>Ga0335078_10009327_pt1 | contig 14553 bp, 9 predicted proteins | sample Lox_Sample_32_FD_206711 | JGI IMG/M metagenome (GOLD analysis project Ga0335078, IMG submission 206711) | Soil microbial communities from Loxahatchee National Wildlife Refuge, Florida, United States - Lox_Sample_3.2 | ecosystem: Environmental > Terrestrial > Soil > Wetlands | place: USA: Florida...
CCTGATGAATCTTGTTTTGGCGCACACCTCGATGCCTGAGGCCAGCCGCTCGTTCCTCGGCATGGCGCTGCTTCTGGTGATGACCTACATCGGATTGATCGTCGGAGCCAACAAAGGCGACATGCTGAATTTGGGAGCGTTCGGCGGTGTTTTCGGCAATGAACGCTCCACTCGCCGTCTGGTAAAGGTGGTGGACACCAGCGTGATCATCGACGGCCGGCTGGCGGACATTTGCGAAGCGCATTTCCTTGATGGAACTCTGCTAGTTCCGAATTTTGTGTTGCGGGAACTGCAAATGGTGGCGGACTCCGCAGACCCGCTGAAGCGTCAACGCGGGCGGCGCGGGCTGGAAGTGTTGCAGCGGCTGCAGAAAATGAGCCACATCGATGTGGAAACCGTCGAGGATGATTTCCCTCAAATCGCCGAAGTGGATTTGAAGCTCATAGAGCTGGCCAAGCGCTACGATTGCAAGATCGTCACGAATGATTTCAACTTGAACAAAGTCGCGAGCGTGCAGGGCATCGAAGTTCTGAATGTGAATCAGCTCGCGAATGCGCTGAAGCCGGTCGTGCTGCCGGGCGAAGCGATGCGCGTCTTCATTCTGCGCGAAGGCAAGGAATACAACCAGGGCGTGGCGTATCTGGACGACGGCACGATGGTCGTGGTGGATGGCGCGCGCAAAATGATCAACAAGACGATCGATATCACTGTCACGTCCGTGCATCAGACCACCGCCGGCAAAATGATCTTCGGCCGGCTGGATGATCGCCTGGAACACAACCGTGCAGCAGGGCAAAGTTCGGTGGAAGTGGCGCGAATGGATCCGGGCGCGCGGTCCGTCGAACCGGCCGTGCCGGTAATCACGCCGGAGCGCAGCGGCCCTCGGCCGTTGTATCCCGATCCCACGCGAGAATAGCGCAATCTTGAGCGCTTTCTGCGCACACGTTGCGCGCACACTGGTTCGGTTTAACTGCCCGTCCGACTGAGGTAGACTGTTTCCCCTTGCAAGTCCGCTATCCGTGCAGGGAATCTGCGCAATTGCGATGAATAAAGTCACAGCCATTCTGCCAGCCGCCGGCCTCGGCACCCGCATGGGAGCCGAAATGCCCAAGCAATTCCTTGAACTGGACGGCATGCCGCTGGTCGTGTTCACGCTGCGGCGGCTTGCCGCATGTAAAGAAATCTCTGAATTCCTAGTTGCCACGCTGGCGGAAGAAGAGGCAACGCTCGCCGAACGCATCGCGCAGGCAAAGTTGGACCGTCCCGTGCGCGTTGTGCGCGGCGGTGGCACGCGTCAGGAATCCGTCGCGAACGCCTTGGCCGCGGTTGGCGCGGATACGGAAATTGTGTTGGTCCACGATGCCGTGCGGCCGCTCGTTACCCGCGAACAGACCGAGCGCGCGTTGGCCGCAGCGCGCGAGCACGGCGCGGCAATCGTGGGCATCGCCGCGCTGGACACGGTGAAGGAAGTGAAGCGCACCAGCCAGCCCGGTAATGTGGCTCTCATCACCGCGACGATTCCCCGCGAAAAGATCGTTCTGGCACAGACCCCTCAAGCATTTCGCACCGGCCTGCTTCGCGACGCTTTTGCGATGGCCGCGCGCGACGGATTCAGCGCTTCCGATGAAGCCGGGCTCGTCGAGCGGCTTGGACACGATGTTTACGTCGTCGGCGGCTCCGCGACAAATCTGAAAGTCACTCGACCGGGCGATATGGAGCTGGCGAAGTTTTATCTTGAGCAGGAGCGGAAAAAAAACTAGTGATGCTGGAACGATTCACGGAAAAAGCGCGCCGCGTGATTTTCTTCGCGCGGTATGAAGCAAGCCACTACGGCAGCCCTACCATCGAGAGTTTTCATCTTCTGCTTGGGCTTGCGCGAGAAGACAGCCGCATGTGCCGGAATGTCGATGGAGGCGCTGCGTGAAACCTATGAAGGCTTATTTGTCGCCAAGCCTCGAATCTCCACTTCCGTTGAAGTCCCTCTAAGTCGGGAGAGCAAGAAGATCTTGAATCGGGCGGTAGATGAAGCGGACAGACTTGCCCACAAGCACGTTGGTCCGGAACACCTTTTGCTCGCGATGTTCGCGGAATCCGAACAAATCCGGGCAGTGCTGGAGAAGTTTGGTGTGACTGGAGCAAAAGTGGAAAGCTATCTAAAGTCAGATGTTTCGCCGGAGGCGTCCAGTGCAGTACCGAGTGTACGCTGGCGGCCTTTCCTGCGCGCAGGCATCGGCTATGATCTGCACCGACTCGAAGCCGGCCGCAAGTTGATCATCGGCGGCATCGAAGTCCCATTTGATAAGGGACCCGTCGGCCATTCCGACGGAGACGTGCTGGCCCACGCAATTTGTGATGCTTTGCTTGGAGCTGCCGGGCTGGGAGACATCGGCACGCATTTTCCGGACACGGATCCAAAGTGGAAGGGCGCGAACAGCCTGAAATTCCTCGAACACGCGCGCGAACTGATCGCGGCCAAAGGACTGCAGATCTCCAACATCGACGCCGTCGTGATCGCCGAGCGCCCCAAGCTGGGCCCGCACTTCTGCGCCATGCGTGAGGCACTCGCAAAAGCGCTGGCCATCCAGCCCGACCAAATCAATCTGAAAGCAAAAACGAATGAGGGTGTGGACGCGATCGGCTGCGGCGAAGCCATCGCGGCGCATGTTGTGGCCACAATTTTTGGATAGAGCTGTTAGAGGAAGATTTCCGTTTCAACTGGCGCCTCATAATCCACGCCCTCAATTTCAAAACCAAATAGCGACCGGAACTCGCGCTGAAATTCCGCGTACGCCGTCGTCTCGTGCAGATTCTCCGTCGTCACCAGCGGCCACACGCGCTTGATTTCCGCCTGCACATCTTCGCGAAGTTCGCGATCGTCCAATCGAATGCGTTCTGCTGCATCGAGCTGGGATTTCGAGCCTGCCGCCAGATGATCAAAGAAGAGCCGGCGCATTTGCTCGATCGGCCCCTCGTCCAGGCCTCGCGCGCGCAACGCCGGCGGCAACACGCTCAGATAGAGCGGCACGACCGGAATTGCAGAAGACGCCTGAGTGACCACGGCTTTGTTCACCGAAACTCGCGCGCTGCCGCCAAGTTTTTGCGATAGCTCGGCGTTGATGCGCCGCGCGGCCGCGTCCAAATCCTCTTTCGCCTGGCCGATTGTGCCGTCGCGATAAATCGGCCATGTGACTTCCGGCCCGATGTAGGAGTATGCCAGCGTGCGCGCGCCTTGGGCGAGCAGCCCCGCCTCAAGCAGCGCGTCCATCCACATTTCCCAATCTTCGCCGCCCATCACGGCGACGGTGTCCGCCACTTCCTGATCGGTCGCGGGCTGCAGCGTGATCTCGGTGACTTTGCCTGCGTCGAGATCGATCGTCTTGTTGGAAAATGGCCGGCCCACGGGCTTTAGCACCGAATTGAAAATCTGTCCGGTGCGCGGATGCACGCGGCGGGGCGAAGCAAGGCTGTAAATCACCAAATCCACCGGCGCCATTTGTGCGCGGATGATTTCCGCGGCTTGAGTTTTTGCGGCGTCGGCGAAGGCGTCGGTGTTAAGGCTGGCCGCGAAAAGTGAATCGCGCTTGGCGGCTTCGTGGAATGCAACGCTGTTGTAATAGCCCGCCGTCGCCGTCTTCACGCCTTCCGGCGGCCGCTCGAAAAAAATTCCCAACGTGCGCGCGCCAAATCCCCAAGCCGCAGCAATCCGTGAAGCCAGTCCGTACCCAGTTGAAGCGCCGATCACCAGCGCGTTGCGCACACCTTCGCGTTTACCCGGTAAGTGTGACGTGATGTCCGCGATTTGCCGCGCGACGTTTCGCCGGCACCCTTCCGGATGCGCGTTGATGCATACAAATCCGCGCGACTTTCGTTTGATGACCTGTTCAGGCATGCCCCTGTGCTCGCCCTTCAATTGTTCCGGTATTGCTCCAGCAATTTCTCCCGATCCTTGCTCAAATCAATGCCGGTAGTGTGCGAAGGAAACGCGACCCCGCGTCCGACCAGCCCCAGCCACAGCGCGCGATTGAATCTTGGCGTGTCCAAATCGTCTTCGACGCTGAAATCCTGCCCGCGCATGTGTTTTTCCCACCATGCGGCGTTGTTGCGCGAATGATCATACCGCGCTTCGTAGGCGGATTCCGCCTCGCCACCGTTCGTCGCGGTTGCTTCGGGCGGCAATGGCAGTTGCGAAGTACGCAGCACTTTCGCCAGTCGCGCCGTGTAGGTCCACGGCAAATATTCTGCGCTGAATGCGTCCGCCATCGGGGCGGCCGCGGCGTCGTTTAATCCCATCGGCTTCATGCCGAGCAATTCTTCAATCGTGCGCAGCACATTCACCGTACTGTACGGGCTTGAAACCACGGCACCCTGCTTCACGTATGCGCCCGCCGCCAGGCATACTGTTCGATGCGCGTCCATGTGGTCCGGCCCATTTTGCGCGTCGTCTTCGATTGCGAAAATCACGGTGTCCTTCGCAAACGGACTGTTTGCGATCTTTTGCACAATCAATCCGATCGCGTAATCGTTGTCGGCCATCTCGGTTTCGACCGTGTTCACACCGTCGATGGCGTCTCCAAAGCTTCCGAAGTGATCGTGTGGCATGCGTATGAATTCCAGCGCGGGCATTTTGCCGCTCGCGATATATTGATCGAACTCGCGCTCCCATTCTTTGAATCGCCAGTAGTCGGGCAACGTCAAATCAAACGGCGGAAAATAAGGATCGGTGTACGGCGCAAGCGCGGGTTTATCCGGATAGGCCTCCACCAGTTTTTGCGCGTAGGCGTCGCGCACATTTTTCATGTGCCCAGTGTCCGTCGCGCGACTTTCGATGCGCCGCGAATCCAGATAGAAACCGTAATTCCGAATGCTCAGCCCTGCACGTAGCGCTGAATCCCACAAATATCCCGCGCCCGCATTTTCTCCGGGAGCGCCCGGCCCATCCGGAGCCACCACATCTGCGGTGCCTGCCAGCAAATCGGGATCGTGCGGCGTTTCCGGATTCGCGTTTCGCCGGGCATCGGCGCCGGCAATTCCCACATTGACGTTGCGGTTCGTGCCTTCAAAATCGTAGCTAAGCTGGTGGCCACTGTCGTAGTGCACTGGCACATTTTTTTCCGTCGAATCGGTGCCGCGCGCCGCCGTACTCCAATTCCAGCCGTCGCCGCTCACTTCGCCGCTGGCCATCAAGTTGTCGAACGTCACAAATTGCCGCGCGATCTGATGATGGTTCGGCGAAATCGGCTCCGGCAAAATCGCCAGCTTCGGATCGCCATTGCCTTTTTCCAGATCACCCAGCACCTGATCGTAGGATCGGTTTTCTTTCACAATATAAATCACGTGATGCACCTTGCCGCTGAGGGCGCTCATGCGCGCGGAAGCCGCTGTACTCGCCATTATCTCCGGCCAGCGATTGTTATCCGCAACGCGCTGCGTCAGTCCGGCGAAATCTTCCACGGACGGCACCGGCGCGGCAAGCATTCCGCCGCGGATCAATTGCAAAATGTACTGGTTTGCGGCCTGGCATTTGTTCGCATCATCTTTGTCTTTTTCATTGGACGTATTGCGGCACGCATCTTTGTTCGGCCCGGGCATCCCTTTGCCATTCACGGCATAAAACCAGGTTCCGTTGCGATTCAAACTCACCGCGTTGGGATACCAGCCGGTCGGAATCAGGCCGGTGACCTCACTTGGGGCGCCGTCCTCGCCGAGTCGCACCACCGAAATTGCATTCGCGCCGCCGAGGGTTACGTAAGCTGATTGTTCATCCGGCGCCAGTGTCACGCTGTTTGGATTACTGCCTTTGAATCCTCCCATCTTCGCCAGCATCGTGTCCGGAGCCGTCACACCCAGCTCGCCGATGATCTTGTTGGTCGCCGTATCGATCGCCGCGAGCGTGTCGCTGTTGTCCTCCGAAACGTAGAGCCGCGTCTGCGCGCGGTTGAGCGCCATTTTGTTCGGTTCGCCGTGCACCGCGATGCGTGCCGTCACGCGCGGCGGTGCGCCCAAATCCACCACAACAACTTCTCTGTCGCGCACGCTCGAAATGTATGCGCGGTCGTTTCCTTGCACGGCGACTCCATAAGGAAATTCGCCGCCCGGCTTGCCAGCCTGAGCCGAATCTGATTTTCCGGGGCGCAAGTCCAGCTCAGCCGTCACTTTCTTGGCGGCAAGGTCCACCACACTGATCGAATCATTTTCATAATTGGCGACGATCAGCCGCGACCCATCCGCCGTAATTCCAATACCGGCGGCCATCGGCTTCATGTCGATTCCCAATCCCGCTTTGTGTCCCAGCGAAATTGCAAGTCCGCTATCTTCCCACTTATCTCCGTTTTCGGCATAGGTGTGCACCACGTCGTCCACGCCGCCGGCGACGTAGAACTGCGCGCCATCCGGATTCCACACAATTCCGCCAAACGCCTTTGGCACCGTCACCGCCTGCACCTGGCGGGGGGCGCCTTTGGAAATGTCAAAAATAAGAACGTACTCGCTCGATGCAGCTCGATCCCGCGCGCCCGCCGCATCGTTCATGCCCGTGTATCCGCTGGTCAACACGAGCATGGTGTTTCCGTCAGGACTCACGGCAGCGGAAACTGCGTATCCCACTTCGCGGACCTTGCGTCCGGCAATCCCCGGCTTCAGCGTGCGAAATTGTGAACCAGGCGTCTCCGTGGGCGTGATCGTCTGCCCGGTCGAGAGCCGCTGCGGTGACGCCGCTTGCTGCGCGCGTGCGAGTTGCTGGCTCGCCAGCCCTGAGGCTATCAGCAGCGCCGCCGTCGCCACTCGCCATCTGACTTTCAATTCCATACGAGCCCCTCTTGCGATTTAGGACACCCTCAAAGGCGTGCAGTTTAGCACACGAAGATGAACGGATTGTTTCCCGACGCCGGATTGCGAGCGGGCTTAATGCGCCGGAACTGTGAACTCCACCCACTCCGTTATTTTCGTTCCGGTCCAACAAGGCGCCGTGACCGTGCCAACCATTGGCGGCTTGTTGCACACGATACCGTCATATTTCGCCACGAATTCAAATCGCGCGGAATAGGTTCCAGGTGAAAGCTTCGAGCCCAAATCGTACGTGTTAAGGTCATAAAACTGGCTCAAATTGAGGTGCAACGAGTACGAATCCCCGCTAGCTAGTGATTCTCTGAAAAAACCCAACGAACCAGCAACAATGAGCGGCAAACTCAGGGTTAAGCGGCGAGGTGATTCGCTCGCATGTCTCACGAGCAGAGTCACGGAAGTTGGATACGATGTACTTCCGACTTCATCGCCGAGAAGCAGTGTGACTGGCATGGTTCCGGCATTGTAAAACTGGATGTCGAATTTCGCGTCGCTCGGCGAAGCCGGATCCGTGCCCGCGTACGTCGCAGATACCTGGACATTGCATGCTACGCGTACCACGGGATCTCCGTTGGTCCGAGGTCTCGGAGTCACCATGAACTGCGCCCCACCAGCATCGATCGTGATCGTCCCTTCGCCGACTTTAAGGGCGACAGGTAAGGTGTAGGACTGGCGATCAGGGACGGAAATGTTCGTATAAACGTTGGTCTTGAAGTTCGGAGCGGAGACGGTGACTCTGTATTTTCCCTCCGGAAGCTCGGAGACACGGAATTGCCCTTTACTATCGGACTGCACCGCATCCCACCTCCGCCCGGAATCTTGATCCGTCACTTGAATCAGCGCACCTGCCACAGGGCCACCTTCAGGATTGAGCGTGGAACCAGTTATTCCGCAAGCCGCTGACGGCGGCGTTTTCTCCTGACTCCGCGCGCCGCTCGCTGCCACGATGCAAATTGTCAGAAGCGCGCCGATCCGAAGGAGTTTCATCGTCGGATTCTCCGGTTGAATCGCGTTTTTCAATTTCATGGGCCCCAACCGTCCTGATGATTGGATCGCAAGAAGCGAGAACGAGGTTGTTTACGCGAATCACGCGTGCAGCTCACGTGCCGGTGGTGAACGCCAGGGTGATCAGCGTCTTCTGTTCCAGTTCATGCGCCTTCGCGGAGCCAGTGGCGGGACTCGCGCTCGGCGAGCGTTTGACCGATCTTACCGGCCTGCTCGCGCCGGCGAGCCTTCTTAACTTCGGCACTACGTTCGCCAGCGCACCCATGTTTCCCGGTTCTTCTTGCACCCAGACGATTTCGCCAGTATGCCGCGCGATCTCCGCCGCGAGTTCTTCGGCAGGGAAGGGGTATAGCTGATCCAGAAAAATAATCGCAGTCGCGTTGTCTTTTCTCCTGGCGCGTTCCTGGCGCAGCTCGTGCCCGATTTTCCCGCTGCACACGAGCACGCGCTGGCCGCCGTCCACCTCGGCATCCGGCACGACGGGCAAAAAGCGCGGCCGCGCGGGAGTGAAGTCGGCGAGCGGAGAACTCGCGTCCGGATTGCGCAACATGCTTTTCGGCGTGAAAACCACGAGCGGCTTGCGCCACATCCGCTTCGCCTGTCTCCGCAGCAAATGAAAATACTGCGCCGCCGAACTCGGCTGGCAAATCTGAATGTTGTGCTCCGCCGCCAATTGCAAGAACCTTTCCATCCGCGCGCTGGAGTGCTCCGGCCCCTGCCCTTCGTATCCATGCGGCAGCAGCAGCACGACCCCCGACGGCAAATCCCACTTATCTTCCGCCGCGCTGATGAATTGATCGATGATCACCTGCGCGCCATTCGCAAAATCCCCGAACTGCGCTTCCCATGCGACGAGCGCTTCCGGAAAATCCCGGCTATATCCGTATTCAAAACCTAACACGCCAGCTTCGCTCAAGGTGGAATTGTAAATTTCAAATCGCGGCTGATCCGCCGCGACATGCTCCAGCGCGATGTGCAGCTTCTCGTTTTCCGTGTCGACCAGCGCTGCGTGGCGTTGATTGAACGTGCCGCGGCGGGTGTCCTGGCCGGAAATCCGCACCGGCGTGCCTTCCCGCAGCAGAGAACCGAACGCCAGCAATTCCGCGAAGCCGTAATCCACCGGCCGCGCGCCGCGGCCCATTTCCCCGCGCTGCTCCAGCAATTTTTTGATTTTCGGGTGAACGTGGAAGCCGTCCGGCGCTCCGGTGAGCACGGCCGTCAGCTCCGCGAGCGTTTCCGATTCGACTCCCGTATCTACTTCATAGGCGCGCTCGTACCGACCGCGTTTGTACGGCGCCCAGTAGCCCGGCAGCTCGCGCAGCCGGGGATTTTTTTTCAGATTTTTCGCCGCTTGCTGTGCTTCTTCGTATTCGGCGCGAATGTCCGACGCGAGCTTCGTCGCGTCTGTGCCGATTCGCTGCGCATAAATCTGCCAGAGCGGCGGATGATCCTTAATTTCCTTGTACAGCAGCGGCTGCGTGATTGTTGGGTCGTCCACCTCGCTGTGCCCGTGCCGCCGGTAACCAATCAAATCCACCACCACGTCGCTGCCGAACTTATAGCGATACGCCAGACCGATGCGCCCCACGCGCACCACGGCGTCCGGATCTTCCGCGTTCACGTGAAAAATTGGAATCGGCAGCCGCTTCGCAATATCAGACGCGTAGCGCGTGGACTGCAGCTCGGCGGGAACTGTGGTGAACCCGATCAAATTATTCACGATGACATGCAGCGTGCCGCCGACCGTATAGCCCTCCGCAGCGGCCATGTTCAGAACTTCTGCCGCCACTCCCTGTCCCGCGAAGGCGCCGTCACCGTGCAACGTGATCGGGAGCACGCGCGCCTGGCCTTGCGCGGCGTGCCGCGTTTGCTTTGCCCGAGCGCGGCCCATCGCCACCGGATCCACCGCCTCCAGGTGGCTCGGGTTGGAAACCAGATGAATTTTCAGCTGCGCGCCGCCCGGCGTCACATACGTTCCTGTGGCGCCGACGTGATACTTCACGTCGCTGCTGCCTAGCACGCTCCTCGGATCGACGTCTTCAAATCCTGCGAACACATCACGCGCCGGCTTGCAGGCGATATGAATCATCGCGTTCAACCGCCCGCGATGGCTCATGCCAATGACGCAGTCCTGTGCGCCCAGCGGCGCGGCGGCCGACAGAATTTCATCCAGCAGCGGAATCAGCGCGGAAAGCCCTTCCAGTGAAAACCGCTTCGTGCCCAGATATCGCGTCTGCAAAACCTGCTCGAACAAGTCCGCGCGCACCAATCGTTCCAAAATTCTCGCGCGGTCCGGCGCCGCAACGGGCGTTTCAAAATGATCGATGATCCACCTGCGCCGCGCTGGATCGGGGATGTGCATGAATTCCACGCCGATCGTGCCGCAATACATTTTCCGCGCCCGCGCGGCTTCCGCGCCGGTTTCGCGAAGCTGCGGATGCTCTACGGGTTGCAGAAAGCCGAGCGGATCGAGATCGGCTTCAAAGTGTCCGTATTGACGATATGCATCCCACACGGCGCCGCTCCGCACGCGGGTTTCTACTTGCACATGTGATTGTGTGGCAGATTTGCTGGTTCTCGTTCTGGTCGTGGTCATTGGCGAAAATATGCGAAAGGTTCTCGCAAGAATCTCAGTCTACCAGAGCTTCATTGGAGCCGCTGCTTCCGGGGCGCGCGGAAAAATTTAAGCGGATCGACGCTGGACGGAACACGAACGCGGAATGCCGGGAAGTTGATTTTGCCGCTGCAGTCTTACGAATGCGAGGAATGTGCAAGCAATTGCGGTGCGGATTCGTCTCGCTGTTTTCTGTTCTGCTTGTCGGCATAGAGCAGGCGATCGGCGCGTTCCAGGAATTGTTCGGGCATCTCGCCGGGTTCATAGCCGACCCATCCAGACGAATATTTGACGGGGATCGATTCGCCCTTGTGTGTAATCGTTATGTTCTCCAGCCGCGAGAACAAAGCCTGGATTTGCTCGGCAGGACATTCCGGCAGAATAGCCAGAAATTCATCGCCACCCATGCGCACAGCGCTGTCGGAGACGCGAATCGCGCTGTTCAGCTTTTCGGCGAAATGCTTCAGCACTTGATCTCCCACCGGATGCCCATACTGGTCGTTGATCTGCTTGAAATTATCGAGGTCGAAGCAAACGACGGTCAGCGGATGGCCATGCCGCCTCGAACGAGAAGCTTCCGCGGCCAACCGCGTTTCCGCATAGCGGCGGTTGTAAAGACCCGTCAGCGCGTCGATCGTCGCGAGCCGGTGGAATTCATCACCGCGAATCTTCAGCCGGCCCATCACTTCCAGTTGAGATGAAAGCTGTTTGCGCAGCCGCTTGATCAGCACCTGCTGGTAGATGCTGTAAGTATTGAACAGCAGGACCAATCCGACCAGGCCGCGAACCGATTGATTCAAACTAAACTGAAAAAACGGATCGTTGACTTTCAACAGGTCCGGGAAGCTAAGCGAGACGACCGCCAGCGTGAGCAGCAGCATAACGAAGATGGCAATGCACCAAAGCCACCAATCGCGCCGCTCCAGCTTGCGGAGATTCGCGTTAATTTCCTGCAGGCGGCTTTCGGATGCCGCTTCTGCCAGTAATATCGGTTCCGGTGTCATGGACGGGGCAGAGTCGTGTGTGGGATTATTATCCGTACCGCTGGCACTTCCGTGAAGCACAAAATCAACAGGTGTTTCCCGATTGAATGCACGGCGTACTAGTCGGATTTTCAGTCCGGCTGGCGCTACCGTTGCGGAATTTTGCCTCTTTTGACGTCCGCGACGAATCGATCGGCCAGCCGGGTGGGCTTGGGTATGCGCTGCCCGTCGCAAACTGCCAGCGTGAGCTGAATGGCGCGTGAAAGCGGAAGTCCGTAGCCTTGTGACACGAAAATCGGGCTCGAGGTTGCGCGAGTGCGCAAAACGGCGCCAATCGTCTCCAGTGGTTTTGTCCCAGGACTTGCCGGTTCCCGCGGCGCGAGGAGCGGTGTCCACCGGCCGGCCCTTTTGCCGGGTTCAGCGTGCTCTCCAATCAAGCGCGACTTCGCACAGCCAATCGTCGGCCTATCCAGCAGCAAACCGAGATGCGTCGCAACACCGATTCGGCGCGGATGCGCATATCCGTGGCCGTCGCAGAAGATCAAATCAGGCGTGGAGCGCAATGCCGCAAACGCCTCCAGCAGCGCGGGAATCTCGCGAAAGCTCAAAAGGCCCGGAACGTAGGGGAACGTCAGTGAACGCTCGACAAAAACTCGTTCGACTTCCACCAGCTCCGGAAATGTGAACACGATTACGCCGGCAATTGCGCGGCCGGAGCCGGTTTCCCACGATCGCCGCTCCAGCAGCCGAAGAGCGACGTCCGCACCCGCCACAAATCGAATTTTCTTGCGGCGATCGTGAAAATCGACCAGCCGTCGCAGCTCGATCTGAAGCGCACGAGCCTCAGCCGGCGTCACATCCCAGGGATGCAACTGTCTCGCTTTCAATGTGCTTCGTCCTTTTCGCTTCCTGCGCCATTTTAATTATGAACCTTGGCACGGGATCTTGCGTCCTAATACATGAGCGCAGCCTCTGATTGCCTTCGCCTGCCTGCCGAAGACGGTCTGGCGCCATCACCGTCTAAGTTAGGGGATAGTGAAATACCAGACTGGCGCGGAGCGTACACCGTCGTATAATGTTGTCCGCGCCGCAGGACGGCATTTGCAGATTGCAGCCATGAACATAGATCATCCCAAACTCGAAATCGACTCACGCTCCGAAGGCGACATAACGATTGTGGCGCCGCGCGGCCGTGCTACGCTGGGCGAGAATAGTGAACTGCTGGACAGCGAATTGCAGCGCCTGTCCTCGACTGGCACAAAGAAGCTGCTGGTTGACCTTACGGGGTTGGTGCAGATGGATAGCTCCGGCATCAGCACGCTTGTCCGGCAATGCACGGGTCTCGCGCGGCGCGGCGGCAGCTTGCGGCTGGTGTGCCCTCCGGGGCGAGTGCGCGACGCCCTGAGCGTCACGCGCCTGCTGGAAGCGATTCCTACGTTCACGAATATTCCCGCGGCGATTGAAAGTTTTCACGCCACGCCGAAAACCACGGCTTCGTGACAATTTTCTTACACACACTTTTCAGTTCGTTTAATTTTTCATTGCAGGCAATTCATAGTTCCTCGGAAAGCTCCACGCTTCCGCAATCCGCGTTTCATCCAGAAGTAATCTTTCGCGCATAACCTCCGCAGGCTCGCACGCAGTTCGCCGGCCCAAAAACTCAACTCGCTCTGGAGGAATGCCGAATGATCCGTAAAATCCTCGCCCTCGGACTTGTCGGGATGATGATCAATCCCGCCATCTTCGCGGCGGCGCCCGGTTGGAATCCCGATCCACCGACGAAAATGCCCATTAAGCACCTCGTCGTAATTTTTCAGGAAAATGTCTCCTTCGATCACTACTTCGGAACCTATCCGAACGCCACCAACCCAGAAGGCGAACCCGCCTTCCAACCTAAGCCGGAAACCCCGGCAGTCAACGGACTGAATGAAGGGCTGCTCATCAACAATCCGAACTTCCTGAACACCGCGAACAACAACACCAAGACGTCCAGCAGCGTGACGAATCCGTTTCGGCTGGATCGTTCGCAGGCCGCCACCGCCGATCAGGATCACAACTACACTCCGGAGCAAGAAGCGTTCGACAAAGGCCTGATGGATCTGTTCCCGCTGTCGGTTGGAACGCCCGGACCTCCACCAACCGCACCTCCAGTCGTGGTGAGCACCACCGGACTCACCATGGGCTACTACGATGGCAACACCGTCACCGCCCTGTGGAATTATGCGCAGTATTTCGCGATGAGCGACAATTCCTGGGACACGAATTTTGGCCCCTCAACACCCGGTGCCCTGAACGTGATCTCCGGCCAGACGAACGGCGTGACGGTAGCTCTCAATGGCCCGCCGACGGTTCCCGGCGGCGGCACTTCTACCACGCTAATTGGAGATTCGGACCCCGTCGGAGACGTTTGTTCAACGACGACCGGCGCGCTGGTCCAAATGGGCGGCAAGAACATCGGCGACCTGCTCAACGAAGCCGGCATCACGTGGGGCTTCTTCAGCGGCGGATTCAACCTTTCGATCATCAACTCGAACGGCACGACGGGATGCAAACGCAGTACAACTTCGACCGTCACGAACACCAACAAGGCCGACTACATTCCGCATCACCAGCCGTTCCAGTATTACGTTTCCACCGCCAACCCAACGCACGCGCGGCCGTCATCCACTTCCATGATCGGACGGACGGATGCGGCAAATCATCAGTACGACATCAATGACTTCTTCACGGCAGTTTCGGCCGGCAATTTTCCGGCAGTCAGCTATCTGAAGGCGCCGGGATATCAGGATGGCCACGCCGGCTACAGCGATCCGCTTGACGAGCAGACGTTCATCGTGAACACCATCAACTTCCTCGAAAAGCAGCCGGAATGGAGCAGCACGGCGGTGATCATTGCGTATGACGATTCCGATGGCTGGTACGATCACCAGATGAGCACGATCGTCAATCAGTCCACCACAGCATCGGACATGCTCACCGGAACCGGCGCGTGCGGCAATGGTGATTTTGCCTTGCCGGGCATCGACGCCAGCAACGAGCACGCGCAGGGCCGTTGCGGTTACGGGCCTCGATTGCCGTTCATGGTGATTTCACCATGGGCCAAGAAAAACT
>Ga0335078_10009328_pt1 | contig 14552 bp, 15 predicted proteins | sample Lox_Sample_32_FD_206711 | JGI IMG/M metagenome (GOLD analysis project Ga0335078, IMG submission 206711) | Soil microbial communities from Loxahatchee National Wildlife Refuge, Florida, United States - Lox_Sample_3.2 | ecosystem: Environmental > Terrestrial > Soil > Wetlands | place: USA...
CTCCCCGCGGCCCGCAGGGACGCCCCCGCGAGCGAGGCTCATACCGAACCCCAACCACCTCCAAGATCACCGAGGCGTTTGCGCAACCGCTCGGCGGTATGAGGCTCGCTCGCTAACTGTAGGTGGCCTTCGGCCTTCGGCCTTCGGCCTGAACGCCTGCCACTCGAGCAGATGCTGCGGCGTCAGATGTGCTCTGGCGGGCACGCATCTGGGGCACAGCGAAGTGGCTCTATAAGCACGAGGCTAATAACCAGCGAATCGACGAAATCTGCCCGGTTTGGAGCGATTCGGTTTTCGCAACGATGGGTAGCTATTTCCGGGCAATGAGAGGGCGGCGGGTGGTGAGGCCTCGCAGGCCAGGATCGAAAGGGGAGCTTCGTCGAGCGGCTGGTTCGGCTGTGGGCGTCGCGCTGCTGCTGCTCGCTCCGTTGACTATGTTCGGCGCCCTTGCCGATGCGAGTGGTGCGATCTCCGTCCCGACCGTCAGCACGCCCGCGGTCTCGGTCCCGACGGTAACGGTCCCGCCTGTGACTGTCCCGACTGTCTCGGTCCCGACGATCTCTGCGCCGACGCCCACGGTGTCGAACGCGATCGTTCCGACCGTCACGGTCCCCCCGGTCAAGTCACCGCCGGTCAGCTTGCCCTCGGTCACTACGCCGTCCGTCTCGACACCTCCTATTCGGGTCCCGACCGTCACGGACCACACGCCGAGCACATCGGCGGTGCCGGCTGGAACCGGCTCGGGACCTTCACCCAGGTCCGCGCTTCCGGACGGTACGTCGCCAGCCTCGTCGTCCAGTGCAACTAGGCCCGCCGAGACCACCGCACGCACCACGGGCTATAGCTCGGCTGTCGCATCAACGCGCGATTCAACGCGAGCCGCCGAGCCTCGCGGCCACAGGCGGTCGTTGACCCGGCAGCAGCTCGCCAAGCTCGTCTCGAACCTCAGAGGATGCCTGTCGGCGATCACGCCGCGCCAGAAGAAGGTCCTCGTGTTGCTCACGGGTCTTGGGCGACGCCGGTCCTACCCCGCTCGCCAAGCCGCGCAGATCCTGCGGGTTAGCTTGACGCGAGAGCTCCGGATCGAGCAGGCCGCTATCGCCGAGCTCAAGCGAGCCTCACGGCTAACCGATTGCGCCGCCTCAGACTGGATCTCACGGATCAATCAAGTCCTGGCTCGCACGCCTTTCGCGCTTATCCCGCTCGAAATGCTGGGGTCCGGTCGGCCGTCGCACCGGCCGCGCGCGTCCGTGGCCGCGCCTAGATCACACAAGCGCGGCGCAACTAGCTCTCGAGGCGTGCCTTCGGCGGGTTCTTCATCACCTAGCAAGAGCGCCGTCATATCACCGCCTCATCAGGGCGGCACCTGGTGGCTGCTTCTCGTCGTCGCGATTGCGCTGCTCGTCCCGCTGGTTGGCACGCTGCTAGTCCGCAACCGCGACCATGCACAGTTTGCAGACGGTGGGGCCTTCGGGTGGATGGGTCGAGTCGGTGCGCCGCCGGTTCGGCTCTGGCGGCCGTATCTTCCGCGGCTCTCTGCCCTTCTTGGGCTGCTGACGCTTCCGCTGCGAACGCCCCGAGAGACGTCCAAGCATGGCCCCGAAGAGCCGGCTTCGGCGCTCGGTGCGGACATTATGGCCGGCACGGCGCTCGGGATGTTCGAGCTCGGGAAGGCCCTCGAAGAAAAAGGGGACCTGGCCAGGGCTTCAGAGTCGTATCGGAGCGCCGACGCAATGGGCCATCCCGACGCCGCATTCCACCTCGGGGGCATATCGGCCGAGGAAGGCGACTTTAGCCGCGCACTCGAGTGGTACCGGCGCGCAGACGAGCTCGGGCATGCGGCAGGCGCGTTCAACCTGGGCGTGCTGCTGGAGCACCAGAACGATCGACCCCGCGCCGAAGCCGCCTACCGCCGCGCGGACGACCGGGGCGACCCGGGAGCGGGCTATGCACTAGGCGTGCTTCTGCAGCGGAGTGGGGACCGCGGGAGGGCCGAGGCCGCCTTCGGTCGCGCGGATGAACGGGGCGATGCTGCAGCGGCGTTTGATTTGGGCGTGCTGCTGGCCGAGCGTGGAGAACTGGCCGAAGCCGAGGCTGCGTTCTGTCGCGCCGACGAACGCGGCCATGTTGCCGGGGCGTTTAACCTCGGCGTGCTACTCGAGGAGCGCGGTGACTTGGTGGGGGCCGAGGCGGCCTACCTCCGCGCCGAGGAGCGTGGCCACGGTGAGGTGGCCGATCTGGCTCATACCGCGTTGCTCGAGCTTCGGGGCCAGCGCTAGGCGCCCGGCCATACAACGCTACGCCTGCCTCAGGACCGCCACGTCAGCAGAGCGCCACCTCGGTGCCGTCGCCGACTCGCAGGCGCAGCGCGCGCGGCAGCGAGAAGTCGCGGAACACGCGCGCATCTCGTCCCACCACGCTCGAGACGAGCCGGCCGCCGACGTGCATGACGCTGGCGCCCGGTGAGATGATTGATCGCTCGACTTCGGCGCCTTCGATCCGAGCTCGTTCGCCGATCGATGTGTACGGGCCGATGTACGAGTCGGCGATCCGGGCGCCGGGGCCGATCACCGTTGGCCCGATGACCACGCTCGCGTGTACAGAGGCGCCCTCGTGGATCCAGACGCGCCCCTCGATCCGGTTGCCGTTGTTGCACGCTCGTCGCAGCCCGGTGTCGAGGCGGTCGAGAACAGTCCCGTTTAGTTCTAGGAGATCGAGCGGGTCTCCACGGTACTGGCGCCAGCTATCGACGAGCGTGATCTGGAATGTGCCGCCGGCGGTGGCGATCCGCCTGCCAAGCATCGTGAGATCGACGTCTCCACAGACACTCCACGGTGCCGTGGCGGCGAGCGGCAACGCGCCCGAGCCGAACAGCCACACGCCGGCCATGCCAAGCGCGTGGTCGGCGTTCAACTCGGCGAGATGAAGCATCTTCTTGGTGGCAGCGCTCAGATGCTCTTCATGACCAGGCGTCTGATGCACCAGCAACGCGATGTCGGGAGTGTTCGACAGGCGATCGACAAGCGGCTTGAGCGGTTCATCGAGCAGCCCCGTCCCGAGATGGACCACGCACGGAGCGTCGCCGACTGCCGGTGCCGCCATCCGCAGCGCATCGGTGATCTCGAGCGGAGCCTCGCGGTGCAGGTATCGAATCGGCGGCCCGTCCGGGTTCTCGTGCGCGCTGAGACAATCGCGAATACCGTTCGAGTGTCCACTCGACGACGCCACTAAGACCTCGTCGACGCCGGCGAGCTCCAGCGCCTCGAGGACGTGCTCGACAATCGGACGGTTGGCGATCCGCTCCAGCGCGTGGCCACGGACGCGGCCGCCGGAGATCCGCGAGCGAGCGCCATCTTCGACAACGATCAGCCCGAGGAGCCTCATACCCAAGAAACGGCGCGAGCCCAGGGTTACTCGCGCAGAGCCTGAAAGGCGCGGAACGCGACGCCCGCAGCCCCGGTCGACGTGCGAAGGCTAGGAGGCGAGCGCTAGAGCCGGCGCGTCTCGTGTTGCCGCCGGTCCGAACGGCTCCCTGGCCCCGATCAGACCGTTGACGTGAGCGTAATGGCAAGCCTCCGTCCGATTCGCGACGTCGAGCTTGCGGTAGACGTTCGACACGTGGAACTTCACGGTCTGCTGAGTGATCCACAACTCGCGCGCGATTTCGGCATTGGTCGCGCCCGACGCAACGAACCGCAGAATTTCGGTCTCGCGCGCTGTCAGCGAGGAGTGCTCGGTCGCGGCCGCCGTCGGAGCTTGCTGCTGCACGCGCAGTCGGGCGGGGGAGTGCACGATGTGTCCGGCCACCGTCTCGCGGATAAGAGTGGCGAGGGCAGCGGGATGGATTGCCTTCGACATCGCACCAGTAGCACCCGCTGCGAAGGCACGCTCGAGCCACTCCCCTTCCATATGAAGCGTGAGGACGATGACCTTGATGCCGTCGTCCTCCTCCCTGAGACCCTGGATCAGGCCGATCGCAGGCTCGGAATCGTCACCGTCGTCGACCAGGACCACCTCTGCGCCGGCTTCCTTGATGCGTGCCGCGGTGGTCTTTCGGGGGTCGGCGTAGCCCAGCAGCTGAAACGCGCCGCTATCACGCAATCCCGTTCGAATCGCCCCTACGATCAGTGGGTTATCAGCTACGACGACGAGTCGCTTCATGGTGCCCTTCCGTTTGAGTTGCCCCAAGACCGAGTCCTTCCGCCTCCGCGCCCCTCGCGAACCGGCGGTGGACAACCTTCGGTCTCTAGTTCTGATACGACCGGCGGGTCGCGGTAGGTTCCTCGCTCCGCATCCTCCGTCCGCAGAAAGCATGCGCGGAGGGCGATCGGCCAGCAATAGGCCGCAGCGTCGGTCGGCCGTTCAAGTCTGTGAACGCTTCAGATCGTGCGATAAAGTGCCGATTGGGCGAACAACGGATCGAGTTTCGTGCCGGAATCGTGGCCGGCTGGATCTGCAGCTGGGCCCCGTGGCCGGGCGAGGGGAAGATACGAGGACCCAGACGCATGTTGAATCGACCTGTTTCGGACACGGCCACATGAAGCGTTTGGTCGTCGTTGCGGAGGATTCGTTGATCGTCGAAGCGATCTCGATTGCCCTACGCAAGAGCGGAGAGTTCAACGTCGTGGCGCACCTCGACGGACGCTCCGCATCGGCGAAAGTGATCATCGACGCCTCACCCGAGGTGGTGTTGATCGACGAGATGGAGTCGCGCGCGCAGTCGATCGAGCTGATCCGCCAGATCAAGGCGGAAAGCGAGACAGCAACGGTGATCGTGCTCACGCTCTCTCCGGAATCGACGCAGCTCGACGAGATGTTCTCTGCAGGCGCCAGCGCGGCCGTGTCGAAGGCAACCAATCCGGCCGCCCTCGCGACGCTGATCCGCGAGACGCTTGAGGGACGAGTGCTCCACCTCCACAGATCGGCGGGGCAGTTGCCCGGCGCAGCACCGACATCCGAGGGGGCTGAGGAGTCGGTTCTGTCAGTGCGTGAGCTCGAAGTGCTACGCCTCGTCGCGGCCGGTTCGACTAACAACGAGATCGCTCGAAAGCTTTGGGTTACCGAGCAGACCGTCAAGTTCCACCTGTCGAACATCTACCGCAAGCTCGATGTCGCCAACCGGACCGAAGCGAGCCGCTACGCGCACGTCAACGGTCTGGTGGGCGGCGGCCAGTAGTGGACGGCGCCGACGTCCGGTGCGCCCGCTCGGGCGCCCTCGACCGCGGGAATTTCTCGCTCTGGCTCAGGCCGTGGAGGTGCGCTGGCGAAGCAACTGGAGCGGAGTGCGCAGGAGCAGGCGCAGGTCTAGGCCAAGCGACCAACCGCGCACATAAGCGACGTCCATATCCAGCGCCTCAATAAAGGTGCAGTTGGCGCGGGCGGTAACCTGCCACAGGCCGGTGATGCCCTGGGGCATTGCGAATCGTTCCATGTGGTGGGGCTGGAAGATCTCTGTCTCGTACGGAATGCACGGACGTGGGCCGACAAGCGACATGTCGCCACGGAACACGTTGATTAGCTGGGGCAGCTCGTCGAGGCTCGTTCGCCGCAATCGTCTCCCAAACGCCGTCACGGAATCGGCGCGCTCGAGCTTGTAAACGCCACCATTCTCGTTTGCGTCGGCGCCTACCGAGGCGAGCCGTCTGATCGCCGCTTGGTGAACGGATTGGTCGGTGTCGACCTTCATCGTCCGGAACTTGAGGGCCGTGAATTCCCTCATGTTCGTGCCGAGACGGATCTGGCGGAAGAAGATCGGTCCCTCGGAGTCAAGCCGGATCCTCAGGGCGACGTAAGCGAACACTGGTGAGAGGACGATCAGGGCGACGCTCGCCGCGACGACATCGATCGCGCGCTTCATTATCCGCGAGGTCCTCGATGCGCGATTTGGAGGGAGACCGAGGAGTGGAAGACCTTCGACTGCATGCATAGTCAGCCGCGGTCCCACCAGCTCGAACAGGCGCGGGACCAGGTCGATCTGTACTGGGAAGGCGCGGAGCTGGCGCAGGAGCGATAGCAGCTCCGAGACCGGCTCGTTGGAGAATGCGATTACAACTCGCTCGACGTCCAGGCACTTGACAATGTCAGCCAACCGCTCCGGCCCACCCAGGATCGCCAGGTGCTCGGGCAGATCGGGACGACGAACCTTTGGGTCGCGGTCGATGAACCCGACTACATTCACGCCGTACTCCGGATGCTTGACCAGCTTCCGGGCGATCAGCTGACCGACTTCCCCGGCGCCCACGATTAGCGTGTTCTGCTCGTAGGCTCGCGCCCGTCTGCAGGCTCGGCGAGCAACCGTCCGCGCGAGTGCCAGGAGACATACCGCGAACGCCCAGAATGTGATCAAGGCGTAGATGCTCGGGTTGACGCGCCCGGCCAGCCGCGAAGCGACGAGCAGTACCCAGACGCCGATGGTCACAAGGTGGAAGACCCCGACGATATCGTCGGCGGTCGAATGATCCGCCCGTTCTTGGTCGCTACGGTAAAGCCCCTGGACGTGGGCGACGATGACCCAGCACGGCAGCGTCAAGCCAAAGATCAGGACCTCGTGGAGTGAGCCGAAGGCGCCGTTCATCCCCCAGAAGAGCGTCGTGAGGAAATAAGCGAGACTCAGCCCGACAAGATCGGCAATCAGCAAGCTTCGAGGTACGAGCCATCCCCTCCGCTCGTGGCGGCGTCTGCCGAGCAGGCTCTGCGTGTGAGCGTCTGTGGCGGCGATCAGATCACCTCCACCGAAGGGCGGAGGTCCTTCGCTAGCCGGCTGGTTCGACGTGCGACGCGATTCGATCGAGGTGACGGAGCTCATATAGGCGGCAGCATGCACCCCCGCCACCGTTCCGCGCTAGACCAGGAAGCCAATACCGGTCCAGGGACCGGGGCGGCACCTAGCCCTTTGTCCAGCACCGGGTTTCGCCACGGACGGTACGTTTGCGCCACCCGATACATCACAAGCACGAGAGGACCTGAGGGCATGCGGGTCGTGGGGGCAGAAGGTCGCGCCAAGCGACTTGTTGTCGTGGCGGACAACTCACTCATAGTTGAGGCAATCGCAATCGGCTTGCGGACGAGCGGGGAGTTCAAGCTGCTCGGCCACGTCAACGCGCGCATCGGCAACGTCGATGCGATCGTCGAGGCCGATCCGGATGTTGTTCTCGTCGACGACATGGAGCGCTCGGACCACGCGACTCACCTGATACGGGAGATCACGGCTGTGTGCGACGATGCCGCCGTCATCGTCCTCACCATGTCGATGGAGCCGGCGTGGCTCGACGCGATCTTCGCGGCAGGTGCGGCCGGCGCCATCTCGAAGGCGACCCACCCCTCCGCGCTGGCGACACTAGTCCGAGAGACCGCCAACGGCAATCTCTTGCATGTGTACAAGAGTGCGGTGCCGTCGTCCGAGTTTCGTCCGACGAACGCAGCTGCTGAGAAGGGGCCTCTGACCTCGCGGGAGCTTGAGGTGCTCCAGCTGGTTGCGGCCGGATCGACCAATGGCGAGATCGCGCAGAAGCTGTGGGTGACCGAGCAGACGGTCAAGTTCCATCTATCGAACGTCTACCGCAAGCTCGATGTCGGCAACCGAACCGAGGCCAGTCGCTACGCCCACCTCAACGGCCTGGTCGCCGCGCAACCGGCAGGGGTTTAGCCAGCCGTGATGTGGGAGCGCGTACGGGAGCTCATCGATGGCGCACCGAGCGTCGCGGGACTGCGGCATCACGGCCTGGAATTGTTGGCCGCTCGCATCAGGCGCGAAGGTGGCCACTCCGTTCCGAGCGACCTGCGCGTGGATGAACGACGCGCGGCGATCCGAGCGGTAGCAGCTCCCGTGCTTCTGAAGCGCGTGCGCGATGCGTATGACGGGTCGTTGGTCCTGATCAAGGGACCAGAAGTGGCCGCCCATTATCCGCAGCCTTCCGTACGGACGTTCTGCGACCTCGATCTACTGGTCGACGACGCATACGCCGCTCACCGGGCGCTGACCGCCGCCGGCTTTCTCGAGGTCGGCGAAGCCGCGCGTTACCACGAAACACACCACCTCCGCCCGCTAGCCCTACCGGGTCTGCCGTTATTCATCGAGTTGCACCACGAGCCCAATCGCCCGCAGTGGCTGCCCGCCCCGCCGCTCGGCGACCTATTCGAGCTAACCGAACCGAGTGCGACGGGCGTGGCCGGGCTACGGGCGCCGGTCCGAGCAGTCCACGCTCTCCTGATTGCCGCGCACAGCTGGGCGCACGAGCCGCTTCGGCGTCTGCTCGACCTGATCGACATCGGCGTTCTGCTGCGCGACAGTGATCGTGCGATTGCCGCCGAGCTGGCCGAGCGCTGGGGCCTGCAACGGGTGTGGGCGACCACGATTGGAGCGGTTGACGCCGTGCTCGACGACGGCCGGCCGGGTCTCGCGCCACAGGTGTGGGCGCGGCATCTGGCAGCAGTTCGCGAGCGGACGGTTCTCGAGACGCATGTGACCCGGTGGGCCGGACCCGTCCACGGCATGCCTGGCACGCGGGTCGGTGCACTACGTAGCGGGACCACCATCTTTATGCGAGCCGCGAGGCGCCGCGAAGAAGAGCGCTGGGCGAACGCGATGCGCCGGACGTGTCTGGCGGTCCACCACGCATTTCGTCCGCAATCTCAGCACGATCTGATCAAGGAGTCCCGAACAGGAAGATGACGTTTCGACTACGGACAGAAGATCTCGAGTGGCAAGAGATCGACAGTGACATCGTGGCCCTGGACGGCCGGCAGGCGACGTACTTGACGCTCAACGGCTCCGGCGCGGTCCTGTGGCGGATGCTCGCCACTGACACGACTCGAGATGACCTCGTAGCTGCGCTCCTAGATGCTTTTGAAGTGGACGAGCCGACCGCGGCTGCCGACACAGACTCGTTTCTTCAAACGCTGTTCGAGCGCGGTCTCTTGAGCTGATGAGACACCTCCCGCGTCTGTCGATGTTGCGCGCCGCCTGGTGGTCAACACGCGCACTGCGAACCGCTCGGCGCGCGCTCGCGAGGGGAGAAATGAGGTGCATCCAGTTGCCAGCGCCGCCGCCACTGCCCCCGTCGGCGATCCGAGGGGTGGAGGCGCTGCTGCGCCGCCGGCCAAGCACGTGTCTTGAGGCAGCGTTGGTGCGCCAACGCTGGCTGTCTGCGCAGGGCGATGCACGCATGATCGTGATCGGCGTCACCGCGCCATCGAGCGGCTTCCTGGCGCACGCATGGCTGTTGGGCGACAACGACCCCTCGGCTGACGGGTACCGCGAGCTCACTCGCTTGGAGCCATGAGGCGCGCCGAAACGGCCTCCTCTGGCGAGGAGGGAGTCGCGCTGACATCGCTAGACATCGCCTCCGGCCTCGCGCTGCCCACCGCACACCGTACGCGTCGGTCGCGACAGTGGTCGGTTGCCAGCGGGGAAGACATGACCCCGGGGACGTCACCGCGGGAGGCGCTCGAGGAGGCTATCCGGCCGGCGTTGGCACGTCCGCCGTGCCTGGTCAGCTTCTCGGGTGGTCGCGATTCGGGTGCGGTCCTCGCCGCTGCCGCGTCGCTAGCACGACGGGAAGGTCTGCCCGCGCCGATACCGGCGACGAACGTATTCCGCAACGCCGAGAACGCTGACGAGACGAGCTGGCAGGAGATGCTCGTTCGCCACCTGGGCCTGACCGAATGGATACGGGTCGAGCACGATGACGAGCTCGACCTGATCGGGCCCTACGCCCAACGCGTGCTAAGCGCCAATGGACTCCTCTGGCCCGCCAATGCGCATTTCCACCTGCCGCTCCTTGACGCGGCTGCCGGCGGCTCGATGCTCACCGGAATTGGAGGGGACGAGCTGTATTATGCGGCTCAGCGCCCACGCGCCGCGGCTGTGCTAAGCCGACAGGTACGTCCGCAGCCCCGCGATCTCCTCAGCGTTGGCTTTGCCGCCGCGCCCGGTGCCGTTAGGCGAGCCGTGATCGCGCGGCGCTCTAGGGCGGGGCTGCCGTGGCTGCGGCCGGCTGCCCTCCGCCGCGTGACCGCACTAATGGCCGCGGAAGCCGCCGCTGAGCCACGCGTGTTGGCCGAGCGCCTCGCGTGGTGGCGGGGCATGCGGTACCTGCGCGTTGGTGCCGCATCGATCGCTCGCATCGCCGAGCAGACATCCACGGTTCTGGTGCACCCGCTCCTCGCCCCACGCTTCTGGACTGCAGTGGCGGCCGCCGCGCCACCGTTGGGCTTCGCCGCGCGGACCGACGGCGTGCGGCACCTGTTCGGAGACCTCCTTCCGTCCCAGATGATCGAGCGCAGCTCGAAGGCCAACTTCGACGAGGTGTTCTGGACCGATCGCGCGCGAGCGTTCGCGCGCGACTGGGATGGCTCGGGCATCCCGGACGAGTGGGTAGATCTGGGCGAGCTCGCTAGACACTGGGCAACCCAGAGACCAATCGTCCCCTCGAGCATATTGCTCCAGGCGGCGTGGCTCGGATCAGCCCGACGTCGCGTCGAGCAGTCGCTCGAGGGCGCCGTCCAGTGAGCTCCAGCCGCGCGGACGGGTGAGCGCGAGCAGCGGGCGGCGGGCCAACTCGACAAGCGCTGCGGGTACAGGCGGAGGGACGCGGAGCGCCCGATGACGAAGCAACTCGCGCAACCGATTCGACCCGCGAACCTGGTCGACCACGACCTTCGGTCCCCAGCGCAGCGTGACCCAGCCGCGGAACGGTAGCTCCGGGTCGACCGTTGGCAGAGGTAGGCGCCAGCGCTCGCGCTGGCCGATCACGCCGAGTGGCCGACCGATCCCGAGCCTCTGGGCTGCGTCGCCGCGTAAGTCGATCGAACGCGGTCCCGCGAACGCGTTATCTCCGTCCAGGATGAGCACGTCATCTGAGATCACGGCAACGCCGGCCCGGGACATCGCCGCCAACGTCGAGCTCTTGCCGGCTCCCTTGTCTCCGAGTAATCCCCACACGCCGCCGCCGGCCACGAATCCGCCGGCGTGAAAGCTGTCGCGACCGCTCCAATGCGCGCGCACCGCCGCCACCGCCGCCAGATACGGGTGTACCAGCGCTGACGGGCTGGGACGGGCAGTCAGCATGAACGTCGCGAGGTCGGCGGTGCGATCGACGACCACCGAGCCGCCCGAGCGGAGAACGAGGCTGGCTCTGTCTCCGTCGACGTAGTCGAGTTCCGGGCGCGGGGTCGCTGTCACCCTGACGCGTAGCTCCAGGGCCGGCCAGTGGGCCGGCGCTTGAACCAGCTCGGAGGGGGACACGTCAACGCCATGGACGCACAGCCCGTACGCACCCAGGCGATCACCGCCGGCTGATGCCGCCCTCACCGTGCCCCCGGAAGTTGGTGCGGGCCGAGCTCTACCCCGAGCAGTTTGAGATCGGGGCGCCTCCAATGATGGCACCGAAGGCGTCGTGTCCGCCCCACTGCTTACCAAAGAAGCAGCCGTTCCGCGTCTCTACGTGGAATTCCCCCAGCTGCTCGAGCCGCGGTGGCTCGTACACGTCCCTCGGCTTGTCGCTGTGCCCCATGCCAATTCCGTTCACGGCGTTCCTTTCGGTCGTTTCTCACCCTTAGACCGGAGCCGCAACATAACAGCCCTCACAGAATCTACGCGTCGCTCCTGTACGACCGGCCAGGTGGGACTGGTCGATGGTCGAGTCTCGAAGTCCGGCCCGGCTGGGCGACGGTCGGGGGGCCTCGAGATCGCGGGCTGCTCGCCGACGAGGAGGAAGCCCAGCCCTCGGCAGGCCGTTCCTTTCTGAAGATGCTGGCCGAAGACCCTCTACCTTTGTCTCCCTCCGTGCCGGGGGCGGAGGCTCACCGCGCTGCGTCGGTGGGGCTCGCCGTGGTACCCGGGAGGCCGCTGGTCTCGATGACCGGAGTGTGGCGATACTGGGGCCGCGGTAGGAGCCGCTGGGCGGTGCTGCGGGACGTCGACCTCGATTTGCCGGGCGGCACCGCCACGTGCATCACGGGCCGCAATGGCGCCGGAAAGACGACGTTGCTACGGATCGCTACCGGCATCCTGGCCCCCGATCGCGGGATCGTCACGATCGACGGCATCAGCGCTCCGGGCCGCTGGCGCGAGTATCACCGCCGTATAGGGTTTCTGTCAGCGGGCGATCGCGGGTTATACGCACGCGTGACCGTCAAGGGGCATCTCGAACACTGGAGCGCCCTGGCGCTCATTCCGCGCGGCCAGCGCAAGCAGCTCGTGGCCGAGGCGGTTGACCGCTTCGGCCTCACTCAGCTCACCGGTCGGCGCGCCGACCGGCTGTCGCAAGGTCAGCGCCAACGCCTCAGGCTCGCACTGGCGCTGGTGCACCGCCCGAAGGTGCTCCTTCTCGACGAGCCACGGAACAGCCTTGACGCCGACGGTCAGGAGATGCTCTCGGCTGCGATGACCGACGTGTTGCGCCGCGGGGGTGCAGTCCTCTGCTGCGCTCCGGCCGGCGACGAGAAGCTCGACGGGTTCGACCGCGTCGCGGTGATCGAGGACGGCATGCTGAGGTTCGTATGAGCGCAATTTGTCAGTACGCCGGAACCGTCGCCGCCACGGTGAAGCGCGACGCCGCGGTCTTCCTGAGCTATCGAACGCGCTTTGTGACCCAGATACTCGCGATGCTCATCACGATAACGATGTTCTATTACGTCTCCAAGCTCGTCCGACCGGGTGTGGTGGGGCCTGACGGAAAATACTTCGCCTATGTGGTGGTAGGGATCGTGGCATTGGCGGTCCTGACCGCGGCGCTCAACACTGCCCAGCTAATACGCATGGAACTGTTGGCCGGCACGTTCGAGCGGATCGTTATCTCGCCGATCGGACCCGTCGGTGGCGTCGTCGCGTTGATGGCATTCCCGGTCCTCTACGCGATCGGTCTGGCGGGAGTGATGCTCATTGTGGCCGCGAGTGTCTTCGGGTTTCCGATCCATCTGGCTGGCGTTCCGGCGGCGCTCGTCGTATCCGCAGTGGCCGCGTCTGCGTTTACCTGCATTGGGATTCTGTTCGCGGCCGGCGTGCTCGCCTTCAAGGCCGCGATGAGCCCAACGTGGGTCATCGCCGCGTTCAGCATTCTCGGCGGGATCTATTTCCCGCTCCGGCTGATCCCGGGCTGGATCCGATGGTTCTCCGACGTTCAGCCGTTCACCCCCGCGGTGGACTTGCTTCGTCATCTGCTGCTCGGGACGCCCGCAGTGCAGCCCGTGGAGGCGGAGATGTTAAAGCTCCTTGGCTTCACCGTGCTGTTGATGCCGGTGGCGGTGATGGTGTTGACGCTGGCAGTGAGCACCAGTCGCCGCCGGGGCACCCTGATCGAGTATTAGGGCTGCGGGGTCAGGTAATCCGCCTCAGTGCGGGCCATTCATCTGAATCAAGGTCCAATGACGATACGGGGCATGAGGCCACAGGCCTAGGGATCTGTGCAGCGGTCGGATGCGCCGCCATGGTCCGCATCCCTGCCGGGCCTGGAATCGGCGCGGTGTTAGGCGCCACGGCGGTGGATCCAATAGGCTCCCTACCCGAGCGCTGACGCTATCGCGGGCGGCCGATAAGTGTCGCCGGTGTGCGTTCCTGCTCGTTCCCTGGAACTTGGACTCGACGTTTGTTCGATCCCGCGCGAAGTTTGGCTGTGCTCGTTAGCGGGCATTCGACCGCCAGCCTGTGGAGGCGCCACTAAGGGCCGTCAGGCCGAAGTGGGAGGGACCGGATGCGACGGACTTTTCTTATTTGCCTGTTTTGCGTCTTGCTTGGCGCGACGGGGTCGGTGTCGGCGCTAGCGCTCGGTGGCGTAAACCAAAGTTCCCCGACACCGGTGGCGATCGATCTTGCTCGTGCTGCCGGCGGGCACACTGGTGTGCGGTCTTGCGGCGTCGCAGGAGTCGCATCGAAGCCCAGGCGCGGCTCGATGTTGTTCGGCAATCGACGCGTGGAGTCGGCGGTGGACGCTAGCCGCACAGGTTGGGCGCAGGCGTTTCCGTTCCGCAGCGCGGTCAACGGCACGGTAGAGTCGGTTGCGCTCTACCTCGATCGGCACAACCGCGCGAAGAGGATCGCGATCGGCGTCTATGCGGGCTCTGCGTGTAGGCCCGGCTCGATGGTCACGAAGGGCGTGCTGGCCAGTCCTAGAGCCGGGGCGTGGAACGAGGCGCGTGTGCGCGCGGCGGCTGTTCGGTCAGGGCGCATCTACTGGCTGGTCGTGCTCGGGAGAGGCGGCACGCTCGCCGTCCGCGATCGCGGAGCCGCTCATTGCAACGGCATGGTCTCGCATCAGCGGCGCATGACGACCCTGGCGTCACGGTGGCGCGCTGGGACGCGGCGGGGCACGTGCGCACTGTCCGCGTACGCCAAAGGAAGGGTTGCGAGCCTACTGTACGGCACTCTGGGAACCGTGGGTCCCCCCGGTAGTCAGACCGGGTCCGGGGGCGGCGGCACGTTGCCGTGGTCTTGTCCTGGTGTCCGGTGCTTTTACATTGCGAGCAACGGGAGTGATTCCAATACGGGCACCAGCGAATCGTCGCCGTGGGCGCACGCGCCGGGCATGCCGACGTTCAACTGTACGGGGGCGTGT
>Ga0335078_10009329_pt1 | contig 14552 bp, 17 predicted proteins | sample Lox_Sample_32_FD_206711 | JGI IMG/M metagenome (GOLD analysis project Ga0335078, IMG submission 206711) | Soil microbial communities from Loxahatchee National Wildlife Refuge, Florida, United States - Lox_Sample_3.2 | ecosystem: Environmental > Terrestrial > Soil > Wetlands | place: USA...
TTGAAAAATATCACCGGCTCCTGCGGGATCTGCATCTGGCTCTCTTGCGCATGGTCGCGGAAGTTCAAGCCGATGCAGATAATTTTGCTCGGGCGAGAAATGGGAGGCCCTAAGCGGACAGATGGCACAACTTTTCGGGCAGAACGCGAGTTCGCATTGAGCCAGCGCTCCAGTTCCCCGAGGCCGTTGTTCTGGAAGAACGCCTCGTCGTAGTTCAGCACGGCGTCAGAGACGTCTACACGAGTGCCGTCTGCCATGATGAGTCCGGGCTTCTCTTTGCCTGGTTCGCCAAATCGAATAAGTTTCACGCGCTGATTTCCTTGCTCAGTTTTTCTGCGCTCGCGCCAATCAAGGCTTAAGTGCAGCCGCGAAAAAAAGGGGATGCTAAACGAACTGCGTTGAACCGTGCAAGTGTCTGCCACGGAAAAGCACAGCAACCACTCGTCGTTTCAGAGAATAAAACATCAACTCTCTCTTCCGTTTGCGTTCACTGCAATTCACAGCGAAAAAACATAAATCGTTTGGCTCTTCTTTGGCTCTTGCTGTAAAGTTTGCGGTTGCAAAACGCAATCTCAAGTCCACCAAAATGCCGGGTGCTCTATCTCGCGAAGGGACCGCAACATGCCTCACGTCTTTCCGCAGCTCGATTACAAACCAGAAATGCCGAAGCGCCTGGATCACGGCGTCGGCATTATAGGCGCAGGCGGAATCGTCAACTACGCCCACCTTCCCGCATACAAGAAAGCTGGCTTTCACGTGGTGGGGATCGTTGACAAGAATCGCGAGCGGGCCGAACGCACCGCCGCGCAACACGGCATCCCGAAAGTGTACGCCACGGTTGCAGAGTTGCTGGGCGATGACAATGTTGAACTTGTGGATGTGGCGGTATATCCGAAAGAGCAAGCGGCCATCGTGGAGCAGGCAACCGCCGTGGGCAAACATTTGCTGTGCCAAAAGCCGTTTGCCGATGAATACGCGATTGCCGTGCGCAACGTGGAGTTGGCCGAGCGCGCAAAGGTAAAGATTGCCGTCAATCAGCAGATGCGCTGGGATGCGGGTATACGCTGCGCTCGTCTCTTGATGGATGAGGGCTGGCTGGGCACCCCTACTTACGCCACCATCCAGGTTCACTGCAACACCAATTGGAGTTTGTGGCCGTGGATTTATCAGGGCAAGCGCGTAGAAATCATGTTCCACAGCATTCACTACATTGACTCGCTTCGTTTCCTGATGGGGGAACCGGCTTACGTGTTCACCAGCGGCAGCCGTGGCGTTGGCGAGACCACGCAGGCGGAAACCAAGACCTTAACCGTTTGGGAATATTCTTCCGGACTGCAAGTGCTCATTGACGTATGTCACACCACGTGGCAGGACGATCCTTACGCCATCTTTCGCTTCGAGGGAGCAGAAGGTGTAATCAAGGGCACGATCGGCCTCATGTACAACTATCCGACCGGCCGCCCCGACACGCTGGAATTCATGTCCAAGAGCAATCCCGGTTATTGGTTTTCCGCTCGCCTGGACAGCATGTGGATTCCCGACGCGTTTGTGGGGCCGATGGCCTCGCTCATGCGCGCGATCGAAGACGGTTCCGAACCGGAGACCAGCGGACGCGACAATTTGCGCACTCTGCAGATTGTGTTCGCCGAGTACCGCTCCATGGCGGAAAAGCGCGCCGTGCGTCCGGAAGAGATCACTGCCTGATGGCCGGCCGGCGAAGTTTTCAACCATCACTCACGGGGAAATTGAAATGAAACGATACGGTTCGGTGATCAAGGTGAGACCTGACGCAATCGAAAGCTATAAAAAATACCACGCTGCCGTTTGGCCGGAAGTGCTCTCCATGATTCGCCAATGCAACATCCGCAACTATTCCATTTTTCTGAAAGATGATTTTCTCTTCGGCTACTTCGAGTATCACGGCTCAAATTACGCCGCGGACATGGCGAAGATGGCGGCTGATCCGAAAACCCAGGAATGGTGGGCCGTGATGATGCCGATGCAGAAACCTCTGGAGACTCGCGCTGAAGGAGAGTGGTGGGCCAACATGGAAGAAGTTTTCCATTGCGACTAGCTGCTTAGACGACGAATATCTGCATCGTTGGGCGCAGAAAACCTCTATGCAAATTGTGGACACACATCAGCACCTTTGGGACTTGGATCTTTTCCACTACTCCTGGCTGCAGTCGGTCCCCGCCCTCAATCGTTCTTTCCGCATGGCCGATTACATGAAAGCTTCAGAGGGGGTCGGCGTGGTCAAGTCGGTGCATCTGGAGGCCGACGTAGATGAGCGCTATATGTTGGCCGAGACCCGCCATCTGCTCGCCTTGGCTGACCAGCCGGATAATCCGCTCGAAGGAATTGTTGCTTGCGGCCGGCCGGAGCACGAAGATTTCCTCTCCTATATGGACCAGATCGCTGGCCATCCCAGGCTGAAAGGAATTCGCCGAGTACTGCACACCCAGCCTGACGAGCTCGGCCAGAGAAAAATCTTCGCGGAAAATGTGGCGCGCCTGGCCGGCTACAATCTTTCCTTCGACATCTGTATTCTCGCCCGCCAATTGCCCATTGCAATTGGGCTCGTCTCCCAGTGCCCGGATGTCACCTTCATCCTCGATCACTGCGGCGTACCGCAGGTGAAAGAAAAAGTGCTCGACCCTTGGCGGGCGCATATCGCCGAGATCGCCAAATTTCCCAATGTCTCGTGCAAGGTCTCAGGTCTCGTCGCCTATGCCGATCCGCAGAATTGGACGGCGGACGATCTTCGTCCCTTCATCGAGCATGTGATCGGCTGCTTTGGCTGGGACCGCCTCTTCTTCGGGAGCGACTGGCCGGTCTGCACCTTGTCGGCAACTTATACGCAGTGGGTGGAAGCTTTGCAGTCCATCACCGCCGGCGCGGGCCAAGCCAATCAACGAAAGCTCTTTCACGACAATGCTATTCGGGTGTACCGCCTTGGATAATTCTGCGCGCGCAGAATCTACAGGTTGAATTCCTTTTGAATCGCCTCCGTGTCCTGGCCCACCTGAGGCGCAAGCGCTTCGCTGGTCAGAGTGTTTCCATCCAGACGAACCGGCAGGCGAGTAGTCAGAACTTCGATCCCGCGGCCATCGCGCAGCGTTTGCACCATGGCGAGTTGCCGAAAAGCCTCGCTCGCGGAGAGCGTCGGCCAATCCAGCACTTCCGCGCACCAGATGTCGGCAGCATTCAGAATTTCCAGCCAATTTTCCGTAGTCCGCTGCTTCAAGCGATCTGCAATCAACCGCTTGATCTCATCCCGGCGGCGAAAGCCTTCTGCGGAATCGGAAATCTCCTGCAGCGCCGGTAACTCCAGCAATTTGCCTAAAGTTGGCAGGTGCGTCATGGCCAGAGCCAGATATCCGTTCGCGGTGTCATATACCCCATAAGGCGCGGCCAGGTAGGCATGGGCATTGCGAAAAGCGCTTCGCCGCGGCGGCCTGCGCCCGTCATTCATGTGGGTGGTCAGCACTTCAAACTGGAAATCGAGGAGCGCTTCAATCAAGCTTGTCTCTACCAGCCCGCCTTTTCCGGTGACGCCCCGACGCACCAGGCAAGCCAGAATTCCCTCGCACAGATTGTGCCCCGCCAGCATGTCAGCGACAGCCAAAGCCATCGGCGTGGGCGGATCGCCCTCATTCCCGCTCAGCCACATAACTCCGGAGCGGGCCTGCGCCAGCAGATCCTGCCCGGGACGGTCCTTCCAGGCTTCCGCATTTCCGTACCCGCTGACCACTCCGTACACGATTCTTGGATTGATCTTCGCCGCGTTCTCGTAGCCCAATCCGAGCCGCTCCATCACGCCGGGGCGAAAATTTTGCACCATCACATCTGCTTGCCCGATGAGCCGGCGAAGCTTCTCCAGGTCGCTCTGGCTCTTAAGATCGGCTGCGTAGCTCTGCTTGTTTCGGTTGATGGCGTGGAACAGCGTGTTCTCGCCGTGAACATCGGTATCGCTGAGATAGAGGGAACGGCCAAGGTCGCCTGCGCCGGGCCGCTCAATCTTGATGACGCGGGCGCCAAAGTCGGCCAGGCGCAGTGTAGCCAGCGAACCCGAGAGAAACTGGCTGAAGTCCAGCACCAGAATGCCCTCAAGCGGCCTCACGGTAGGTGGACGGGATGGCTCGGAAGTGGCCAGTGCAAGCTCCTTTTCTTTTTTTTTGTATTCTACAGGTAAAAATGCATTTTGATTAGCAAAATACTGTGTTAGCCTAATCCTGGCCCCGATTTTCATGCGGAATCATCCCTCCATCCGAAGGCCCCCAGCCATCCCATCGCGCAAGGCCCGTTACACCGCGCCCGCTCTCGAAAAGGGTTTGGACATTCTGGAATTGCTGGCCTCCGGTTCAGAGGCTCTGGCCCACAGCGAGATCGCCCGGCGATTGGGGCGCACTATCAGCGAAGTGTTTCGTATGCTCGTGTGCCTGGAAGAGCGGGGATATATCTGCCAGGTCGGTCCCGATGAGCGCTACCAACTGACGCTCAAACTATTCGAAGTGGCCCACCTGCATCATCCCCTGCAACGGCTGATCGCACAGGCGCGGCCTCTGCTGCACCAGGTCGCCGCGCAAACAGAGCAGTCCTGCCATCTTGCCATGTTGAACAATGCGGAAGTGGTCGTGGTGGCGCACGCGGAGGCGCCAGGCACGTTGAACTTCTCGGTGCGTCTGGGCGCAAACATTGATCTTTTGCACACTGCCTCCGGCCACGTCATTCTGGCATTTCAAAATGACGCGCTGCGCTCGCGCGCATTCGAAGCATGGCAGCACCGCACCGGCAAAAAACTGCCCCAAAACATCTTCCGCCATCTCGAGAGAATTCGCCGCCGCGGCTACGAGGAATTGTCCAGTTATCTGGTTCGGGGAGTTTTGAACATCAGTTACCCAGTGTTGAACCAGCATGGTGAAGCGGTCGCCGCGATCACCGTTCCCTTTCTTGCTCATTTTGGGGATCACATCGGCCCGCGGCAGGTCCGGGGCGCGTTATATCGCGCGGCCGGGACTCTGTCCTCCGCCATTGGAGGCAGGCGGCTCGAACTGCCCGCCGGCGATTAGAAGAACCATGACGAAGACACAATATTTTGACGATTACGTCGTCGGCGAGCAGCGGGTCACTTCCGGAAGGACCATCACGGAAGCCGATGTGGTGATTCATGCCGGCCACACGGGAGATTATTTCCCTCACCACATGGATGCAGAGTTCGCCCGGAAAAGTCCCTTTGGGCAGCGCATCGCGCACGGCACCATGACTTTTGCCATCGGCATCGGCCTCACGGCAAGCCAAATCAATCCGGCTGCATTTACCTATGGCTACGAGAGAGTGCGTTTCCCTAAGCCCGTGTTTATTGGAGACACGCTCCACACTCGCGTGACCGTCAGGGAAAAATTGGAAGATCCGAAACGTAAACAACTGGGGCGGGTCATCGAGGCCTGTGAAGTGCTGAACCAGCGTGACGAAGTCGTGCTGTATTGCGAACACATTTTGCTGGTCGAGAAAAATCCCTCGGCCTGAGAGTTGTCGCGGCAGAACAAGAAAACTGAATGGGAATTACGCTCAAAGGAATTACCTGGGACCATCCTCGCGGCTATGCGCCGCTTGTCGCCGGAGTTCCGGAATATCAGGCACTGCATTCCGAAATCACCATTCAGTGGGACCGCCGAACTCTGCGCGAGTTTGGGGAAGCTCCCATCGAGCAATATGTGGACCATTATGACCTGCTCATCATAGACCACCCTTTTGTCGGCTTCGCCGCAGCTCACGGCGTGCTGGTCAACCTGGCGTCTTCCCTCAGCGAAGACGAGAAACTTCGCTTCGCCGCCGATTCTGCCGGTCCCTCATGGGACTCCTATTGGTATCGCGGCGGTCTGTGGGCCTTGCCGATTGATGCCGCCACGCAAGTTGCTTCTTATCGCCCCGATCTTCTTCTCAGTCTGTCATCATCGGTTCCAGACACATTCGACCGCGTTCTGGAACTGGGAAACGCAGCCCGTAAGGCAGGCACGTTCATCATCGTCCCCGCGTGTCCGATTGACGCGATCAGTCTTTTTTTCACGCTGACCGCAAACCTAGGTCATCCCATCCCGGAGGCGCGTGAATATTTTGTAGAGGAAGACGTCGCCCAGGAAGTGCTCGACCGCCTCCACTCCCTCATCGCAGTGGCGCACCCCAACTCGACAAACTGGAACCCCATCCAGGTTTACGACTTTATGGTGTCGAGCTCGGATGCAGTCTATTGTCCTTATGCCTTCGGATACTCCAACTACTCGCGTCCGGGTATTACGCCTCGGTTAGAGTTCACAAATGCTCCTGCCGCCGGTCGTCAAGGATGTGCGGGCACTATGTTGGGAGGCACCGGCGTGGCAGTGAGCAAACTCAGCCGGCATCGGCAGGAGGCGATCGCCTATGCCAAATGGCTGGTCAGCCCCGAACATCAGACCGGGACGTATTTTCTCGCCGGCGGCCAGCCGGCCAGCCTGGCCGCGTGGAATGATGCTGCGGTGAACACCGCATCTGGCGCCTTTTTCGCCGGAACCCTGCCAACCTTGCAGAGCGCTTATGTACGGCCTCGGTTCGATGGGTTCGTGCGCTTCTTTGAAGCGGCCGGGGCCGAGATCAGTCGCTGCCTGCAGGGAAAAGTGAGCGATGCCGCGCTGATCCGCTGGCTCCATGAGCATTATTCTGCGCAGCGCGCGCTCGCTGCGCGAATCGCGTGACAGGAGGCTTCTGTGAAGAACCCCAATCCAGACCCGGCCAAACATAAAGACATTGCCATCTGGAACGCCGAGGATTGGATGTATGAGGACTTCGAGATCGGTAAGCGTGCCCGCTCCATCCGCCGGACGATCTCTGAAGGCGAAAGTATGCTCTTCAACGCCATCGTGCTCGACATGCATCCCTACGTGGCCGACGACGTTTTCGCCAAAGAGGAAGGCATCTTCGGCAAGCGGTTGGTGGCGGGCGCTATGGTATTCAGCCTGGGCCTGGGCCTGATGGCCCACAACAACATCCACACCTTCAGTTACGGATATGACAAGCTTCGCTTCATCAAACCTGTATTTGTGGGAGATACGATTTACACCGTCCGCACCCAACTGGAGAAGTGGCCCAAGTATCCGGAGCTCGGCATGGTGCGCGTTTCCTACGAAATCTTTAAGGCTCCTGGTGAACTTGTTCTCTATTGCGAGCACCTGCAGACGGTAAAATATCGGGACCCCGCCAAATTTGCAGGCCAGGCCGGCGGGAAATCGGAAGCCTGATGACGCACACTCCATCGCTAGCCGAGAGGTTGCGCAACTGCTATACCGGAGCTGTTTATGATGTGCTCAGGGCCAAGGGGTATCCGAGCCAGGTCCTGCCTCAGAACATCCGGCCGCTGAACATCAGCCACAAGTTGGCCGGGCCCGTCTTCACCATTCAGGGCAAGCGCGACGACTCGCTTGATGCGCACCAGAGCCTGCTCAAATGGTGTGATCTGCTGTCCAAAGCGCCGTCCAGGGCGGTGCTGGTCTGCCAGCCGAATGATCAAACACTCTCTCACATGGGCGAACTGTCTTCGGAGACGCTGGCTTACAAGAAAGTGCTCGGCTACATCGTGGATGGCGGCTGCCGGGATTCCGGCTTCATCGAAAAACTGGGGTTTCCGGTATTCTGCAGGTACTTCACTCCGGTTGACATTGTGGGCCGCTGGGCAGCCACTGAGTTTGGCGGGCCGATTTGTATCGGTGAGGTTACCATTGCCACGGGAGATTACGTGCTGGCGGACCGCGACGGCATTGTCGTAATCCCTGCGGCCATGGCTGCTGATGTTGTGGAGCAAACCGAGGAAGTTTTGCGCACGGAGAATCTGGTGCGCAAGGCAATTTTGCAGGGCGTTGATCCTGTCCAGGCTTACTTGCAATACGGAAAATTCTAATGCAGGCGGAAGGAAAATCACGGAAGCTGTTGCGCATTCATCGCAATGACAATGTCCTGATCGTTGTCTCTCCGATTCTGGCCGGCGACAACGATGTCATTGACGGTCAGCGGGTTTCGTTCACCCAGACCATACCCATCGGTCACAAAGTGGCGGCCCGTGCGATCCAGGCGGGAGAGAAAATTTACAAGTGCGGCGTGCCCATCGGATCAGCCACCGAAGCCATTCCCGCCGGCGGCCATATTCACTTACACAACCTGAAGAGTGACTACATCGCGACTTACACGCTGGATAAGGAACACGTCTTCGTCAAGTAGCTTGCTCACTCGTGAGCCATATGCCGTGGCCGTCCACGGCACATAGCTGGCACGAGCGTGACTTACTACTGTTCGATGACGTCCCTTGAGTGCAGGACGAACTGGACATTCCGCTGCCGGTTCAGGCTCGCGGTTTCGTACAAGTCCATGCTTTCGAGCGGAAACATTTTCTCATCTCCCGCGGCCGAGACCCAGTGCACGTCGCCGCCCTGCACCCAATACTCCCGGGCGAGATATGCCTCGCCGCCGGCCAGAGCCAACACGGTTAGGGCCGGCTCAGACCCGGCCTGCTGAGCAGGCGCCGGCGGCTGGGACACAACTTCCAGTGGCCGCACCGTGGGACGATAATCGGTGCGCTCAACCGTTATCGGCGATTCTTCGAGCGACGCTGATGCCGGCCGGAAGACCCAGGCAGAAGATTCTTGATACGCGCTCGGGTTCACCCACGGCGGCATAGGCACATTGTTGTGCGCCATGGGAAACGGAACTTCGATGTCCTCCATCAGGCGCAGCGAAAGGCGGGTCTCGCCTTTGAGCGCCGGATAAGGCCCGCGCGCTGGCAGAGTTACGATCTTGATCGGCCACAAAATCGGGATCGTCCATTCCACCGCGTCCCGCACCGGGTGCCCTTTGCCGTGAATCTTTCCTTCCGCATCCACTTTCATGTGCGGGGTGGTCACGACTTTGGCCGAAAGCGACAGAACCTGCGCGCCCGGCATGATGATGCGATCGAATTCCAGTTGCATCCAGCCCTTGCCGACGAAGTGACCGGGACTTTTCGCGTCTTCAAGATGCCCGCCTAGCTCGGCGCCGCGAGGAAAAATGGACTGCCCGAAACTTCCCAGCGGGCCGAGATGGCAGAGCACCGGGTCGCCGATCTGCGCGGTTTTCGGTGAAAAATTGGGTTCGCTGACGGTGCATTGCAAGAGAGTTCCGGCTGGAATGATTTCTCGGGTGGTGGCCCGGCTCAAGACAGGAACTAAGGCGAAAACAAATACGAGGAAAGTGCGGAACCAGATCTTGCAGGACATACGACCTCCTTACCCGACAAATTAAGGAGCACGGCCCCGGATTCGGTTTCGGCACTATAGCACGGAATGCAAGGCGAATTGCACCGAAGTTGGAGATAAACCGATCGCGCTTGTCATTATCGAGAACGGGCCAAAACGTTGAGAACGGGCCAAAACTTATCACTTGCATTTTACAAGTAATAGCGTTAGCGTTTCCCAATGCCGGGAAAGGCCAAGCCGCGCTCGGGATGCCCGGTGAGCATCTCCCTCGAGCGCTTCGGCGATCGCTGGTCGCTGCTCATCATTCGCGACCTGATGGTGCGGGCGCTGCGCACCTTCAAGGACTTTCAGGAGTCGGGCGAAGGCATCGCCACCAACATTCTGACCGACCGGCTGCGGCGGCTCCAGCGCGCCGGCATTATCTTCGCCGAGACGGAGCAGAGCGACCGCCGGAGAATCAATTACCGGCTGACCGAAAAAGGGATTGATCTGGCGCCCGTGCTGCTGGAGTTGTTGATCTGGGGAGCGCGGCATGAGCCAACCGGAGCGCCCTGCGCGGTGATCGAGCACATGGCGCGCGATCGCACAGCCGTGCTCGCCGAGGCCCGGCGACGTTGGCAGGAACGCGACCCGAATCCGCTGCTGCCCAGCTTTGACACCCGGCAAAATCGCTCCCAGGATCAAACGCCGGGCAGCAGCAAGGCGCCACAAAAGCGGGCGTCGGGAAATCGTGGAGCGAATTAACAACCTGAACATCGAAATGTGATAACCGTATAGAGGAGAAATCAAATGGCTACGATCCCCATAAACACCCGCCAGCAAGAACATGAAGTTGTTTCCCCGGCCGAATGGCTCGTGCGCCGAAAAGAATTTCTCCGCAAGGAGAAAGAATTCACCCGACTGCGAGATGAGTTGAGCCGCCAGCGCCGCGAACTGCCCTGGGAAAAGGTCGAAAAGGAATACGTCTTCGATGCGCCGGAGGGCAAGGTTAAGCTCGCGGACCTGTTCGATGGCCGGCGCCAGCTCATCGTGTACCACTTCATGCTCGGGCCGGGCTGGGAAGCAGGTTGCCCGAGTTGCTCCTTTCTCTCCGACCATATTGATGGCGCTCTGGTGCATCTTGCCAATCGCGATGTCACCCTGATGGTGATTTCGAGAGCGCCAATCAACGAAATCCAGAAGTTTAAAGCGCGCATGGGCTGGCGCTTCCACTGGGTCTCATCATTTGCCAACGATTTCAATCGCGACTATCACGTGTCCTTTACCAAGGAAGAAGTGGAGAACGGCAAGGCACCTTATAACTATGATCTGATGAAAGTATCAGGCGAAGAATATCCCGGGGTAAGCGCGTTCTATAAGAACGCGAGCGGCGAGATTTTCCATACTTACTCCGCCTATGCCCGCGGGCTCGATATGCTCGTCGGCACCTACAACTATCTCGACATCGCTCCCAAGGGCCGCGATGAGGATAGTCTGCCCTCCACCATGGCTTGGGTACGTCATCACGACAAATACAGGCAGGGATATTTCGTCAATTCAAAATCAGCTCACGCACAGGATTCAGGCAAAGGCGCTTGCTGTGCGGAGGGCGAGCACTCTTCGTAAGAAGTGGTGCACCGGCGAAGTCGGTCGCGTGGATTTGTCGCGCGCTGTGGCGGCCAATGCAGTCTCTATTTTTGAATAAAGGAGCTCACATGGAATTCAACACCTATCTCTATTTCAACGGCGATTGTGAAGCGGCATTCAGGTTCTACGAGAAAACGTTGGGCGGAACAATTGAAGCCCTGATCCTGCACGAGGGCACGCCGGCAGCAGAGCAGGTCCCTCCCGAGTGGCGCAAGAAAGTTCTACATGCGCGCATGACGGTGGGCGGCCAGGCGCTGATGGCTTCGGACACACCGCCCGGACGCTATTCCAAGCCGCAGGGTTTTTCGGTGAGCATCAATGTGCAGGATCCGGCGGAGGCCGAGCGCGTATTCAAAGCTTTCGCCGAGGGTGGCAACGTCACCATGCCGCTCGCGCAAACCTTCTGGGCCAAGCGGTTCGGCATGGTGGTGGACCGTTTCTCGATACCGTGGATGGTGAACTGCGAGCAGGCCGCAGCCGAAGCCGCTTGATCGCGTGGCAAAACTTCGTCTCGGGTCCGTGGGAATTTCAAATCAACTCTTTGGAGGATTTGTGAAGAGAATTTCTCTGCTGTGTTGCGTGGTTTTGTGTCTGGTAAGCGTCGCCGTCGGCCAGGCGCTCAGTCCTGCTGATCGCGACAAAGGCGTCGCCTATCTCGACCAGACCCGCGATGGTGTAGTCGCGGCGGTGAAGGGTCTGTCCGACGCTCAAATGAAGTTCAAAGCGGCGCCGGATCGCTGGTCTGTGGCCGAGACGCTAGAACATATCGCTCTGGCCGAGGACTTTATCTTCCAGAACATTACGGACAAAGTCATGAAGGCGCCGGCAGGCGCGCCCGGACGCGACACGGCCAAGATTGACGCGATGGTGCTGGCCATGATTCCTGACCGCAGCCATAAGGCGCAGGCTCCGCCGCCTCTGGTCCCTACGGGACGATGGAGTACGGCGGACACTCTGGATCATTTTCTGAAGAGCCGCGCCCGTACCATCGAGTTCATGCAGTCCACGTCCGACTTGCGCCAGCATGTGGTGGATAGTCCGATTAGCCAACCGCTCGATGCCTATGAGTGGCTGCTCTTCATCGGAGCGCACAGCGAGCGCCACACCAAACAGATTCTGGAAGTGAAGATGGATCCGAATTTTCCCAGGGAATAGTCTTACGGTTTTCGTTGTCAGCGCGTGGCTAAAGCTCTCGTGGGGCGGACGAGAAGTCCGCCGGCAAGAGCTCGCTTGCCTAAGTCAGATCCATGGGAGCGAATGCCCACGCGTATCACCCCGGATGAAATTGGTCAGCGCGGGAAATGGTGATGAGAAGGCTGGTTGTTTCGAACCACATTACTCTTGACGGCTTCTTCGAAGGGCCTAACCGGGAAATAGACTGGTTTATCCGCGACCAGGAGACCGTGGAATATTCGCAGGATCTCTTGCGTTCGGTGGACATCATTCTTTTCGGCCGCGTGACTTATGAGTTGATGGCGGGTTATTGGCCCTCCGCCGCGCCGGATGAGGTCGCCCAGAAGATGAATAGCCTGCCCAAAGTCGTTTTCTCGCGCACGCTCGGCAACGTGCACTGGAACAATTGCACGCTGGTCAGGGAGGACGTTGCCGAAGAAATCGCCAGGCTGAAACAACAGCCCGGCAAGGATATGGTGATTCTGGGCAGCGGCGTGCTCACATCGTTTCTCGTGCCGCTCGGTTTGATAGACGAATATCGCTTGCTTCTGAATCCGGTTCTGCTGGGAAGCGGAAACCCACTGTTCCACGGGATCAAGGAGAGGGTTCGTCTGAAACTGCGCGAAACTAGAACGCTCAGTTCGGGATTGGTTGTGCTGTATTACGAAAAGAGTTGACGCCTCAGGGTGGAAGTATGTGGAAGTATTAAGTCACTTAGATCGGCAAACGAAACCCACACCAAGGAGACAAAGTTATGGAAACAAAACCTACGCACGAGCAAGCACAATTGCACTTACAGGTATATGAGATGCGGCGCGAGGCCCGGTTACGCCAGGCGCGCGACTGGTTCTTCAAGAATTACTTCGTGCAGAGCATGGAAGATTCGGCGCGAGTCGCCGCTCCGGGAACCGAATCCGGCGCCCTGGCCATGATGGTGCTCAGCTACTGGGAGCAGGCCTGCGCCCTGCTCAACTACGGACTTCTGCACGAAGACCTCTTCTTTGAAACGAGCGGCGAGTTTTTCGCGGTTTGGGAGCGCGTGAAGCTGGTGATCCCGCAAGCTCGAGAGCTTTTCAAGAACCCGCATTATCACGCGCATCTGGAAAAAGCCGCGCAGCGGTTTGAGGCATGGGCCGAAGGCCGCTCGCCGGGTCACATTGCGGCCATGCGCCAGCTCATGAAACAAATGGGCCCGCAACCGGCCAAAGCAGCGGCGTGAGCGTGGTCCGCGGAGTCCCATGCCTCGCGATGGCGGGGCGTGGGATTCCTTGCGGCGCGATGCTTCTCAGAAACCGGAGTTTACCGGCTGAACATTTCAAAGACGAATGCGGTTTTTTGGGAGGAGTTACTTCATGAGTCAAGTTCGTATTCTCGTTGGTACCCGCAAGGGCGCGTTCATTCTTACCGCGGATGGCAAGCGCGATAAGTGGGAGGTCAGCGGACCGCATTTTGCCGGATGGGAGATGTATCATGTGAAGGGTTCGCCCGCCGACCCGAATCGCATTTACGCATCGCAGACCAGCGGCTGGTTCGGGCAGATCATTCAGCGCTCCGACGATGGCGGCAAAACCTGGCACCAGCCCGGGACGCCGCCCGGAGCGCCGGCCGCGCCCGGCCCTCCGAAGACTGCGAGCAACAAATTCGCCTACGACTCGGCGGCCAAACCCTTGACCACGCACCAGTGGTACGACGGCACGCAGCACCCCTGGGAGTTCAAACGGGTCTGGCATTTTGAACCTTCGCTGAGCGATCCGGATACGGTTTATGCCGGCGTAGAGGACGCAGCCCTGTTCCGCTCGACCGATGGTGGAGAAAACTGGCAGGAGCTTTCCGGCCTGCGCGGCCACGGCACCGGCCCCAGGTGGCAGCCGGGCGCGGGCGGAATGTGCCTGCACACGATCATTCTGGACCCGAGCAATCCGAAGCGGATGTACATCGCCATCTCGGCGGCGGGCGCGTTCCGCACCGACGACGGCGGCGAGACCTGGAAGCCGATTAACCAGGGACTTTATTCGCAATATATTCCCAACCCCAGGGCCGAGGTCGGACATTGTGTGCACCACATTGCCATGCACGCCAGGCGGCCGGACGTGCTTTTCATGCAGAAGCATTGGGACGTCATGCGCTCCGATGATGCCGGCGATCAGTGGAAGGAAGTCAGCGGCAATCTGCCGACTGATTTTGGCTTTGTGATTGACGTCCACGCGCACGAGCCTGATACGGTGTACGTGGTTCCCATCAAGAGCGATAGCGAGCATTTTCCGCCCGAAGGCAAGCTGCGCGTGTTTCGCAGCCGCAGCGGTGGCAACGAGTGGGAGCCGCTGACCAAAGGCCTGCCCCAAAAAGACTGCTACGTCAACGTGCTGCGTGACGCTATGGCCGTGGACTCGCTGGATAAGTGCGGCATCTATTTCGGCACGACCGGCGGGCAAGTGTACGCCTCAGCCGATGCGGGCGATAGCTGGAATGCCATTGTGCATGATCTGCCGGCGGTGC
>Ga0335078_10009330_pt1 | contig 14551 bp, 5 predicted proteins | sample Lox_Sample_32_FD_206711 | JGI IMG/M metagenome (GOLD analysis project Ga0335078, IMG submission 206711) | Soil microbial communities from Loxahatchee National Wildlife Refuge, Florida, United States - Lox_Sample_3.2 | ecosystem: Environmental > Terrestrial > Soil > Wetlands | place: USA: Florida...
CAAGCGGCTAATAGAACAACTGAGGGTACCGGAGTCGGTAGCAGTAGCGGTCGAAAGCTGATTCGAAAAATGATCGCTAATCTGGAAGATCCGCTCACCGCGGTCTGTCTTGATGGTAAAACTGCCGCATGCACGAATAGCCGTTCGCGATTTGAACTTCACGACAATCGTGACATCGTCCTCCATCCGGATAACGGAGGGCTCGGCGCCGGCGCTGACAACAGACACTTCCGTCATCACTGGCGTAGCTTCTCGGCCCCGGCCTGAATGGTCGCGCAGATCTGCGAACATGGCGCTCGCGTCGGTAATCGATTTTATATAGGCGGACACTACATCCCGGGACCTTCCGGCAGTCCTCAGTTCGCCCCCGTCGAGGAAAATTGCAGATTTACAAAGTGCCTCGACCGCTAGCATGTTGTGACTGACAAACAGCACGGTGCGGCCGCCGCGCGCTATCTCGCCCATTTTACCAAGACACTTATTCTGAAACTGGATGTCGCCCACGGCCAGTACTTCATCGACCAGCAGAACCTCCGGCTCCAGATGAGCTGCGACGGCGAAAGCGAGGCGCACATACATGCCGCTGGAGTAACGCTTGACGGGGGTATCGAGAAATGTTTCAACTCCTGAAAAATCGACAATCTCGTCGAATTTCTTCGTGATCTCGGCGCGCTTCATGCCCAGGATCGCTCCGTTCAAGAAAATGTTCTCTCGGCCCGTCAGTTCAGGATGAAATCCTGTACCAACCTCAAGCAGACTTCCCACGCGGCCATACAGTTCGACTTCCCCTTCGGTCGGATGCGTAATCAGCGAGAGGATCTTCAGCAGGGTCGACTTACCGCCGCCGTTGCGCCCGATAATCCCGAGCACATCCCCTGGCATCACATCGAAGGAGACATCGCGTAGCGCCCATACGTGACTCCCCTGATCGTCGCGTTTGTTGTAGTTGCCCGAACTCAATCGAGCAGGGGCGCTTTGACTTTCGCGATAATGATCTCGCGCAGGCTGTCGTGACCTCGGCGCGCACCGAGACGGTAACGCTTGCTCAGGCCTCTGACCTTGATCATGGGCAGCATAGGATTCAAATAACGTCAGCTAACTGGCGTTCCATTCGGCGGAATGCATATGCAGCCGCCATGATCAGAGCAAACGACGATCGCAGTCGAAGTCGCAAGAAATCTGTCAATCGAACGGACCGCCGAAAATTCCGGCACGGAAACCCTCGATCATACCGCTTAAGGGATTTGGCATGAGCAGCCATTGCCACCTGACCGCGCGGTCATCATGCTGTCGGCGTAATCGGATGTTTCGTCTCTATGTGCGTTAGAAAAGCGCTAACATTGTATTGTTAGTTAGGACTAGATCGTTTGCGGCTTGACCGGAGAGAGCGCGGCACACGAATGGCCTTTGTACACTCCGGCGGGCTCTCTGAGGCAGCACTATGAGCGTGCGCGAGCTTGTTGGAAAGTCCCTAGAAGAGCACCTTCTCGGGGAAGAATTCCTTCACCAGCTGAAGATAGTCCGACAGGCGCTTCTGGGCAAGTGATGGAAGACGGGAGGAATGGGGTAAAGACAGCGGACCCGCGTCGATCAGGCAGTCGGATCGAGGCCGCCGTCGATATTGACCGATTGCCCGGTGAAGTAGCGATTGCGTGCGAGCATCACGGCAACATCGGCAACCTGTTCACAGCGGCTGACCGCGGAAACCAATGCGGAAACCAATTCAGAGGCGGCAGACTCGTTTTCTTTGTAGTTCACGGCAACGTTGGCGCCGGCGTCTGCAAGAGGATCGCAATCGCCCATCCCATTCCACGGCTGCCGCCTTTGCGCAAGGCAATCTTTCCGCTGATATCCATGGGTAGATTGAGCACGCTCGTCCCGTATTCGTTCCAACCCCGGTCGGTAATTCAAATTTTGTACACGAATCGTGCGCCAACGGCCTGATAGTTCGAGCCGGTTCTGCGTGCGTGCATCGATCATACGAAGGTAAAGGCAAATGAAGGTTCTAAAGCGCAGGGACCTCTTGGGCTGATTCCTTCATTAACCAAGCATATCACACGAAAACCTCCTGTTGCTCGTTACGAAGAGAATCGCTGGGGCAATATATCTTTCCTTTTCGGACGGAGTGCGCGTCATGGAGAAAGCATTTTAATGAAAACCTTCGAGAAAGCGGCCTCTTACAAAGAAACTCAACGCGTATCATTGTCGGCTCGCAAGGCATAGAGTGAAGTTATATAGCGTTGTGCCTGGCAGACGGACAGCGCTATCTGGAGTTGTGATGACGCCGCTCAAGCTTGATGAAGAATACCGATTGACTCGAGCCGCACTTATCAATGCGGGAGTCGATATGACTGGTAGCATGGATGCGCTTTACCGCGACTGGCGCCGCTGGCGTTATAAGTCGAAATCTCTGGCAGCAGTTGATAGAGCCGAAGTAGCGAACGCGGACCAATGGTGGTCCCGTCATCTCGCGCAATTTAGGTGTTTGATCGATCCTCCGCACGTTGCGGCGCGCGCCGAACGAGCACGTAAAGACCGGGGGGCGGCTCGCGCAAGACCGCATCCTGCATGAACCCAGATGTTTGTCTCCTGTGCTCGCCACATTCCGCGAACATTGGAGGCGTATCATTGAGGGGCTCCGGGCCTCGCGTTGAGTATGCGCGAAGTTGAAGTCCTGTTCGAGGGTTCCCACAGAAAATTCCATCTGAACTGATCGCGCTGCGCCATCAAATCGCAGTGCTGAAGCGCGCCCGAACTCGTTGCCCGTGCTTCCGTCATTCGGATCGGCTGCTTTGGTTTTGCTGTCGTGCTCGTGGCAAGAGTGGCGCGATGTCGCGCCAGAGCAACTGCGTCCGCCAGCTTGACCGCACATGCAGGGTCCGCCCAGGAGTGAGATGAAAAGACCAATGAACCATACTGCGCTCCGTCGTTGGCGCCTTGGCGAAACTGCGAGGCAAGTGTGAATCTTGTGTTCCTGCACGCGCTGAAGGCTCCGCCCGCCGCTTTTGCCGCGGACGCCAAGGAGCCGATCCGCGCGGAACTGTTCAGCATCGAACGGCTCGAGCAGCATGCCGAAAGCCTCGCCGCTGCGCAGCCGGTCACGACGAGGCCTACGACCGGACGACGGTTTGCGACGCGGCTACGGGAAAATGGCCGGGTCTTGCTCGAAGCGTATCGCGCCATCGCCGCTGCAATCCGCGAGGAACGCGCGATCACGCCCGCGGCCGAATGGCTGGTCGACAACTTTCATGTAGTCGAGGAGCAGATTCGCGAAATCCGCGACGACCTCCCGCGCGGCTTCTACCGTCAGCTGCCGAAGCTTGCCGACGGACCACTGGAGGGCTATCCCCGCGTATTCGGCATCGCCTGGGCCTTTGTCGCGCATACTGACAGTCGCTTCGATCCGCAAATGCTTGGCAAGTTCGTGCAGGCCTACCAGCGTGTGCAACCGCTGACCATCGGTGAGCTTTGGGCGGTCGCAATTACACTCAGAATCGTTCTAGTGGAAAATTTGCGGCGCTCCGCCGAGCGCATCGTCGGCGGCCGAGCGGCACGGCAGGAAGCCGACGGTTTGGCCAACCGGCTGCTGGGAGTTGGCGGCTGCGAAGCAGAACCTGCGGAAACGGTTCTTAAAGGCTTCGGGCGAACGCCTTTGCCGAGGGCCTTCGCGGTCCAGCTGGTTCAACGCTTGCGCGATCAGGATCCCAAGGTGACGCCGGCGCTGCTTTGGCTGGACGAGCAGCTGCTGGTCCAGGGAACGACGGCCGACGAGATCGTCCGCACCGAGCATCAGGCGCAAGGCGCGATGAACGTGACCGTACGCAACGTGATCACGAGCATGCGGCTCATCTCCGCCGTCGATTGGGCCGAGTTCTTCGAGAGCGTCAGTCACGTGGACGCGGTCCTGCGCGCGGGCAGCGACTTCGCCGCAATGGATTTCCCAACCCGCGATCGCTATCGCCACGCGATCGAAGAACTCGCGCGAGGCTCGGGGCACACCGAGATCAAAGTCGCCCGGCTTGCAATCGCGGCCGCCAAGCGCGCAGCGCCCGAGGGTCCAAACCGCGACGGCGCAACCGCCCGCCGCGAGCATGATCCAGGTTATTACCTCATCTCACGCGGACGTCACGCGATCGAGCGTGAGCTCGGATTTTGTGCCCGCTTTCGCGACCGGGTGGTTCGCGCGGGCACCGCTGCCGGAATCCGGGGTTATATCGGAACGATCGCTGCCGTCAGCACGCTCATCCTCGCCTTGCCGTTGCTCGCGCTTGCGGAATCTGGCGTCAGCGGAATGACTCGCATCATACTCGCGATTCTCGGCGCCATCCCCGCGATGGACGCGGCTGTGTCGCTGGTCAACCGGGCAGTCACAATCTGTATCGGCCCGGCAACCCTGCCTGGTATGGAGCTTCACGACGGAGTACCGGCTGGGTTACGCACGATTGTCGTGGTGCCGACTCTGCTGACCACGCAAGCCGAAATCGAGGAGCAAGTCGAGCGTCTGGAGGTTCATTATCTGGCGAGTCAGGACGGCGACTTTCGTTTCGCTCTGCTCTCGGACTGGACCGATTCCGCGACCGAAAGCGCGACAGATGACGAGGAGCTTCTCGGCGCGGCCGTCGCCGCAATCGCGCGCTTGAACCAGCGCCACGGAGCCCCGCCGGATGGGGCGAGATTTCTCCTGCTACATCGCCGACGAATCTGGGATGAAGCAGAGGGAAAGTGGATGGGGTGGGAACGCAAGCGCGGAAAACTTCACGAGTTGAACCGCCTGCTCCGCGGCGCAACCGATACGACCTTCCTTGCAAGCGGGGGACAAGCCCCTGCCGTGCCCCCCGGGGTCCGTTACGTGATCACCCTCGACGCCGATACCCGCCTGCCGCGGGGCGCCGCCAAGCGGCTGGTCGGCAAGATGGCCCACCCGCTCAACGGTCCGCGCTTCAACGCCGCCTATGGACGCGTGGTCGAAGGTTACGGAGTGCTTCAACCGCGAGTCACGCCCTCGCTGCCGACGGGCGGCGAAGGATCGGTTTTCCAGCGCGTCTTCTCCAGCGCGAGCGGCATCGACCCGTACGCCTTTGCAATTTCCGACGTGTACCAGGATCTGTTCGGCGAGGGTTCGTACAGCGGTAAGGGAATATACGACATCGATGTTTTCGAAGCCGCACTGAGCGCCCGCGTTCCCGATAACTCACTTTTGAGTCACGACCTGTTCGAGGGAATCTTCGCTCGCGCCGGTTTAGTCTCGGACATCGAGGTCGTCGAGGAGTTTCCATCACGCTATGACGTCGCTGCGGCCCGGCAGCATCGATGGGCGCGTGGCGATTGGCAACTGCTCCCGTGGATTCTCGGCCGCGGGCACGGCGCAAGCTGTGAGCGGGGCGCAACCGCGATTCCCGACGCCAGATCCGCGATTCCCTTAAACGGCCGCTGGAAAATGATCGACAATTTGCGCCGCACGCTCTCTGCGCCGGCCACCTTCCTTGCATTGATCGCGGGATGGACGCTGGCTCCCGCTTGCGCCGCAGTCTGGACGGGATTCGTCCTCGCAACGCTTGCTATAGGACCGATGCTGCCGTTGCTCGCCGGGCTCGTGCCGCGACGCCTCGATATTTCCAAGCGCAGCCATGCGCGTGCGGTTGGCGGGGATCTCGCCGTTGCCGTGTCACAGATCGCGATGCTCGTCACCCTGCTCGCACATCAGGCGTGGCTGATGACCGACGCGATCGTACGAACACTGTATCGTCTGTTCGTGAGTCATCGGCGGATGCTCGAGTGGGTGACCGCCGCGCAGGCAAAGTTGACGACGCACCTCGATCTGCGCGGGTTCTACGGCAGGATGGCCGGTGGCGTCGCGCTCGGCGCCGCGGCCGCAGTTCTGGCCGGGTTCACAGGACACGGAGCCGGTTTGATTGCCGCTCCTTTCGTATTCTTATGGATCTTCTCGCCGGCCGTCGCGCGGTGGGCGAGTCTTCCGCCACGCCGGGCCGGGTCCCAACCGCTCGCCATCGCCGACGCTCGAGCCCTGAGACTGATCGCACGCCGCACATGGCGATTCTTCGAGACGTTTGTGACGGCAGAAGATCACATGCTCCCGCCCGACAACTTCCAGGAGGACCCGAAGCCCGGGCTGGCTCATCGAACGTCCCCCACCAATCTCGGGCTGTATCTGCTGTCCGCGATAGCCGCGCGCGATTTCGGCTGGACCAGTACGCACGAGACCGTGGACCGGGTGGAAGCGACGCTCGAGACGATGAACCGGCTCGAACTGTTTCGGGGACATTTCTACAACTGGTATGACACACGCGATCTGCGGCCGCTGGATCCGAAGTACGTCTCTTCGGTGGACAGCGGGAATCTCGCCGGCCATCTGATTGCTTTCGCAAACGCGTGCCGTGAGATCATAAGCCGTCCGATCGCGGATTCGTCATGGCGGTCCGGAGTTGAAGACGCGATCGCGCTCACTCGTGAGGCGCTTCCCGCCCTCGCCGGCGACCAGCGCACTCACACGGTCACCGTGAAGCAGCTGGACGAGGCGCTCGATGCGCTCTCTGCCGTGCTCCAGTCGGACCCGCGAACTCCCGCGGGGCTGGCCGCGAAGTTGGCAGAACTTGGACTCCACGCCGACTCCGTCATCGACATTGTGCAAACGCTGACCACCGAGCGCGGCGATGGCGCCGGAGGGGAGTTGCTCGCTTGGGCGGACGCCATGCGTGCATCCATCGAGAGTCACCGGCGCGAGGTCGAGTTGCTTATGCCCTGGGCCAGTCTGGATACTCTCGACACGGCTGTCGCGCCGGGCGGAGTTTCTCAAGACAGTCCGTTCGGTACTCTTTTCGACTCGATACCGACCTTGGGTGATCTGCCCGACCGTTGCGCGGAGGCAATCGGCATCCTGGCGCGTCGCAAGGCCGGGCTCGCGGCCGGTGAGACCGGCGCAAACGGCGGCTCGATCGCGCGCATTGAATCGCTCGCTGACGCATTCGCGCGCGCTGCCGCCGCGGCGCGGGCGCTCGAGCGAAGGCTGACGGCACTCAGCATCATCGCGGGCAAGATGTTCGACGCGATGAAATTCGACTTTCTCTTCGATTCGGCGCGCCACCTGCTTTCGATCGGATACCGTGTCGCCGACGGCAGTCTTGACTCCAACTGTTACGACCTGCTTGCGTCCGAGGCGCGCCTTGCGAGCTTTGTCGCAATTGCCAAGGGCGACATACCAGCAGTGCACTGGTTTCGCCTGGGGCGTGGCCTGACGCCGGTGGATCGTGGTTCAGCGTTGATTTCATGGTCGGGATCGATGTTTGAGTATCTGATGCCGTCGCTTGTGATGCGCGCGCCGGCGGGGAGCCTGCTGGAGCAAACCAACCGCCTCGTGGTGCGGCGCCAGATTGAATATGGCACCAAGCTTGGCGTGCCATGGGGCATCTCGGAATCTGCATACAATGCGAGAGATCTCGAACTCACCTATCAGTATTCGAACTTTGGCGTGCCCGGCCTGGGACTGAAGCGCGGACTAAGAGAGAACGCGGTCATCGCTCCCTACGCGACGGCGCTGGCGGCGATGGTGGACCCGGCAGCCGCCGCGCGGAATTTCTCGCGGCTCCGGACCGCCGGCGGCCTCGGCCGATTCGGTTGGTACGAAGCCCTCGACTACACCCCGACGCGCGTTCCGGAGGGCGAGACGGTCGCGATCGTGCGCGCCTACATGGCACATCATCAAGGGATGACCCTGGTGGCGATCAGCGATGCGCTCCATGGTGGCGCGATGCGCACGCGCTTTCACGCCGACCCGATCATCCAGGCAACCGAGCTTTTGCTGCAGGAGCGAACCCCGCGAAATGTTGCGGTGGCCCGCCCGCGTGCCGAGGAGGTCAAGGCCGACGCCAACGTTCGTGATATTACTCCGCCAACGATCCGTCGGTTTGATTCTCCGCATGATCTGATTCCCCGCACGCACCTGCTGTCCAACGGCAAGTACACGGTGATGATCACGGCGGCCGGCTCGGGCTTCAGCCACTGGCAGGACCTGGCGGTCACGCGATGGCGCGAGGACGTCACCTGCGATTCGTGGGGCACGTACATTTTCTTGCGCGATGTGCACAGCGGCAAGGTTTGGTCGGCCGGGTACCAGCCAACCGGGGTCGAAGCCGAAAGCTATGAAGTGGAATTTTCGGAGGATCGCGCCGCGATCGTGAGACGCGATGGCACGATCACGACCACGCTGGAAGTGGCGGTCTCGGCCGAAGATGACGCCGAGGTTCGCCGCGTGTCGATCTCGAATCTCGGCAATCGCACCCGCGAGATCGAGCTGACCTCGTATGCCGAAATCGTGTTGGCGCCCGACGCGGCCGACGCCGCTCATCCAGCCTTCTCCAAAATGTTCGTGCAGACGGAATTCGAGGTCAGCGTCGGCGCGCTGCTGGCCACGCGACGTCCACGCTCGAAAGCGGATACCGAGGTCTGGGCTGCGCATCTTGCGGTCGTCGAAGGTGAGTCCACGGGCGACGTACAGTTCGAAACCGACCGCGCACGTTTCCTTGGACGCGGGCGCGTCGTTCGCACGCCGGTCTCGGTAATCGACGGCCAGCCGCTCTCGAATACCGTCGGCACAGTACTCGATCCAATCTTCAGTCTTCGCCGTCGCGTGCGAATACCGGCGGGCGCCACGGTCCACGTCGCGTTCTGGACGATGGTTGCATCGACTCGCGCCCAGGCCCTCGACCTGGTGGACAAGCATCACGACGCCACCGCCTTCGAGCGCGCGGTGACGCTCGCGTGGACCCAGGCGCAGGTGCAACTCCATCACCTCGGCGTCGGTCCCGACGAAGCGCATCTCTTCCAGCGTCTCGCCAATCGGGTGCTCTACTCCGATCCGACGCTGCGGCCCTCGCCCGAGGTTCTGAAGCGAAGCGAGGGCGGACCATCGAAGCTTTGGGCCAACGGAATCTCCGGCGACCTGCCAATCGTGCTGGTTCGGATCGACGAGGCCGAAGACCTGGAAATCGTTCGCGAACTGGTACGCGCCCACGAATATTGGCGGATGAAGCACTTCGACGTCGATCTCGTGATTCTGAATGAGCGGCCTCCATCCTACGATCAGGACCTGCAGGCCGCGCTGGAGGCTGTTGCCCGTGCGAATCGAGCACGGCCACCTTCGGACGCGGAGGCTACCCGCGGAAGCGTGTTCGTGTTGCGCGCCGATCTGGTTTCGGTCGAGGTGCGCAGCGTTCTCCAGGCGGTAGCGCGAGCGGTGCTGCTCAGCCGACGCGGGACCCTCGCCCAGCAGGTCAAACGTCTGGATGTAATCGAGCCGATCGCCGCACCCCCGCCGCGACGCCCGCCGGTGATTCGTCAGCCCGAGGCCGTCTCGGCGCGACCCGCACTGGAGTTCTTCAATGGCTTGGGCGGCTTTGCCGCTGACGGACGTGAATACGTAACGATTCTCGGTGAGGGACAGTGGACGCCGGCGCCCTGGATCAACGTGATCGCCAATCCCTCGTTCGGCTTCCAGGTCTCGGCCGAAGGCGCGGGCTATACCTGGTCGATCAATAGTCGCGAAAATCAAATCACCCCGTGGTCGAACGACCCGGTCAGCGACCGGCCGGGTGAAGTGATCTACGTTCGCGATGAAGACACCAGGGAGCTTTGGGGCCCCACTGCGCTGCCGATTCGCGAGGATGCCGCACCCTATTCGGTTCGCCACGGCCAGGGCTACAGCATCTTTGAGCACACCTCACACGGAGTTTCGCTCGAACTCGAGCAGTACGTGCCGCTTGAGGACTCGATCAAAATTTCGCGCTTGAAGATCCGTAATCTCTCGAAGCGCGCGCGGCGTCTCTCGGTCACCGCCTATGTCGAATGGGTGCTCGGTACTTCGCGGGGTGCCTCCGCGCCCTTCATCGTAACTGAGATCGATTCCGACACCCGCGCGATGCTCGCACGAACTTCCTCTAGCCGCGACTATGGCAGCCGCGTCGCATTCGCGGACTTGAGCGGCCAGCAACTCTCATGGACCGGCGACCGCACCGAGTTTGTCGGTCGCAACGGGACTCTCGACAATCCGGCCTCGCTCGCTGGGGACGCGCCGCTCTCCAATCGAGTTGGCGCTGCGCTGGATCCCTGCGGCGCTCTGCAGACCCGTATCGAGCTTGAACCAAACGGCGTGACCGAAATCGTTTTCCTTCTCGGGGAGGCAGCGAGCAGGACGCAAGCGCTTTCCTTGATTGCAAAATATCGGACCGCCGACCTCAACGCGGTCCTCGCCGCGACGACCCGTCGGTGGGACGACGTCCTCGGCACGGTTCAAGTGAAAACGCCCGATCGTTCCATGGACATCATGCTCAACCGCTGGCTGCTCTATCAGACCCTGGTCTGCCGCGTGTGGGCCCGATCCGCATTCTACCAGGCCAGCGGCGCATACGGCTTTCGCGATCAGCTTCAGGACGTGATGGCGCTGGCGGTATCGAAGCCTGCCATTGCGCGCAAGCATCTGCTGCGTGCCGCTGCTCGTCAGTTCGTCGCAGGTGACGTTCAGCACTGGTGGCTCCCGCCACTGGGCCAGGGAGTGCGCACTCGGGTCTCCGACGACCGTATATGGTTGCCGTTTGCCACCACTCAATATGTCGAGACCACTGGCGATCGCTCGGTTCTCGACGAGACAGTTCCTTTTCTCGACGGCCCCGTACTCCAAGCCGGCGAAGATGAATCGTTCTTTCTGCCGACGGTCTCCGAAAAACGCGGCTCTCTGTACGAACACTGCGCGCGTGCGCTCGACATCAGTCTCGCGATCGGAAGCCACGGCCTGCCGCTGTTTGGTTCGGGAGACTGGAACGACGGCATGAACCGGGTCGGCGAAGGAGGCCACGGCGAGAGCATTTGGCTCGGTTGGTTCCTGCACACGGCGCTCTCGGCGTTCGCGCTATTGGCGGACGATCGCGGAGAGCAGGCCCGTGCCACGATCTGGCGGCATCATGCAGCCGGTTTGCGGGAATCGCTGGAGCGGGAAGGATGGGACGGCAGTTGGTATCGGCGCGGTTATTTCGATAACGGAACGCCGCTCGGTTCGGTCTCCAGCCTCGAATGCCGCATAGATTCGATCGCGCAATCCTGGGGCGTGATCTCCGGTGCCGCAAATCCAGTTCGCGCCGCCCTCGCGATGGCAGCTGTGGACGAATATCTGGTGCGCCGCGATGACAGAGTGGTCCTGCTCTTCACGCCGCCGTTCGATCAGACGCCGCTCGATCCCGGATATGTCAAGGGATATCCGCCCGGCATAAGAGAGAACGGCGGCCAATATACGCACGCCGCGGTATGGTCGGTAATCGCCTTCGCGATGCTCGGTGACGGCGACAAGGCTGCCGAGTTGTTCTCAATCTTGAACCCCATCAGCCATTCAAGCACGCGCGCCGGCACCTCTCGCTATAAAGTCGAACCTTACGTTGCCTGCGCCGACGTTTACTCGGTGCCTCCTCACTCAGGACGCGGCGGATGGACCTGGTACACGGGTTCAGCAGGATGGATGTATCGGGCCGGCCTCGAGTGGATACTAGGATTTCGTTTGCGGGGCGAAGCTCTACTATTCGAGCCCTGTATACCGAGCAGCTGGCGAGGGTACGAGATCACCTTCGGTTACCGCTCCGCGCGCTACGAAATCTCGGTGGAGAATCCCCGTAGAGTTTGCCAAGGAGTCACCTACCTGGAGCTCGATGGAGAGGCGCTGCCGGGGACCTCCCCGCAAATTCCCCTCACCGACGACGGTGCAACTCATCGCGTGCGCGTCGTGCTTGGATGATTGCGCGGAACGGCACAGCTTGGCCAGGCGACGTGACAGGCCGGTCCGGCGTTAGCGCCCTTTACAAAGGCATGGCTCGTGGCAGGCTTCTTCTTACAGAACCCGATTTCTTTTGTTTACAATTCGCCTAATCGGCCGCCCCAGAACACGCTCGAGGTTCATCCAATCTGATGATTCATTTTTGCGTTCTGACCCGAGTAGGTCTAACGTTCGTGCCTCCGACCGCGACCTCCAGGAGCGCCGGCGGCCTGCCCAGCCTGCGTCACCGCGTTCCCTTCGTTATCATGAAGTTCCTCAAGTTCAGATCAGCCCATGCTCAAAGTCGATCGAGTCCCACGATGGCGCGAGCGCTTCATTCGGCCGCATGCCGGGGAAGAACAGCACGCCAAGAAAAGTGCGTTCCCAACCTTCTGCGGCATCGATGATGCGCAGTGCCTCAGCGAGGTCGAATGGGTCAACGTCGTGCTTGGGTTAGCCAGGTTCGCGACGTGCGGCATCGGATCATCGACGATCAGCTTGCGCCGGTGGCCCGTCGCGAAAATGGTTTGCAGCCGAGCGATCGCCATGTTGATGCGGCGTGGCGACAGCGGCTTTTTGCGTCGGGTCTGGTGCTCCGTCAGGTCTTTGACCAAGAGCGATATAACGCGATCGTTCACTTCGGCGATTGGCTTCCTCGCGAGCTCGTGGCCGTGCACGTGGCTGTTAAGCAGAAGCTTGTAATCGTAGTGCACGGCCTTTGTGAGATGCGGCGTGCGTTCTTCGAGCCACGCATCGGCGAAGGCGCCCAGCGTTAGAGGCTCATCGGCCGTGGAGTGCTCGATTGCCTTGCGGCGCACAGCGCGGCGCTCGCGTGGCGATTTCCAAGTGCCGTCGTGGATTTCGGTGCGACGGCGCATATACAGCGCGCGGCCCTCGCTCTTCGTCCCGCCGCGCTCCATGTGCTCGCGCCCGTCGTTTCCGGCATATCGAATCCAGTAATCGCCAGAGTCCACCGTTCGTTCGAACAGGCCACGGTCTTTGCTGTCCTTCCGGGCCATACGAATCCTCCACGCGAAGAGCGATTAGCGATAACACGAAATCACTTGTCACCGGCGCCACGGGTGAAACAATTCCTTGGCGCATTTCTGACAGACGCTTCGATTTCCGAAGGTGCTCATGCGCCATCCGCATTGGGGACACATGATCACCTCCTTCGAACGATGTTTTTCTCCGTCATCTGAAGAGAGACTGACGGCTCTGGATTCGAGTGCATCGTTGACGGTGAGTAGGATTGCTCAAGTATCCACCAGGGGACACAAAGAACCTTGAGCGCTAAGGACGCAAAAGTGCGCAGCCACGATGGAGACACTTTGGCGCCGCACTTCGTACAGAATCGAGCCGACGGCTGATTGATTGCCGTTCGGCATCCTGGACATTTGCATGCGCGAGCTATGCTCGGTGGTCAGTTAGCGCTTGCCGATTAACTACTCTAGAGGCAGCATCTTCCTTTACGTGCCGTCGCAATCTCCCACTAGTTTGTGCCAACTCGCACCTCAGACCGCGCAATCATTCGAAGCCGGCTGTGCTTACAGTCTTCTCAATTCTTTCCCCCTGCTCCGCCGTTCTTCTTCCTCTCCGATTCCGCGGGCTCGCTCGTCTTGGCGGAACGCTTTTCATGAGCAAGTTCACCCTCTCCAAGATTTCTTCAAGAAGCTCGCGCTCAGTCCATTTAGGTTCTTCAGCCGCTGCGGTCGGAAGATCCTTGAAAGCTCTTTCCAAATCGGGCCACCAGCGTCCAAAGGTCTCAGTTAGTACCTCATCGGATAGCTTTTCGTTAGCTAGACACAGATTGATGTTTTTCAGTAGCGAGAGGGTGTCCTCTTGGTTCGCCGTCTTGATCTGGAATTGCGCCAGCGGTCCAGTTACTGCGCTTTTGTGGGCGATGTCGATGAGATACGGACACACGTCGGATTCCTTGACCTGCTTGGCGAGCGCACCGGCTTCGAAGTAGATCCAAGGCTCGCGCATGTTGTCGCTGGTCAGAGCTATGACCCCGAAGTTTGTCCTTTCCAGTTGTTCGACCAGTTCGACAAGCCAGTGGGCACCGGCTTTGATGTCCCATTCGGACATCCACGGAGTCACCGCTTGAATAACCTTGGGCAGCCAGTTTCGCAGCGCTAACGCCGCCTGTTTGCTCCGATCCCCTGACCATCCTATGAACACGTTCATCTTGGGTGCTCCCCTTGGTTCAGCGATGGCGTATGCTTCTCGCCGAGTCGCACCTTGCGCATGATCTCGCTGCGCTTGCGCTTACTTGTGACCTTGGCCCACTTGGTCAGCCCACCCTTCCGTCCTGCGTCTTTGGTATCCATGTCAATGGGATATATAATTGACGTAGCGCTACGTCAATGCAGACGTGGATTGTATAGAGCGCGAGAACTATACAGTTCTTATGGCGCGTGAGGGGGATAATTCCATGAGGTTACGATGCCCAAAATGCTCCGCCGAATCGGAGCATACGATCGCCCCACTTAAGGGCACCCATCTCGAATACTCCTGTGATTGTGGTGTGAGATTACAGTGCGATTTTCCCATGTCATCCGGCGGGAGATTACCTGCTGGCGGCTACTCTGTGAATATGGGGCCGCCAGGCGCGTGCACGCACAAAGATGGTCGTGACCCCTTAGCCCTCGTGCCGATCGGTGTGGACTGAAAATGATTCGCAACCGAAGACAGCGCTTCGAAGGGGTGCGACCGGTTTACCAGCACCAATAAGTTGGA
>Ga0335078_10009331_pt1 | contig 14551 bp, 12 predicted proteins | sample Lox_Sample_32_FD_206711 | JGI IMG/M metagenome (GOLD analysis project Ga0335078, IMG submission 206711) | Soil microbial communities from Loxahatchee National Wildlife Refuge, Florida, United States - Lox_Sample_3.2 | ecosystem: Environmental > Terrestrial > Soil > Wetlands | place: USA...
CCTGCTCGGGGACGCGGGAAATGCTGACGCCAAAGCGCCGGCGTGTCTTCGAAGGTTTGCACTCCGATCTCTGGGAGAACGGTCGCGGGAATACCGATATCGGCAACGCTGACGCGGCCGCAATAAAGCCGACCGGGCAAGAGCAGGTGTCCAACTTTCTTGCGAAAAAAGGTGATGCTTTGCGCGGCCTTTACCGCGATACCCATCACACCTCCGGTCGAGCCATTGATCCCGCTCGGGAGGTCGACCGCGAGTATCGGAGCAGGCTGGGCGTTCATTGCCTCGATCATGTCGCGCCGCTCCCCTTCGACCGGCCGATCGAGCCCCGCGCCGAACAAAGCGTCCACGATTACGCCTGCATTCACGAACCCGTCCGGGTGTGATGGGGCAATTGGGCCTTTCCATTTGGCGGCCGCGATCGCCGCATCGCCTTTGAGGCGTGCCAACTCTCCCGCAAGCATCAAGTGCACATGAAAGCCGCGCTCCGCCAACAACCGCGCGGCCACAAACCCATCGCCGCCATTGTTGCCGGGTCCCGCCAGAACGACGACCCTCGACGCTGCCGAGTGGCGGGCCGCCACGGCGTCCGCGACTGCGGCACCAGCGCGTTCCATCAGCGCGCTACCGGCGACCCCGCTGGCGATCGCCAGCCGGTCGGCGGCGGCCATTTCGGTATTGCTCAAAAGCTCAATCATGATGCGGTCAGGATAACGATTGCAGCACAAGGCAGCTATCGGCGTGCCTTGCACAATTGTCACCGACCGGTATTGATGTGATTATAGGCAAGGTGCCTATTTCGGCGGCGAGCCGCGTCTTGTACCTCTTGTGGGCTGACTGGAATGCCGTCATAGCCGGCTGATTTCGCAGTACTTTCGTTCGGTCCCAGGCCTTGGCACGGGAACTGCTAACCTAGCGTCGGTTCCGGTGGCGGGCGTAACCCGGAATGCCGGAGCCGGGAGACGAAACGCGATGAAAAAAATCGAGGCCATCATCAAGCCGTTCAAGCTCGATGAGGTGAAGGAGGCGCTGCAAGAGGTCGGACTGCAAGGCATCACCGTGACCGAAGCGAAAGGTTTCGGGCGTCAGAAGGGGCATACCGAACTGTACCGGGGTGCCGAATACGTCGTCGATTTTCTGCCCAAGGTGAAGATCGAGATTGTGCTCGGCGACGACATGGTTGAAAAGGCGGTCGATGCGATCCGCCGGGCCGCGCAGACAGGCCGCATTGGCGACGGAAAGATTTTTGTCTCCACAATCGAGGAAGCGATCCGGATCAGGACAGGGGAATCCGGAACAGACGCCATTTGACGCCTTTCTTCACTGCCGGCGCCGGCGGTAGCGAACTTCAATCCGTACGAGCCGTTCATCAAAAGCACGAAAGGTACGCCTGCCATGACCACGCCGAAGAATGTGATGAAGCTGATAAAGGACAGCGACGTCAAATACGTCGACTTTCGCTTTACCGATCCGCGCGGCAAGTGGCAGCACGTCACCTTCGATGTTTCGCTCATCGAGGAAGAGACCTTCGCCGAAGGCCAAATGTTCGACGGTTCTTCGATCGCCGGATGGAAGGCGATCCACGAGTCCGACATGTGCTTGATGCCGGATCCGGCGACGGCCTGCATCGATCCGTTCTTTGCCGAGACGACGCTGGTGCTGGTGTGCGACGTGCTTGAGCCGACGACCGGCGAGCCCTATTCGCGCGACCCGCGCGGCATCGCCAAGAAGGCCGAGGGCATGGTCAAGTCCATGGGCGTCGGCGACACCATCTATTTCGGGCCCGAGGCGGAATTCTTTGTGTTCGACGACGTCCGCTACAGCGCCGAGCCATACAACACCGGATTCAAGCTCGACTCGATTGAGTTCCCGACCAACTCCGACACCGAGTTCGAAGGCGGCAATCTCGGACACCGGATCTGGACCAAAAAAGGCTACTTTCCGGTGCCGCCGCAGGACTCCGCGCAGGACATGCGCTCGGAAATGCTCGCGGCAATGGCGCGCATGGGCGCCAAGGTCGAGAAGCATCACCACGAGGTCGCTTCCGCCCAGCACGAGCTGGGTTTGAAATTCTCTCCCATGGTGCAGATGGCCGACCATCTGCAGATTTACAAATATTGCATCCAGCAGGTCGCGCAGGTTTACGGCAAGACCGCGTGCTTCATGCCCAAGCCGGTCTATGGCGACAACGGCTCGGGCATGCACTGCCATCAGTCGATCTGGAAGGGCGGCAAGCCGGTTTTCGCCGGCAACAAATATTCGGACCTGTCCGACACGTGCCTCCAATACATTGCCGGTATCATCAAACACGCCAAAGCGATCAACGCCTTCACCAACCCTACGACGAATTCCTACAAGCGGCTGGTGCCGGGCTTCGAGGCACCCGTGCTGCTCGCCTATTCAGCGCGCAACCGCTCCGCCTCATGCCGCATCCCCTATACGACTAACCCGAAGGCCAAGCGGGTCGAGGTGCGCTTCCCCGACCCGCTCGCCAACCCGTATCTCGGCTTCGCGGCCATGCTGATGGCCGGCCTCGACGGCATCAAGAACAAGCTCGATCCCGGCGAGGCCGTTGATAAAGACCTCTACGATCTGCCGCCGAAGGAATTAAAGAAAATCCCGACCGTATGCGGCTCGCTGCGCCAGGCGCTGGAGGAGCTCAACAAGGATCGCGCTTTCCTCAAGGCCGGCGGCGTATTCGACGACGACTTCATCGACGCCTATGTCGACCTAAAAATGGGCGAAGTGATCCGCTTCGAGCACACGCCGCATCCGGTCGAGTTCGAAATGTACTATTCGGCGTAAAGCATTCTGGTTTTGTCCGCGTAAGTGTAAACGTCCTCCCAAATGTAACTTGACGGGCGCTGCGTTCGCGGCGCCCTTTTCTTTTTTGCGGCTACCAGGGAGGCTCGATCCATGAAACCGATATTTGTCGCCATTGCCGGACTGTGCATTTTCGCTGCGAATATTTTGCCGACCTGTTTGCACGCACAGACCACGCCGATTTGGCCCGACACATTTTTGACTCGCGTCGAGGCGTTGGCGCTCGTTGAAACGCTGAATGCAACTTTGCTTGCTGCGCGCAGCGCAACCTTCACGCTCGACCAATGGTGTGCGGACCACAAACTCTCGAGCGACACAAAAATTCACGCTCAACTCATCCGCGGCGTCGAGAAGCCAGTCACCGCCGAGCAGCGCCAGCGGCTGGAGATTGACGAACGCGAGTCGGTGAAATTCCGCCACGTCGAACTCAAATGCGGCGACCGCACGCTGTCCGAGGCCGACAATTGGTATGTTCCGTCGCGGCTCACCGCCGAGATGAACACCCTGCTGGCTACGACCGACACGCCGTTCGGACGCGCAATCGCCGCGTTAAAGCCGTTTCGCCGGACCTTCGCGGTCGATGTCCTTTGGAAACCACTGGATGATGGCTGGGAAAAGCGTCCGCCGACGGCCGATCATCCGCAGCAGTCATTGGCGATACCGCCGCGGCTTTTCCAGCATCGCGCGCTTGTTATCAAGCCCGACTTGAAGCCGATTTCCGAAGTTGCCGAGACCTACACGAGCGAGAATCTGGCGTTCGCGCCGCCGCACTAAGGCGCGAGAGCGGCGCCGGATAAGCTGGGCTGACGCGAAGCGTACTGACTCTAGCGCTTGGAGAACTGGAAGCTGCGGCGCGCCTTGGCCCAGCCGTATTTCTTGCGCTCGACCACGCGCGGATCGCGGGTAAGGAAGCCGCCGCGCTTGAGCACGGTGCGCAGGTCGGGCTCATGCCGCATCAACGCTTTGGACAAACCGTGGCGCACGGCGCCCGCTTGGCCGGAAAGCCCGCCGCCGGAGACGGTGCACACGACATCGTACTGGCCCTGGCGATTTGCCGCGACGAGTGGCTGCTGGATGAGCATGCGCAGCACCGGGCGGGCAAAATAAGTCTCCACCGGCCGATCGTTGATGACGATCTTGCCGCCGCCCATTTTGATCCAAACGCGTGCCACCGCATCCTTGCGTTTGCCGGTGGCGTAAGCACGTCCCTGCTTATCGAGCTTCTGCACATATTTCGGCGGCGCCGGCACTGCGGCCGGCTTGAGCGTGGACAGATCCTCAAGCGTCTGGATGGTGTCGGCCATTAGGCGGACCTCTTGTTCTTGCGATTCATGGCGGCGACGTCGAGCTCAAGCGGCTGCTGGGCCGCGTGCGGATGCTCGGCGTGCGGATACACCCGCAGATTCCCGAGCTGGCGGCGGCCAAGCGGACCTCGGGGCAGCATCCGTTCCACCGCTTTTTCGACAATGCGCTCGGGAAAGCGTCCGGCGAGGATCGCCTTGGCCGAGCGTTCCTTGAGGCCGCCGATATAGCCGGTGTAATGGCGGTAAATTTTTTGCTCGACCTTGCGGCCGGACAATACGACTTTCGCGGCGTTGATGACGATGACGTTGTCGCCGCAGTCGACGTGCGGGGTGAACGTCGGTTTGTGCTTGCCACGCAGCCGCATGGCGACAATGGAAGCAAGCCGTCCGACTACCAGTCCTTCGGCGTCAATCATCACCCACTTCTTATCGGTTTCGGCGGGCTTGGCCGAGAAAGTCGTCATGGTCGCATCCATCTGGGAAGGCCGCCCGCAAAAAGCGAGCAATGCGCCGCGTACTTAACCGCGAAAGTCCTGGCGGTCAACCCTCGGGAGCATGTTTTGCACCAAATTCAATGACTTGGCTGTGAGGTATTATTTCACCGTTTCGGACGGGATCGCGTAGGTGCAGGTGGCATGGGCGACCAATTCCTCTTGGCCTTCGGTGCGGATGACGATGTCGCCGACAACCAGGCGCTTGCCGAGCTTGAGTAGCCGCGCCTCACCCAACAGGTCGCGCGGTTCCGGTTTGCGCAGAAAATTGATGTTCAGATTGGTGGTCACCGCCAGCGGCTTCCAGCCGATGGTGGCGAGGATGGCCACGTACATAGTGAGATCTGTCAGCGCCATCAAAGTTGTGCCGGCGATAGTGCCGCCGGGACGCAATGAGGCCTTGTCGAAATGCTTGCGCACGCGACTGCCGCCCGGCCAAACGTCTTCGATGACGTAGCCGCCGTTCCGGTGAAATGTATGGGGAAACTCGGCGTCGAGAAGACTTTCCAGGTCCTTGGCCGTGAGCTTTGCCGCCATTCCACCACCCCTGCCGCTTTGCCGCGGATCGGATACAATGGGAATGATCGCTTGCCAAATCGCGGTCGGGTACTGATCTCTCAAGGACGCGAGCCATGAGCGCCAATGCCGCCACCGCCACTTCTGCCGGTGTCTCTGCGCTGATCCTTTTGCGCGAGGACGTTGCCGGCGTTGCTATCCTTACGCTCAACCGGCCCCAGACCCGCAACGCTCTCTCCGAAGCCATGCTGGAGACGCTCGGCGATGCACTCACGGCGATCGCCCATGACGGCAGCGTGCGTGCGGTCGTCCTTGCCGCCAATGGCCCAACCTACTGCGCCGGGCATGACCTCAAGGAATTGAGTGCACACCGGTCGGAACCAGATCGCGGCCGCGCTTACTTCAAGCACATCATGACGATGTGCAGCACCGTGATGCAGCAGATCGTCACGCTGCCGCAGCCGGTCATTGCGGCGGTCCAAGCGACGGCGACAGCGGCGGGTTGCCAATTGGTGGCGAGCTGCGATCTCGCCATCGCCTCGCGGGCCGCCAAGTTCGCCACTCCCGGCGTTTATCTCGGACTGTTCTGCTCTACTCCAATGGTGGCGCTGTCGCGCAACGTTTCACGCAAGCACGCGATGGAAATGCTTTTGACCGGAGACATGATCCCGGCCGAAGAAGCGGCGCGGATCGGGCTGGTCAACCGGGTGGTTGCTGCCGGCCGCGAGCGCGACGAAGCGATCAAACTTGCGCACGGCATTGCCGAGAAATCGGCGCTGACGGTCAAAATCGGCAAAGAGGCATTCTATCGCCAGCTGGAAATGCCGCTGGCCGAAGCTTACGAATTTGTTTCGGGCGTGATGGTGGAAAACATGCTCTACCGCGATGCCGAGGAAGGGATCGACGCCTTCCTCGACAAGCGCCAGCCGCAATGGGAAGACCGCTGATCTTAAAGCTTTCGATGGGCCACGATACATATCCCGACAGCTACATTCGCGGCATTCTGAACACCGTAAAAACTATCGCGATGGTCGGAGCGTCGGAGAAAACAAACCGGCCCAGTTACTTTGCGTTCAAATATTTGCTGGAACGCGGCTACCGCATGATTCCGGTCAATCCCGGACTCGCGGGCAAGGAGGACATACTCGGCCGGCGGATTTATGGCCGGCTTGCTGAGGTACCCGAACCGATCGATATGGTCGACATCTTCCGAAGTTCGCGCCACGCGCTGTCGATAGTGCAAGAGGCGATCGCGCTCAAGCCGCGGCCGCAGATTATTTGGATGCAGCTCGGCGTGCGCAATAATGAGGCGGCGGCGCTGGCCGAAGCGGCGGGTTTAAAAGTGGTGATGAACCGCTGCCCGAAGATCGAATACGGCCGCCTCTCGGCAGAGATCTCCTGGATGGGCGTGAACACGCGTACGATCTCGTCAAAGAAGGCGACATTGGGCGGCGGAATTCAGCGGCTGCCGCTCAACCGCCAATCCGCGCGCGGCGGCGCGACCGAAGCGAGCGAACGTGCGCAGCGCGACGACAACGCCTCTGAGCAAAACGTCCCGTAATATTGGGCGGCGCATTAAGTGAAAATTGCCGATCAAAATCGGCAATTTGTATGAGATCGGCGTGGAACTTCTTTACACCTATCTGATTTTCTCAAACAGCAAACAAGGGGCTGCTTCGGCCCGAAGTCGGATAAAACCATTCGGAAATGAGGAACGAGTCATGAGAATAGGCTCGGGGGCTGTACTTTTGTCTTCGGCGCTCGCGTTCGTCCCGGCTACGACTTTCGCTGATAGCCGAGAAGACCAGAGCGCTTGTGTCAACGATGCGATGACGGTCTGCTCGCAGTTTATCCCGGACCGCTCGCGGGTGGCGGGCTGCCTCATGAGCAACCGCAACCGCATTTCGCCTTCATGCCGCGCGCAGTTGGCGCACTGGCACGATTGATGGCCGCGCGCTGACACTACTGAAATCGCTCGCCGCGCAGGCAAAGCGCGGTGGTATCCGTCGCGTTCGTCGCGTCGTCATGCCTTGACGGGCTTTGCGGCTCCTATAAACCGAGTCGATCGTCCCGCCCTTATGCACGTCAAGGATACAGCGATGAGCGAACGCATTCCGGGTTTCTCTACACTTGCCGTGCACGCGGGCGCACAACCCGACCCAACAACGGGCGCGCGCGCAACCCCGATTTACCAAACCACGTCGTATGTTTTTGAAAGCGTCGATCACGCCGCCTCGCTGTTCGGCCTGCAGACCTTCGGCAATATTTATACGCGGATCGGCAACCCGACCACCGCCGTGCTCGAGGAGCGGGTAGCGGCGCTCGAAGGCGGCACGGCGGGGCTTGCGACCGCGTCCGGCCATGCGGCGCAAGTCCTCGTATTTCACTGTCTGCTGCAGCCCGGTGACGAATTCATTGCATCGAAAAAGCTGTACGGAGGCTCGATCAATCAATTCAATCATGCCTTCAAGAATTTCGGCTGGAACGTGGTTTGGGCCGATCCCGACGACATCGCCTCGTTCGAACGCGCGGTTTCGCCGAAGACTAAAGCGATCTTCACCGAGTCGATTGCCAATCCCGGCGGGGTCATCACCGACATGGAGGCAGTCGCGAAGATCGCGCGCAAGGCCGGCGTGCCTTACATCGTCGACAATACACTGGCGACACCGTACCTGTGCAAACCAATCGATCACGGCGCCGACATTGTCGTGCACTCGCTGACCAAGTTCCTCGGCGGCCACGGCAATTCCATCGGCGGGCTCATTGTCGATGCCGGGACTTTTAATTGGTCGCGCGAGGGCCGCTATCCCATGCTCAGTGAACCGCGGCCGGAATACCAGGGCCTTGTGCTGCATGAGACGTTCGGCAATTTCGCTTTTGCCATCGCCTGCCGCGTTCTGGCTTTGCGCGACATCGGTCCGGCTTTGTCGCCGTTCAACGCCTTTCTCATCCTCACCGGGATTGAGACGCTGCCGCTGCGCATGCGGGCGCATTGCGACAACGCGCTCGCCGTTGCCGAGTGGCTTTCGGCTCGTCCGCAGGTCGCCTGGGTCAGCTATCCGGGACTACAAGGCGACCGATATCACGCGCTTGCGCAAAAATATTGCCCTAAGGGAGCCGGCGCGGTTTTCACGTTTGGCCTCAAGGGCGGTTACGACGCCGGCGTAAAGCTTGTCTCCAACGTCAAGCTCTTTTCCCACCTCGCCAATATCGGCGATACGCGCTCACTGATCATCCACCCCGCCTCGACCACGCACCGGCAGCTCACCGACGCGCAAAAGAACGCAGCCGGCGCCGGCCCCGACGTGGTGCGGCTTTCGGTCGGTATCGAAGACAAAGACGACATTATCGCCGACCTTGAGCAAGCGCTCGGCGATTAAGCGGCCGGAGGGCGGAGCGGGTCGGCAAATTCGGCAAAACCTTGCCAGCTCGCTGTCGCGTAGTCGCATCGCGCGGTCACATTCGCTGCATGAAGCGTCGCCACGGTGAGCACGAGCATCGCCCCGGCCTGATGCAAGAGAGCAAGCGGCAACGGCACAACCAGCAACAAGGTTGCGATGCCGAGCGCGATTTGCAAAGCGACTGCCGCAACGAGCGCAAGCGCGCCAATGCGCCCCCTCCCCTTTTCATTGCGGGCGACGTCAAGTGCGTGCACGGCGGCGCCGATTAAGAGCAGATAGCCGACCATGCGGTGGTCAAACTGCACGGTCAGAATGTTTTCGAAAAAATTCCGCCATAGCGGCGTCTGGAACAACAGATTGCCGAATTTCGGTATCAGCCCGCCGTCGATGAGCGGCCAGGTGTTATAGGCGTAGCCAGCGCGTAGCCCCGCGACCAAAGCGCCGAGATAGATTTGCGCGAGCACGAGAACGAGAAGACATAGCGCTCCCACTTTGGTGATGGTGCGCACGGCTATCGCGGGCGGAGTCTCGCGCCCCGCCGCCGACCACAGGAGCGCGATGTAAATGGCACTGGCGAGTATTAGATGTGTCGCCAGCCGATATTGGGAAACTTCGATCCGCTCCGACAGGCCGGATGCTACCATCCACCAGCCGACCGCGCCTTGCAGCGCGCCGAGCGCAAAGATGAACCACAGCCGCGCCCGCGTCCGCGGCGGGATCCAACCGCGCCACAAGAACCACAGAAAAGGCAAAAGAAACGCTGCACCGATGAGCCGGCCCAACAGACGGTGCGTCCACTCCCACCAGTAAATGAACTTGAAGTCCGCAATGCTCATGCCGGCATTCAGCGCCCGGTATTGCGGAATCGCCTGATATTTTGCCAGCGCCTCCTGCCATTCGCCGTCGCTCAGCGGCGGCAGTACACCCATGACCGGCCGCCACTCGGTAATAGAGAGGCCGGATTCGGTGAGCCGCGTTGCACCGCCGACCAGAACCATAGCCAGCACCAAGGCGGCAACGGCATAGAGCCATAGCCGGATCGTGCGTGCGTGGCTGCCGTAGCACGCCGCGTTTGTCATCTTCTGTCCATTCGCGCGGACCATATATTGCCGGTCGCAACCCCGGCAATGCGTCATTACAAGCGGGCTTTTCCGGTTTTTGCCGCGGGCTGGCGATCGCTGCGCTTAACCTTGCCGGCAATGACGCGCAGTGCCGCATGTGATACGACACGCCGGCATGCCGCTTCGTTTGCGCAAATTCATCGGCGCTATTGCGCTACTTGTGCTGGTTATCGTTTGGGCGCTTGTGGCCATGGCGCTGGCGCAATCGCCAGGCATTCGCGACAACTCCGTCGCTTCTGTCGCCTACTATATTCTCGCCGGCCTAGGCTGGGTTGTTCCGGCGATGCCGCTTGTGTGGTGGATGAACCGGGACCGGACGACACACGACGGATGACACGAGCGAGCGACAAACGCTTTTACCTGTCCTCCGTCGTCCGTCCTAAGCCGCCAAGGGCGTGCGGAAGCCATTCCACATCGCTGTCGCCGCGCCGGACAGAAGTACGCGTACATAGCGCAGCTGCTGATATTCGCCGTTGAGCGAAATGCGAGGCAAAGCAGTTAGTTGGGTGCGGTGTGCGGGAAACAATACCCCGGGGCGCGTCGTGACGGCGGTCTTAAATCCCATCGCCGCGGCGATCTGAAATTCGCGCGGTCCGGCGGACGTGGCATCGCCATACGGATAGGACAAATGCGCCGGCCGCTTCGCCAGCGCTGCCTCAATGACCGAACGGCTCATCTCCAATTCCGTCCGCACCGACTTTTCCGGGAGCTTCGCCAATATTGGGTGATTGACGGTGTGAGCGCCGATCGTGACCAGCGGATCCGCGGCGAGCTCGGCCAGCTCCCGCCAGTCCATGCACAGGTCTTTACAGAAGGCGGCGATTTCAACGTGGTGGCTGGCGGCGAGATTGCGCATGGCCGCACGGGTGTCGCTCTCGCTCGGCTGGCGCCGCAGCCACCAATAGAGCTCGTCGTAGAGAGCGCGCTTTTCCGTCACGCTTTTGCAATCGAAGATGCGGTTTTCGCCCTCGATCACCACCCCGACCCGGTCGTTCTTGGCAACCACCGCTTCGAGCGCAAGCCACCACAATTCGCCGAGCCGGTCGGGAAAGCTCGTCGGCACATAGACGGCAAAAGGCACGCCCGCAGCCTTGAGGATCGGATAGGCGTGCTCTTTGATGTCGCGGTAACCGTCGTCAAACGTAAGGCAAACGAAGCGCCTGCCGAAATCGCCTTCACTCATGCGGCGATAAAGTTCGTCAAGGCTGATGAGATCGAGGCCGGAGCGGCGCAACAAATCGATAACGCGGGTGAGAAACTTTGGCGTGATTTCGAGCAGCCGGTTGGGCTGGAAGCGCCCGGGTCGCGGCGGGCGCACATGATGCATCGTCAAAATGACGCCGACGCCGCCGACATAAGGCGTCAGCGCCGAATACGCTCCCGTAAAGTAAAGCGATTCCAAGCCGCCGCGGATGATCGCCTGCCTGAGCCCGGCCACGCTATGTTCCTCGTTGAGCCGGCAATCCTAGCCAACGCGTAGTTGATAATCCTTTGCCGCGCCGCGCGAGAAATGAAACTCGCTGCCGATTGCCGGATTCGCACACGGCAGGTCTGCGCCTGCGTGCGACGGCGTAAGTCTAGGCCGCCTCTGCCTCGGGGGTGGATGCGGCGGCGTTTCCGGGCGGACCGGCGATAAAGATGGTGACGTGCGCGAAACCCGCCTGCAAGAGCCGGCTATGCGCCTGCACGACGGCTTCGTCGGCAATCGTCTCGACCAAAAGGATGGCGTGGGGCGCGAAGTCGGCGACGGCCTCGGCAGCGCCTCCGTTAAGCACGCCGACATCGATCACGACATGGGCATAGGCGGCCGAGAGGGCCGTAAAGCTTTGCGCCAAGCTTTTTTCCTTCAACAACGAGCTTCGGCCGGCCTGCGTACGCCCAGAGAGGATCAGATTGAGCCCGGAAGAGCGGTCACGGGTGATGATATCGGTGAACGAGGCAGTGCCCGCGAGGAGTTCCGATAAGCCGGGAGCATAAGGCTCAGCCGCAATCTCGGTAATCGCGCCATCGCCCGAGCCCAAGCCTACCAGCACAACCCGCGCCTCGCGGGCGAGTGCACGGGCGAATTTGATTGCGACCCCGCCGCGGTCGAGATGCGGTTCCATGCTGAAGATCGCTATCTCGCTGTTAGGCACACCTTCACCGTGCAAATAATGCGCGAAATCCTCGACCGCGCTTACGGGAATCCCGACCGGAGCGTAAGCCGGGCCAAATTCCGGTGTCTCTTGGGCGCCTTTGACGGCGGAAGCCGCGCGGGCGGCCAATTTCCCCTTCGCCGCAAGGATGCGCGCGAGCGGCCCTGCTCCGCCGAGGGTTTCGGAGCCGGAGTGACCGAGGCGGACCGAAGTCTCCGTCGCTTCGGCCGGCGCACTGCCGAGAAACTCGCGCGTCAGCACAACACCAGCACTGACCAGAAGCGTCGCCAAAGTGGCGATCAATACCGTCGGCAGCTTCTTCGGATAGGCGGGAACGTTCGACACCGTTGCCCGCGAAATGACCCGCGCATCCGGCGGCGCCGAGGCGATGGTATTGCGCGCGCTCGCTTCGCGATACTTGGCCAAATAAGATTCCAGCAGATCGCGCTGCGATTTCGCATCGCGCTCCAACGCGCGCAACTGCACATCCTGCTCATTCGTCAAGGCCGCCTGAGTCTTGAACTGATCGAGCATCGATATCTGCGCCTCGACGCGCGCATCGGCGAGCTTGGCATCGTTTTCGAACGAACGCGCCATGGTATCGGCCTCGCGCCGGATTTGTTTGTCGAGATCCTCAATCTGCGCCTTCAGCTCTTTGATGCGCGGGTGGTTGCCGAGCAATGACGACGATTGCTCGGCGAGCTGGGCCGTTAAGGTCACGCGTTGCTCGGACAGCCGCCGAATAAGCTCGGAATTTAGAATGTCGGATGATTCGATCGGCTCACCCGATTTGAGCATCTGGCGGATGATCCGGGCCTTCGCCTCTGCGTCCGCCCTGAACGTACGTGCGGCGGCGAGTTGCGTGTTGAGATCGCCGAGTTGCTGCGCCGAGAGCGTGGTGCCGTTGGGTCCGACCAAGAGGTTGGATTTGGCGCGGAACGCCTCGACCCTTGCCTCGGCGTCGGCCACCTTCTTGCGCATCGACTCGATCTCGCCGGCGAGCCATTCGCCGGCGGCGCGCGCCTGCTCCTGCGTCGCCAGGCGTTGCCGCTCGATATAGGCGTCGGCAATGGCGTTGGCGACGCGCGCTGCAAGCTCGGGATTCTCCGACAAAAAGTCGATGACGATCACCCGGGACTTTTCCACCGGATAGACATTGAGACGATTATAATACGCGTCGAGCGTTCGCTCCTCCGGCGTCATCTTCATCGGGTTTTTTATGACGCCCAATATGCCGAGCAGTCCCTTGACGAACGAGATGCCCCGGCGCGCCGGATCGAATTCCGGCAATTCGTTGAGCTTGAGTTGAGCGATCACTTGCTGCGCAAGATCGCGCGAGAGGATGAGCTGGACCTGACTGGTCACCGCCTCCTGGTCAACCGTAGCGCGATCGGTGATGTCTTTGTCGACGTCGGGACGCAGAAATACGTTGTCGCGGCCGACGATCAGCACACGCGACTCGGAGAGATATTTGGGCGGAATGAGCACCACCACGGCGAATGCAGCCACCGCCATCAAAACGGTGGGCCATAAAATTTTCCTCTTACTGCGCCAGAGCGCAGCCGCCAATACGGAAAAGTCGAATTCGGCGTCGCCGAACGGCCCGCGCGACGGGGCATCGGATAATGGCGATGCCAGACTCATTTCGAGGCTCCCACCGGGTCTAAGCCCGGACGCGCATAACAGACTATTAAGGTTGCCATCCGGTTAAACGGTTGTGCGCCCTCGCATTGCGGCCGGATGCATTCGCAGCGTCAGACTTTCTTAACCCCGGCGGCGCTCAATCCGCCTTAACTTTCTATCGCGATTTTTAAGGATTGACCGATGGCCGACGGGCGCGCCGCCGTCCATGTGCAGCCCGCAGGCGACGGCGAGACCACCGGGCTCGTCGCGCTTGCGACCAGGCATAGCCCGGCACCGGTCGCCGCTTCGCTCAAGATCCTGCACATTTTGCGCGCGCCGGTCGGCGGTCTTTTCCGGCATGTGCTCGACATTGCACGCGGGCAAGCCGCGCGCGGCCATCGCGTCGGGCTCGTTGCCGACACTTTGACGGGCGGGGAACGCGCCGACGCCGCCCTAGCCGAACTCGCGCCGCGGCTCGCGTTCGGGGTGCATCGCATCGCCATCAGCCGCGAACTCAGTTATTCCGATCTGCATGCCTTGCGCGCCATCTCGCCGTGGATCGATCAAGCGGCACCCGACGTCCTTCACGGGCATGGGGCCAAGGGCGCGGCTCTGGCGCGGTTAAGCCGCAGTGTCCCGACCGCGATCCGCGTGTACACCCCACATGGCGGTACGCTTGTCTACCGCCCCGGCACGCTCGCAGGCGGCTTCTATCGATCGCTCGAATGGCTGTTGAAATGGCGCACCGATCTGTTCTTGTTCGAGAGCAATTTCGCGGCTGCGCAATTTCGCGCGCAAATAGGCCACCCTTCAGGCCTGGTACGGGTGGTCCACAACGGCGTCGGCGACGGCGAGTTCGTCCCGATCGTCCAATCGGCGGACGCGACCGACATTGTCGCGCTTGGCGAATTGCGACCCGTGAAAGGCTTTGATCTCCTCATTGAGGCGCTGGCAACGCTAAAAACGTTGGGCCACTTCGTCACCGCAACCATCGCCGGCGCGGGCCCGCTCGATGCCGCACTCGAGGCGCAGGCGGAGCACCTTGGAGTCGCCGATCAAATCCGCTTCGTCGGCCACCGGACCGCGCGCGAAGCGTTTGCCATGGGGCGCGTTCTGGTCGTTTGCTCGCGGGCCGAATCG
>Ga0335078_10009333_pt1 | contig 14549 bp, 13 predicted proteins | sample Lox_Sample_32_FD_206711 | JGI IMG/M metagenome (GOLD analysis project Ga0335078, IMG submission 206711) | Soil microbial communities from Loxahatchee National Wildlife Refuge, Florida, United States - Lox_Sample_3.2 | ecosystem: Environmental > Terrestrial > Soil > Wetlands | place: USA...
GACTCGGTGGCGACGACGACCACGGGCGTGCTCTCGTCGAGCAACGCGATCGGGCCGTGCTTCATCTCGCCGGCCGCGTACGCATCGGTCGCGATGTAGGAGATCTCCTTGAGCTTGAGCGCCCCCTCCAAAGCAACCGGCAACCCGACGTGACGCCCGAGGTACAGGAAGAAGTCCGCCCCGGCGACGCCGTCGGCCACAGCGGCCACACCGTCCATGTCGCGCTCGAACATCTCGGCGATCCGGTGGGGCAGCCGCTTGACCTCGCTGATCGTCGCCTTGAGCTCGTCGGGCTCGAGCGTGCCGCGGAGCTCGGCAAGCCGCAGCGCCAGCAGGTACATCCCGACAACCTGGCTGACGAACGTCTTGGTGGCCGCCACGCCGATCTCGAGGCCCGCCCGCGTGTACAGAACCCCATCGGCGTCGCGCGTCGCCTGCGAGCCCATGATGTTCGTGATCGCCAGCACGTTTGCGCCGCGCTCGCGGGCGGTGCGCATCGCCGCCAGCGTGTCGGCCGTCTCGCCGGACTGCGAGATCCCGATCACGAGGTCCCCGGGGCCGACCACCGGATTGCGATACCGATACTCGGAGGCGACCTCGACCTCGACCGGCACCCGCGAGAACTCCTCGATCGCGTACCGGCCGATCAGACCGGCGTGGTATGACGTGCCGCAGGCGACGATCACGATCCGGCGCACCGTCCGCAGTAGCTCGTCGTCGACCGGGCCGAGATCGCCGAGGTCGATGCCGACCCCGCGCGCGGCCCGCTCGCCGATCGTCTCGGCGACCGCGTCGGCCTGCTCGTGGATCTCCTTGAGCATGAACGTCTCATAGCCCTGCTTCTCGGCCGTGTCGGCATCCCAGTCGATCTCGACGATCTCGCGATCGAGCGCGGTGCCGTCGGCGGTGAAGAATTCGACGCCGTCCGGGCGGAGCACGACGATCTCGTCGTTCTCGATGTACTGGACGTGGCGCGTGTGGCGCAGGAACGCCGGGATCGCGGAGGCGATGAACTGCTCGCCCTCGCCGCGGCCGATGATCAGCGGGCACTCCTTGCGCGCTCCGACGAGCACGCCGGGCTCGTCCGCGGTCATCGCGACGAACGCGTAGTGGCCGCGAAGGTCGGCGTACGCGCGCTGGACCGCCGCCACGAGATCGCCCTCGTTGTAATGGGCGACGAGATGGGCGATCACCTCGGCATCGGTCTCGGAGGTGAACTGCGCGCCGTCGGCGACCAGGCGGCGCTTGAGCGAGATGTAGTTCTCGACGATCCCGTTGACGACGATGTGGACCCGGTCGGTGTTGTCGAAGTGGGGATGGGCGTTCTCCTGGGTGACCCGCCCGTGGGTCGCCCAACGCGTGTGGCCGATGCCCGTGCCCGGCTCGGGCCGCTCGGCCACCGCGACCGCCCCGCCGCCGCCGTCATGGCCGCCGTTGGCCGCGATCGCGCCGCGCAGGGCGCTCAGGTTGCCGACCGCACGGACGGCATCGATCCGATCTCCGTCGAGGACCGAGATGCCGGCGCTGTCATAGCCGCGGTACTCGAGCTTCTCGAGCCCGTTCAGCAGGAGCGGGCGCGCCTTGCGCGGGCCAACGTAGCCGACGATTCCACACATGCGTGCTCACTTCCCCTTTTCGTGGCGGGCAACCGATCGCCTTCCGGATTCCCCGTCGGAGGAGGTCACGATGTTAGCCGGAAGAGCCGTCTAGGCAACAACGACCGCGGCAGCACGGAACTCGCGACCGGCCCCGCCGGTGTCCTACGCCAGCGCAGCCTCCACAACTCGCTGCAAACGCGCGCAAATCTCGTCCGTCTCCCGCTGGCTCGGCGCCTCGACCATCACCCGGATCAGCGGCTCGGTGCCGGACGCCCGGACGAGCACGCGCCCCCGCCCGGTGAGCCCCTCGTGCTCGCGCGCCACCGCCTCCTCGACGCCGGGATCGGCCATCGCCGCCGCGAGTCCGGCCCGGTCGGCGGCCCGAATGTTGACCAGCCGCTGGGGGAGCTTCTGCATCGCGCCCCGGTCGGACAGCTCGCGGCCCCCGAGCGCCTCGAGCGTGAGCAGCGCGCTGGCGATCCCGTCGCCGGAGGGCCCGAAGCCCAGGTCGATGATGTGCCCCGACTGCTCGCCTCCGAAGGCCCAGCCGCGCCGGCGGAGCTCGTCGAGCACGTAGCGGTCGCCGACCGGAGTCGTCGCGACCTCGATGCCCGCGTCCGCCATTGCCTGGTGAAAGCCGTAGTTGGTCATGACCGTGACCGCCACGCCGTTGCCGGGCAGCCGTCCGCGGTCGCGCAGGTGAACGGCGGCCAGCGCCACGAGCTCGTCGCCGTCGACGATCGTGCCGTTGCGGTCCACCGCGAGCACCCGATCGCCGTCGCCGTCGAACGCGAACACGGCGTCGTACTCTCCGCTCGAGGCGCGTCCGACGACGCCGTCGAGGTGGGTCGAGCCGCATCCGCGGTTGATGTTGATGCCGTCGGGCTGATCGGCGACCACATCCACGGTCGCGCCCAGCCGGCGGAAGATCTCGGGAGCGGCGCGGAACGTGGCGCCGTTGGCGCAGTCGAGCAGGACGCGGATGCCGCGCAGGTCGAGTCCGGCGAACCGCTCCTCGAGCGCGTGCAGGTAGTCCTCGAGCGCCCCGTCGAACGGCCTCACCCGGCCGATGTGCGCCGGTGGCGGCGGCGCGGTCCCGAGCTCGGCTTCGATCTCGTGCTCGGTGTCGTCGTCGAGCTTGAACCCGTCGGCCGCGAACAGCTTGATGCCGTTGTCCTCGTAGGGGTTGTGCGAGGCCGAGATCACCGCGGCGAGGTCGAGGCCATGCCGGCGGATCAGGAGCGGCGCGGCGGGCGTCGGCAGGATCCCGGCGAGCAGCGCGTCGCCCCCGGCCGCGGCGATGCCGGCGGCGATCGCGGACTCGAACATCTCACCGGACTCGCGCGTGTCCCGGATGATCAGGACCTGCGGGCGCCCGTTCTGAAGCCGTGCCACCGCGGTGCGGGCCAGCGCGAGCGCGAGATCGGCGGTCAGGAAATGTCCCGCCCGGCCGCGGACACCGTCCGTGCCGAAGAGATGGCGCGCCACGACTGCTACCAGGGCGCCGTCAGCGCTTGGAGAACTGTGGCCGCTTGCGGGCCTTCTTGAGCCCGGCCTTCTTGCGCTCCTTGACGCGCGGATCGCGCGTCAGGAAGCCGCGGCGCTTGAGCTCGCCGCGCAGGTTGGGGTCGGCGACGATCAGCGCGCGGGAGATCCCGTGGCGCAGCGCTCCGGACTGGGCGGACACGCCGCCACCGTGCATCCTCGCCACGACGTCCATCCGCGAGTCGTAGCCGACGGTCTCGAGCGGTTGGCGGATCACGCGCCTGAGCGTCTCGCGAGGGAAGAACTCCTCCAGCGACTTGCCGTTGATCACGTACGTGCCAGTGCCGGGCTTGAGGATCACCCGCGCCACCGCGGTCTTGCGCTTTCCGGTCGACGTGTAGCGCGCGCCGGCGGCGAGATCGATCGCGGCGTCCGCGATCGGCCGCGAGTCCGCCTCGTCGGCCTCCTCCTGCTCGCGGGCCGCGGCCTGTGCCTCGGCGTCGGCCTCGGCAGCGGCCCGCGCCTCGGCGTCGAGGAACTGGTCGCCCTCGGGTTGGATGTCCGGGATCAGGTCGGCGCCCGGGATCTCGGGCTTCTCGCGCGGGGCGAGCTCGATCTCCTCGAGCTCCTCGTCCTCGAGCGGGTTCTGCTCGGCCTCGACCACGACCGCCGCAGTGTCCTGCGACGCCTCAGCGACCGGCTCCTCAGCGGCAGCCGGCTCCTCCGCGGCGGCGGTCGGCTCTTCGGCGACCGGCTCCTCAGCGGCGGCGACCGGCTCCTGAGCGGCAGCCGGCTCCTCCGCGGCAGCCGGCTCCTCCACGGCGGCGGGCGGCTCCTCCGCGACCGGCTCTTCCGCTGCCGGCTCCTCGGCTTCCGCCAGGGGCGCTTCGGCCTCCGGTTCCTCGGGAGCGCTCGGCTCCCGGTCGTCGGCCTGCTGCTCGTCCTCGGGGCGCTCGGTCAATGCTCGATCTCCATCGGTTGCGGCTTCTGCGCGGCGTGCGGATGCTCGGGGCCGGCGTAGACCTTAAGTTTCGTCAGCTGCTTTCGCGCGAGGCGGTTGCGGGGGAGCATCCCCTTCACGGCCAGGCGGATGACCTCCTCCGGCCGGCGCTCGAGCATCTCGTTCAGGCTCCGCGACTTCAACCCGCCCGGATACCCGGAGTGACGGTAGTAGCGCTTGTCGACGCGCTTGTTGCCCGTCACCGTGATCTTCTCGGCGTTGACGACGATCACGAAATCGCCGGTGTCGATGTGCGGGGTATACGTCGGCTTGCGCTTGCCGCGCAACGTGTCGGCGATCTGCGTCGCGAGCCGCCCGAGCGTCTGCCCGGCGGCATCGACGATCACCCAGTTGCGTTCGCGGTCGGCGGGCGTGGCTACGTAGGTCTTCATGGCATGCACAAGCCGCGCGACCGTCGCGCGGCTTCGCTCAATGATAGGCGATCCCGCGCCATACGGCCGCTCGTGCGTGTGCGTACGCTGGGCGCATGAGAGTTCCGGTCAAGGCCGGCCGCCTGGGAATGCGCTGCGCGCATGTCGGGCTTCGGGTGTACTGGCGCGTGGCGAGGCCGACGGTCGTCGGGGTCAAGTGCGTGGTCACCAACGACGGCGACGTGCTGCTCGTGCGCCACACCTACGGCAGTCGCGCTTGGGACTTCCCGGGCGGCACGGTCCGCAGGCGCGAGCTGCCGCTCGACGCCGCGCGGCGCGAGATGCACGAGGAGCTCGGCCGACGGATCGACGATTGGCAGGAGCTCGGGGCGCTGAACATGCACACCTACCACCATCGGGACAACCTCCACCTGTTTCGGGCCGGCATCGGCGATCGGGAGATCGATATCGATCTGATCGAGCTCGCCGAGGCCGTCTGGTTCGCGCCCGATGGGCTTCCGCCCGACGTCGGGCCCTACGTCGGAAGGATCCTCGCCCGCGTCCGGCTGGCTAGCGAAGCCTGACCGCCGAGACCCGCGTGGTCGTCGTCGCGCGGGTGGCATGCGAGCTCGCGACCAGCGTCAGCTTCAGCGAGACGCGCTGGTGGCGCTTGTTGGCGGCGCGCAGGATCGGCAGGACGCCGGCAGCGGGCTTGATCACGAGCACCGTCGGGCGGCCGGCGCCGACAGACGCCTTGAGCGTGCCGTACCGGAGCTTGATCGCCTTGAACGCGCGCTTGCGCGGCGCCGCCGCGTCGACGGTGATCTGCACATTCGCCCGCGCGTCGCACGTGACGAGGACGCCCAGACCCGGCGGGCGGCGGTTCAGCTTTGCCGAGAGCGCCTTCAGCGAGCAGTGCTGCGCGCGCACCGCGACGGTCGCCGTCCCGGCGCTCGGAGTGTGCGCGCCGTCGCCGTCGTAGGCGACCAAGATCTTGGCCTGACTCGGCGGCAGCTGGGTGGGCGAGAACAGCACCTGGCACATCGACACGCCGGGGGTCGTGGTGGGGCCGAGCACGCACCCGGAATCGTCGGTGAACGCGGCGCCCGGAGTCGGCGAGCTGAACCCGATCACGCCCGTCGGCGCGATCGGCGCGCCGGCGCCGACATCTGAGACGATCGCGGTGCAGGTCGTCGACGCCGTCACCGCCACCGGCGACGGCGCGCAGCTCACGTTCGTCGCGCTCGCGCGCGGACCGACCAGGACGGAAGTCTGCGAGGACTGCTCGTCGCCGGCGAAGTCGCGGACGGTCGCAGTCGCTGCGTAGGTGCCGCTCAGCGCGTACGAATGGCTCCCGGTCACGTTGAACGTGTCGTTGCCCACAGGGACGATCGTGCCCACGGTGCGACTGCCATCGCCCCAGTCGATCGTCGCAGTTGCGCTCGACTCGTCGTTCGTGAACGTGTCGAGCACGGGCGAGATCGGCACACCGGCGGTCGCGCTCACCGCCGGCCGCGCCGGCGCCGGCTCAGACAGGACGACGTCGTCGCCGGCGATGGAGTTCGACCCCCCGGTGATGACCGTCGTGCCATCCCAACCGAAGATCTCGCTGCCGCCCAGGGTCACGACGACGCGCGTGACGACGGGATTGGGGAACAGCAGGCCCGCGAACGTGATCGTGCCCGCCGGAGCGGTGACCGAACCCTGAGCGAGCTGGTTCTCACCGTTGAAGTACTGGATCTGGGCCGGGGGCGATCCGTTGGGGTTCAGGAACACGATCCCGAGCCCTCGGGTCTGCGCCGGAGTCGGCGTGCTTCCCTGATCTGCCGGCGCGACCACGTCGAGTTCGGCCGTGTCGGAGTTGAACGGCCCCCACACGTTCGCCGGACTGAACGGAGTGAACTGCGCGCTCGAGACCGAGTGGAAGCCGTCGCCGGCCACCGCGATCTCAGGCCCGAGCTCGAGCCCCCACGGCTGCAGCCGGCTGCGCGCGGGGACGATCACGCGCCCGGACTCGACCGTGGTCGAGCCGGGATCGCTCCCGTCGAGCGCGATCTGGTCCCACGTGGCATGACGAAATCCGCCGCCCTGCTCGCCGGCCACCGTGCCGTTGTCGCCGCCGCCGGCCGCGGCCTCGAAGCGGGCGATCGCGACCGGGGTGCCGGACGCTCCGGAGCCGGTGAAGGTGACCGGAGGACCGCCGGTCGGAACCGACAGCGACGCCTGCGCGACCGACGCGCCCGCGCCGCACGCGATCGCGACGCACATCAGGACCGCGAACGCCCGGCCGCTTCTGCCTCTGCGCCCATCCGGTCCCCACGGACTACTCACGTGGAACCCCCACCGTGACGATGCTACACGGTCCCGGCGCGGGCCGGGGCTACTCCCATTCGATCGTGCCCGGTGGCTTGCTCGTGATGTCGAGCACCACGCGCCCCACTTCACGGATCTCGCCGATCATCCGCGAGGAGATCTGCTCGAGCAGGTCGTAGGGCAGGCGCGCCCAGTCCGCGGTCATCGCGTCGTCGCTGGTCACCGCCCGGATCGCGACCACGTTGCCGTACGTCCGCGTGTCTCCCTGGACGCCGACCGTGCGGATGTCCGGCAGCACGCAGAACGACTGCCACAGGTCGCGGTAGAGGCCGGCCTTGCGGATCTCGTCCTGGAGGATCGCGTCGGCCTCGCGGAGCATGTCCAGCCGCTCGCGCGTGGCCTCGCCGCCGACGATCCGGATCGCCAGGCCGGGGCCGGGGAACGGCTGGCGCCACACGAGCCGCTCGGGCAGCCCGAGCTTGGCCCCGACCGCGCGCACCTCGTCCTTGAACAGCGAGCGCAGCGGCTCGACGAGCTCGAAGTCGAGATCCTCGGGCAACCCGCCGACGTTGTGGTGAGACTTGATCGTCGCGGCGCCCGTGCTCCCGCCCGACTCGATCACGTCGGAGTACAGCGTGCCCTGAACCAGGTAGTGGACGTCGTCGAGCCGGCGGGCCTGCTCCTCGAACACGCGGATGAACTCGGCGCCGATCCGCTTGCGCTTCTGCTCGGGGTCGGTCACGCCGGCCAGGCGCTCGAGGAAGCGGCCGGACGCATCGACCGCGACCAGCGGCACGCGGAAGTGGTCGCGAAACGCCTGGATCACCTGCGCGCCCTCGTTCTTGCGCATCAGCCCGTGATCAACGAACACGCACGTCAGCCGGTCCCCGATCGCGCGGTGCACGAGCAGCGCCGCCACGCTCGAGTCCACCCCGCCCGACAGCCCGCAGATCGCCCGGCCGTCGCCGACCTGAGCGCGAATCGCCTCGACCTGCTCCTCGATCACCGAGCTCGCGCTCCACGACCGCTCGCACCCGCACACGTCCGCGAGGAAGTTCGTCAGCACCTGCTGCCCGTACGGGGTGTGGACCACCTCGGGGTGGAACTGGATCCCGTAGATCCCGCGCTCGGTCGACTCGAACGCCGCCACCGGCGAGGCTGTGGACGACGCGAGCGCGACGAACCCGGGCGGCGGCGCGAACACGGTGTCGCGGTGCGACATCCAGCAGCTCTGCTGTGCCGGCGTACCGGCCAGCAGCCGGCCCGGCGCGGCCACCGCGAGCTCCGACCGCCCGAACTCCCCGACCTCGGCACCCTCGACGCGCCCGCCCAGCTCGAGCGCGATCAGCTGCATCCCGTAACAGATCCCGAGCACCGGCACACCGAGCTCGAGCAGCTCGCGCTGCAGCCGTGGCGCGCCCTCCTCGTACACCGACGCCGGGCCGCCGGACAGGATCACGCCCTTGGGCCGGCGCCGGACCACCTCGTCGAGGCCCACGTGATGGGGCAGCAGCTCCGAGAACACGCCGCAATCGCGGACCCGCCGGGCGATCAGCTGCGAGTACTGGCCCCCGTAATCGAGGACGACCACCTCTTCGCTGACGGGGGGCCGCTTCGCGGCATCCGTGGGACCGTGCGGCCCCGTCCGGACGGTTGTCGTGCTCATGCGACCCCTCCGCGGACCGCGGTCGGAGCGTCGTCAGCGTGCGTGGTCGCGGACCGCCGGGCACGGACGCCCGGCGGAACGGCCCCATGGACGCGGAGCGCGGAATCCGGCCCGGACGACCTGCGCCCGCGCAGCGGCGACGAGCCGGATTCCGTGGCGAGGCCGGTACTAATCGACACTGACGGCGGCGGCCGTAGGCTTGGCGCCCATGCCGACGCCCTGCTCGCGCTGGAGGTGCTTGCCCTCCGTCTGCAAAGCCGGCGCCACCGCCAGCTCCGCGCGGTTGAACTCCGCGATGTCCCGGTAACCGCACGTGGCCATCGAGGTGCGCAGCGCGCCCATCAGGTTGAACGTCCCGTCGTTCTCGCGCGCGGGCCCCTTGACGATCTCCTCGAGCGTGCCGTTGGGCGTGGTCGCCACCCGCGCGCCACGCGGCAGCGTCGGATGGAACGTGGCCATCCCCCAGTTGTAGCCGCGGCCGGGCGCCTCATAGGCACGGGCGAGCGCGGACCCGAGCATCACCGCATCGGCGCCGCAGGCGATCGCCTTGGCGATGTCGCCGCCGTTGCGCATGCCGCCGTCGGCGACGACCTTGACCATGTCGCCGGTCTCGAGCATGTGCTGCGAGCGGGCGGCCGCCACGTCGGCGATCGCCGTCGCCTGCGGAACGCCGATACCGAGCACGCCGCGCGTCGTGCAGATCGCTCCGGGGCCGACGCCCACGAGCACGCCGGCGGCTCCCGTCCGCATCAGGTGAAGCCCGGTGTGGTAGGACGCGCAGCCCCCGACGATCACCGGCGTCGGCGCCAGCTCGCGAATGAATTCCTTGAGGTTGAGCGGCGGCCGGCTCTCATCGCGTGAGACGTGCTCGGCGGAGACGACCGTCCCCTGGATCACGAGGATGTCGAGGCCCGCGTCGAGCGCGACCTCCCAGTACGTGCGCACCTTCTGCGGCGTCAGCGACGCGGCGGCGACGACGCCGTGCGACTTGATCTCCTTGATCCGCTCGGCGATCAGCTCGGGCTTGACCGGCTCGCGGTAGATGTCCTGCATCTCACGGGTCGCGATGTCCTTGGAGAACGTCGCGATCCGCTCGAGCTGAGCGTCGGCATCCTCGTACCGGCAGAAGATCCCCTCGAGGTTGAGCACCGCCAGGCCGCCGAGCTTGCCGATCACGCCCGCGGTCTCGGGCGACACCACGCCGTCGAGCGCCGCTCCCAGCAGCGGAAGCTCGAACCGGTATGGACCGAGGTTCCACGAGATGTCGACGTCGTCGGGGTCCCGTGTCCTGCGGGACGGGACGATCGCGATCTCGTCGAAGCCGTACGCCCGCCGGGCCTTCTTACCGCGTCCAATCTCTACTTCCATTGCGGCATCGTATTAGTCGCGGCGGACGGGAACGTCCACCCTGTGGGGCGGCAGAGCGGCACGAGAATCCCGATGCTAGCAGTGCGTTATGGAGCCCCCGCCGGGCCTTCTCACCCAAACTGCGGGGACTTCGTCAGCCGATCTCGGCGGCGATCTGGAGGGGCTCGAGCTCGACCTCGGGAAGCAGCCGGTCGACCGCCTCCGGGTCGAGCAGGCCGGCGCCGAAATGCTGGACCGATTCGGCCCCGCACGCCACCGCGTAGCGCAGGCACTCGGTCGGCGAGCGGCCGAGATAGCGGGCGGCGATGTACCCGGCCAGGAACGCGTCGCCCGAGCCGATCGACGAGCGGGCCTCCTGCTCCTCGATCCGGACGCGGTAGAGCACGGGGCCACCGCCGTCGAGCACGTAGGCGTAGCAGCCGTCCGACACCGTCATGATCGCCTCGGCCGGCCCCAGCCGCGTCATCTCGACGACAGCCCGCGCGCGATCGTCGATGTCGTTGAACTCGTGCCCGACGAGCTCCTCGCTCTCGAGCTCGTTCGGCGAGACCACGTCGGGCTCGGCGCGAACCGCAAGGCGCAGGGGCTCGCCCTCGGTGTCGACGATCGTGGTGATGTTCTGCTTCTTGAGCTCGCGGATCAGGCCCGCGTACATATCGGGCGCCACTCCGCGCGGGAGGCTGCCCGCGAACACGCACATGCTCGCGCCCTTGGCCAGGTACAGGAGCTTGTCCCGGAACAGCTCGAGGTCGTGCGCGGTGACGGTCGGTCCGCGCTCGTTGATCTCGGTGTGCAGCCCGGTCGTGGGGTCGAGCACCGCGGTGTTCGTCCTCGACTCCTCGCGGATCCGCACGAACCCGTTGAGGATCGCCTCGTCGTTGAGGGCCTCGCCGATCCGGTTTCCGGTGGCGCCGCCGATCAGCCCAGTCGCGATCACGGGCTGGCCGAGACGCTTGAGCGCGCGGGCGATGTTTATGCCCTTGCCGCCCGGCATCGTCGTCTGCTCGACCGACCGATGCCGCCGGCCGACCCTGAAGTTCGGGACCTCGAGCGTCTTGTCTAGTGCGGCGTTGAGGGTGACGGTGATGATCATCGCGGCGTCGACCTGCCGCCCCTACCCCTCGTCAGTTCGCGCCAAAACATAGTCAGGCCGATCGCCGCACCTGCCGCCACCAATAGTCCAAACAGCGTAACCGATACCACGACCGCGCTCGCGATCGATCTCGAATGTTTGATTTGCGGCAGTTGGCTCGCCGTCAGCAACGGAATTCGGGCCACGACGCGGCGGCCGGCAACGACCGCAACCGAGCCGACGACCGAGTGCGCCGGCAGTGGGCCCGTGAGCTGCGCCGGCGCGTTCACGCGGAGCCTGACCTTCTCCGCCTTCGCGAACACGTGCGTGTACGACGAGGCCGCGAGCAGCCGCACGTGCTTGCCCATCACGTCGGTGACCGCCGGCCGCGCCAGCACTGCGCCGGCATGCACGGGCGTGCGCATGCCGTAGTTCGCAAACCCCCAGTCGAGCAGCGCGAGCGCGTTCGAGTCGCGGGCGGACTCGCTCGAGGTGCCGAGCACGACGTCGAACAGCGTCATCCCGTCCTTGGTCCCCGACGCCAGCAGCACGTAGCCGGCATCGAGCGTGTGCCCGGTCTTGACGCCGTTCACCCACGGAACTCGGCCGACGAGCTCATTCAGGTTGGTTACGGAGCGGACGTGATTTCCGGTCCGCAGCACCGCGTGCGTCCTGGCCACGGTCGCCTTGAAGAACGGCTCAGTCTGGAACAGGTAGCGGGCCAGCTTGACCAGATCGCCGGCGCTCGAGTAGTTCCCGGGCGTGTCGAGGCCGATCGGCGTCGTGTAGTGCGTGTGGGTCAGGCCGAGCTCGCGTGCGCGGGCGTTCATCCACCCCAGGAACCGGCTGACCGACCCGTGGCCGACGTTGTAGGCGAGGTCCTCGGCGGCGTCGTCCGCGCTCGGTAGCAGCATCGCGGTCAGCAGGTCGCGGACGGTCATCCGCTCGCCCGGCACAAGTCCGATCTGCGAGTCCTCGGCGGCCGGGTAATAGTTCGGATCGGTGAAGACGTCGTCGAGCTTCGCGTGGTGGAGCGTGACCAGCGCCGTCATCAGCTTGGTCGTGCTGGCGATCGCAACCTGGGCGGTCGAGTCCCGGCCGTAGAGCTGATCCCCGCTGCTCTCCTCGATCAGCGCCGCCGCCCGGACCGCGAGCGACGGCGGGGCGAGGGCGCGGGCTCGCGCGGGCCCGACCGCCGCGATCGTCGCAGCGCAGGCCGCCAGCGCGACCAGCAGCCGACCCGCCCACGCGGCCGCACGCCCGGTCATGACCGCCTCATCGCCGCAGCCGGATCCGCTGCGACGGCTGGAGCGCGTTCGGGTTGAGCTTCGGGTTGAGCTCCTCGATCGTGGTGATCGAGATGCCGGTGTCGTGCGCGATCTTCAGCAGCGAGTCCCCGGGCTTGACGATGTAGAACTTGGCCTTCGAGGGGCCCGGAGACTGGTGGCCACGGTGGCGCGAGACCGTGGTCTGCGTCTGCGTGGTGGTCGTGGAAACCGAATGATGGTGGATCAACGCGTGGTGAACGACCAGATACGTGGCGGTAACCGCCGCGGCCAGCGCGAGCGGCGCGATGTAGCGCGCCGGGTTCCTCCACCCCACCATCGCACCGGCGATGATACCTGCGCTCGGAGCACGACCCATTCACCCCCGCGCGCCGACCGCGTGCGCGTCGCTCTCGCGGCCGGGCACCACGGCTCACGCCGCCAGGCGCCAGGCCAGCTCCCGAAGCCGTCTCGCCTCCTGTGCCGCGGCGGCGCCGGGATCGCCGCCGGCGCGCTCGTGCGCGGCCACGATTCCGCGCGAGGCTGCGATCAGCCCGCCGGCCGGTCCGCAGGCGAACGCGGGCGCCAGCTCCTCGACGTTTCCACCCTGGGCCCCGACCCCGGGGAGCAGGAACACCGCCCTGGGCATCCGCTCGCGCAGCCCGGCGAGCCGGTCGGGGGCGGTGGCGCCGACGACCGCGCCGACGTCCGACAGGCCCGTCACCCCGACCCCGCCGGCTCCGGCCTGATCGACGATCGCCGCCAGCCGCTCGCTCACGGCGCCACCGTCGGCGAGGGCGCGCTCCTGGACGTCCGCGGCTCCGGGATTCGAGGTGCGCACGAGGACGAACAGCCCGCGGCCGTGGGCACGCGCGGTGGTCACGAACGGCTCGAGCGAGTCCAGCCCGAGCAGCGGGTTGACCGTCATCGCGTCCGCGCCGAGGCCCGGAACCGGGCCGAATGGGGTGGGCGTCTCACCGAGGAACGCCTGGGCGTAGGCCGCCGCGGTGACCTCGACGTCGCCGCGTTTAGCGTCGGCGATCACGAGCAGGCCGTGTTTCTGCGCCAGCGCCACGGTGGCGGCCAGAGCCCTCCAGCCCGGCGCACCGAGTCGCTCGAAGCAGGCGACCTGAAGCTTGACGGCGACGCACTCCTCGCTCGTCGCCTCGATCGCCAGCTCGCAATGGGCGGCGACCGCGTGGGCGGCGCGGTCGGCTGGTGAGGCGCCGGCGGCGGCCGGTTCCGAGTGGGCGCGCCGGAGCGCGTCCGGCCACAGGCGCCCCGGATCGGGGTCCAGCCCCAGCACGACCTGCGACCGGCGCGCGGCGACCCGCTCGGCCAGCCGGTCGCCAAAGCCCCTGAGCTCCCCTCCCTCGGTGTGCGCAGCGGTCGTGGATCCGCCTTCGATGGACGCCGCGGTCACGGCGTCCCGGACGCGGCCTCGATGGAGGGCGCGGTCACGATGTCCCTCACGCGGCCTCGATGGACGGCGCGGTCACGATGTCCCTCACGCGGCCTCGATGGACGGCGCGGTCACGATGTCCCTCACGCCGCCTCGATCGACGGCGCGCTCACAGCGCCCCCGCGAAGGTCGTCGATGGACGCCACGGTCACGGCTTCCCGCACGCGACCGCAGCATCCAGCGTCCGGCACGGTGCTACTTGACGGCCTTCTTGAGTCCCGCGCCCGCGGTGAACCTCGGGACGCGCGAAGCCGCAATCTGGATCCGCTCGCCAGTCGCCGGATTGCGTCCCTCGCGGGCGCTGCGCTGCGAGACGCTGAACTTCCCGAACCCTGAGAAGGACACGTCGCTTCCGCGCTTGAGGGCGTCCTCGACCGTGCTCAGGAAGGCGTCCACCGCTTCTCCGGCGTCCTTCTTGCTCAGCCCGGCACGGTCTGCTACCTGGTCCACAAATTCTTGCTTCGTCACTTGCTCCCTCCTTCAAGGTGGTAGGAATTCTCGACGTTAACACGGGCGGCGGACGGCCACGGCCGGTTCCGGCACCGGGGAGATTCTCTCCGGTGAGCCCGAAACGCCACCTTATGGACTGGTTGGATCTCCGGAATTTGCGTAATTCGCCGCCCACTGCCAGACGCCTCGAGCGCGCCCAGCCAGACGACACGGAGTCGACCGTCGACCCGGACGGCGACAATAACGCCGTGGACGGCGGTCAGAATACGGCCGTGGATCTCGGTCGACTCGCCTGGCTGGGAACGGTCGTGGTGTGCCTGATCGTCGTGCTGATCCTCGTGCTGCAGGGCTATTACGGGTACGCGGCGGTGACGTTCGCGGTGGCGTTCGCGGCCGGGATCAACCTGCTGTAGCGCTCCGTCGGGGGCTCGAGTCATCAAGCGAGCCTGATGCCCCGGATTCCGGTCAGAACAATGGCTTCTGAGCGGCTCGAGAAAGC
>Ga0335078_10009334_pt1 | contig 14548 bp, 11 predicted proteins | sample Lox_Sample_32_FD_206711 | JGI IMG/M metagenome (GOLD analysis project Ga0335078, IMG submission 206711) | Soil microbial communities from Loxahatchee National Wildlife Refuge, Florida, United States - Lox_Sample_3.2 | ecosystem: Environmental > Terrestrial > Soil > Wetlands | place: USA...
CTTCCCCGGGGGCCAGGGCCTGCCCACAACCGCTGCAATACATTGCGCCTCCTCGCGAAAGCAGCTTTCAGCCTTCAGCTCTCAGCCACTTCGCTTTGAATCGGACCCGAAACTTCTCGCACACAGGATACGAAGCCCCGCCCCGTCGGGTTCCGTTCCGGCCCCCGATCGCGGTTGCAGAGCGGACGAATTCCCGGCATTCTGTGCCTAGCGGGCCGGCGCCGGGCTGCGCTTCTCCCAGCGCTCTTCGTGGCGGTCGTCCTGCAAAACTGCCGCCGTTATGTGCCCGTGCGCGTCATGCTCGAAAAAGACGCGAGTCAGGGGATTTCCGAAGGGATAAAAGAACACTGTCGGCGACTCGGCGTCGAGCTCATCGGTTTCACCCAGCCGGTTCTTGAGGTAAAGCCGGCCGGCCTGGCGAGAGATCGTTACCTTAGGCTCGCCGTGCACGCCAGTGTATTCGCCGGTAAAGGTGTCGAGAACCGCATCGGGCAGCTTGATGGAGGTCGGATGCAGCGGAATCACCACTCTTTCTGCAGGCGGCTGGCCTTCGGGGCCTGCGTTCGAAGTCTCGGCCTGGGCCCGCCGCGACAACCGGCGCGCCAGCAGCCATCGCGGCAACTCGGGCTCGTTGTAGGCGCGGGTCCAGCAATCGTGATGCAGGCCCTGGTAGAGCCACAGACGCACGTTTCCGCCCTCGGCTTTCAGCGCTTCAAACATCAATTCACTTTCGCGCGGCTTTACTACATTGTCCTCGGTGCCGTGGAAGAGCCAGACCGGCGTCCGGCCCACCGACTTGGCGTACTCGGCCGGCAGCGTGTCTGCCTGTTCCCAGCGCTCCGGCGCGTAGCTCCAGAACACTCCGCTGGCCGCGATGGCAATGGCCGCCCAGCGGCGCGGCTCATTTTTCGCCAGCTCCCAGGCGCCATATCCGCCGAGGGAAAGGCCGGTGAGATAGGTGCGGTCCGGGTCGCCGTGGAACTCTTCCGATTCCTGGTCGAGCGCGGCCAGCGCCATGGCCATCATCGGTGGATCGGTCCAATACTGGGGCTGCGGGCACTGCGGCATCACAATCACGAAGGGCCAGCGATCGGGGTGGTCGCGGACCTGCTGGGGTAGCCCAATCTGGGTCTGCCACATGCCTTCCGAGCCGCGCTCGCCGCGGCCGTGCAACGCCAGAATGATCGGCCAGAGCTTGCGATCGTCGCGCCGCCACTCTTCGGGCAAATACACCTGAAACCGGTAAGTGATGCCGCGCAGCTCGATTTTGCGGTTCAGGAAGCCGGTTTCCTGCAAGGGCTCCGACGCGGCATGGGCGCCGCCGAGTGAGATTGCCTTCGGCGGCGCTGCAAGGCAGGCTGCCGCTAATGCGACGCCGCCCACCTGGCGCAGGATGCTGGATCGCCAACTTCGCCTCTGTGCGTGCGGCCACGGTCGCATACACGAAATGCAAACACATTTTGGCGAGGGAGGCCAAGTGCACTGCCGAAGTCCGCGCCCCGAAATCGGAGCCGCCCTCGTTGGCTCTGGGTGGTCTCGAATGCGGCGACGTTCAGCGAGCCGCGGCGGGAAAGTTCGGCGCCTGCAATCGCTCATGATATTTTGTTGGGGGATTCCCCCTCCTGCGCGGTTCGCGCGGAACGCCTGTCTATCGCCGAATGCGGCGCCTATCACAAGCAGTTTTATTTTCAGGGGATTACCAAAATACAATTTCTTCTCGATTTTTTCCTCAATGTGGGACCGCCGGACTCTGGAGGCCCGTCTGCGGCTGCTATAGTGATTTTTCGGGGCATTCCCCCTCGCTGGTAGTTTCTGCTCAAGATCCAAGCTTGACCACAACCTGTGTGACCGCGAGCACAGCGCGGTGCGCAGACTGCAATCCAGGCAGGGAACCCATCCATGGCGCAAATATTTGAACGCAGCTCCAATGCGCTGGCTCGCATGAGCCTGGTGTTGACGGGGCTGATCACGATCGCCTTGGGAGTGACGCTGGACCAATTGCAGCGTTCGCCCTGGGTCACCCGGCAAGGCCAGAGGCCGGATCAACCGGTGCCTTTCAGCCATAAGCATCACGTGCAAGGGCTGGGCCTGCAGTGCCAGTACTGTCACACCACGGTCGAGAAGTCGAGCTACGCCGGAATCCCCCCTACCAAGACCTGCATCAACTGCCACGCGCAGATCTGGACCAACGCGCAGCTCCTCGAGCCGGTGCGCAACAGTTGGGCGACCGGGCAGTCGCTGGCATGGACCAAGGTGCATGACCTGCCCGACTTCGTGTACTTCAGTCACGAGATCCACGTGAACAAAGGCATTGGCTGCGAGAGCTGTCACGGCCGTGTGGACGAGATGCCGCTGATGTACGAGCAGAACACGCTGCAGATGGAGTGGTGCCTGGACTGCCATCGCAACCCTGCCAAGAACCTGCGGCCCACCAGCGAGATTTACAACATGGCCTGGGAGTCTCCTGCGGAGGGCCGGCCGGTGTGGTGCACGGCGCTGGACCAGAAGACGGAGGTTCCCACGGCACAGAGCGTGAGCTGCACGACCAAGGATCCGTCGGCCTCGGGGCCCGAGGTGGCCGCGTTGCAGTTGCCCCCGGTCAGCGGAAGCGATGCCGCGGGCGGGAACGGGCCCGAAGCGCTGCCGCCGGCGACCAGCTACAAGAAGTTCACCAGCCAGCATGAGCTTGGTCATTTCCTGCTGGCTCAGTACAAAATCCGCACGCCCAAGGACCTGACCAGTTGCGAGGTCTGCCACCGATGAGCGGACACGGAATGAACGAAGGCGCGAAGAGATTGGGAACAGAAGCCGACCAGCAGGTCCGGAATGCGAAGGCCGATGAGCCGATGACTCTGGCGCAGGTGCGCGAAGAGCTGAAGGGCGTTCGCGGAAAACCGCTCTCCACCCCGCAAACAAGGGACCGTTTGCGGGGGCCCCGGCTCTGGCGATCGATCGACGAGCTGGCTGGCACGCCCGAGTTCCAGGCCGCCGTTGAGCGCGAGTTTCCCTCCGCCGCGCAGGAGTGGGTCGATCCGGTCTCGCGGCGCGGCTTTCTCAAGCTGATGGGCGCGTCGATGGCGCTGGCCGGCCTGGCCGGTTGCACCAAGCAGCCCGACGAGCCGATCTATCCGTATGTCAAAGCGCCGGAAGACCTGATCCTCGGCAAACCCAACTACTTCGCCACCGCGCATCCGTTCGTGACCGGCGCGGTTCCGCTGCTGATGAAGAGCGACGCCTACCGGCCCATCAAGGCCGACGGAAATCCTGAGCACGCCTACACCAGGGGCGGCTCGGATGTCTTCTCCCAGGCCTCGATCCTCGATCTCTACGATCCGGACCGCTCGCAGCACGTCATGTTTCGCGGCGAAAACCGCGAGTGGGCGGAATTTGCCCAGGCGTTTCGCGATTCAGTCGCCGAGACCAAGGATGGAACCGGCATTTACTTCCTCAGCGCCACCATCACCTCGCCCACGCTGGCGCGGCAGTGGAAGGAAGTGCAGGCGGCTTATCCCAAGGCCACGCTAGTGCAGTACGACCCGGCGATGGCGGGAACGCCGTACGCGCGCGCATCCAATATTCAATATGCGCTGGCCGATGCGGACGTGATCGTCTCGCTGGATGCCGAATTCATCTCCAGCGCCACGTTTCCCGGCTTCCATAAGCTGGTGCGCGATTACGCGGACCGGCGCAAGGACCCGAACCACCTGAATCGTCTGTATGCGGTCGAGAGCACTCCGACCACGACGGGAATGAAGGCCGAGCACCGGCTTCTGCTGCGCGCCAGTGAGATTCCGGCGTTTGCGGCGGAACTCGCCAAAGAGATCGGCGTCGCCGGCGTGGACGCTCCCGACTATGCGTGGAGCGACGCGCAGAAGAAGTTTCTCACCGCGCTGGTCAAGGATCTGAAAGCTCACGGCGGCCGCAGCGCAGTCATTCCCGGCGAGCAGCAGGACCCCTCGCTGGCGGCGCTGGCGCTGGCCATCAACAGCGCGCTGGGCAATGTCGGCAAGACGGTGCTGCTAACCGGAGAGACCGTCCACTCGATTCCCTCCGACCAGATCGCCGGCATCAAGTCGCTGGTCGACGACCTGTCATTGGGCAAGGTCAACTGGCTGATCGTTCTCAATTCCAATCCGGTCTACAATGCGCCGGTCGATCTGGGCTTCCCCGACGCCGTCAACAAGGCCAGAATCATCGTTCATCTCGGTTCGCACGTCGATGAGACCGGCCAGATCGCGCACTGGCACATTCCAGCGGCGCATTTTCTGGAAGCGTGGTCCGACGCACGCGCCTACGACGGCACCGCCTCCATCGTGCAGCCGCTCATCGAGCCGCTCTACGGCGGCAGAACGGCGCATGATGTCCTTCAGGCGCTCCTCAATGAGCCGGAACTGAGCGCGTACGAAGCCGTTCGCGCAACGTGGCGTCCGGCGATCAAGGGCGATTTCGAAGAGGGCTGGCGTAAGGCGCTGCATGACGGATGGATCGCGGACACCGCCTTTGCGACCGGCGGCGCCGCAGCAAAGAGCGAAGCTCTCAAAGTTCCTGCACCGAACCCGAAGGATGCGCTCGAGATCGTCTTTCGGCCCGACCCAAACATCTATGACGGCCGCTGGTCCAACGTTGGCTGGCTCCAGGAGCTGCCCAAGCCGGTGACCAACCTGAGCTGGGACAACGCGGCGCTGATGTCGGGCGCGACGCTGACGAAGCTGGGCCTGGAAGAAGACGACATCGTCGAGCTGAGCGCGAACGGCGGAAAGGTCGAGGCGCCGGCGGTCGTGGCTCCCGGCCATCCCGACAATTCCGTCACCGTGTATCTCGGCTATGGCCGCCAGTTCGCCGGCCGCGTGGGCTCCGGCCAGGGCTTCAATGCGTACCTGATCCGCTCCACCGCCGCGCCGTTCTACGCTGCCGGCTCGATCAAGAAGCTCGACGGCAAATGGGGTATCGCTGTTACCAAGAGCCATTTCCAGGATCATCGCGCCAGCCTGTTCACCACCGAAGCCAACAAGAACGAGTCGCTGGAAGCCGTCGAAGCGCTCGGGCCGCGCGGCATCATCCGTTACGCCACGGTCAAGGAGTTCCAGGCCGAGCCCAACTTCGCCAACGAAGGCGAGACCCATGAGCAGACGCACATGGGCACGTCGATGTTCCCCAACTGGACGTACAACGAGGCGAATGCCTGGGGCATGGCTATCGACATGAACAGCTGCACGGGCTGCAATGCCTGCATTGTCAGCTGTTATGCGGAAAACAATATTCCGGTGGTGGGCAAGCAGCAGGTGCGCATCGGCCGCAACATGCAGTGGCTGCGCATCGACAGCTACTACGAGGGCGACCTGGCCGCGCCACGCGGATTCTTCCAGCCCATGATGTGCCAGCACTGCGAGAACGCGCCCTGCGAGCAGGTTTGCCCGGTAGGCGCCACGGTGCACACGCCCGAAGGCCTCAACATGATGGTCTACAACCGTTGCGTGGGCACGCGCTACTGCTCCAACAACTGCCCCTACAAGGTGCGGCGGTTCAACTTCCTGCTCTTCTCCGACTACGACACCGAAAGCCTCAAGCTGATGCGCAATCCCGACGTGACGGTGCGTTCGCGCGGCGTGATGGAGAAATGCAGCTACTGCGTGCAGCGCATCCAGGAGGCCAAGATCACGGCCGACAAGGAGAATCGCAATATCCGCGACGGCGAGATCGTGACCGCCTGCCAGCAGGCCTGCCCGGCCAACGCCATCGTCTTCGGCAACATCAACGACCCGAACAGCCGCGTGACGAAGCTACGCAACGATCAGCGCAGCTACCAGTTGCTGGCCGATCTGAACACGCGCCCACGCACCAAGTACACCGCCATTGTCATAAATCCGAACGAAGAACTGGAAGAATCGCCGGTGGAGCACGCGCCGGCACAGGGTTGAGAGGCTCGAGCCGCCCATGTCGACAACGGAATTGACAAAAGACCCGCGACGCGACCCGGTGACCGGCGAATACCGGGTAATTGCGCCCGGGCAGACCTTCAAAACGGTCACCGACAAGATCTCGAAGATCGTGCTCACCCCGCACACGCCGCTGGGATGGTTTGCCTATTTCGTCATCGCCGGCGGCGGGGCCATCACGCTGCTCACGGCCGTTACATGGCTGTTTCTGATCGGCGTCGGCATCTGGGGCATCACCATGCCCGTGGCGTGGGGCTTCGCCATCATCAACTTCGTCTGGTGGATCGGTATCGGCCACGCCGGCACGCTGATTTCGGCGATTCTGCTTCTCTTCAAGCAGCAGTGGCGCAATTCCATCAGCCGCTTCGCCGAGGCCATGACCATCTTCGCCGTCATGTGCGCGGCGCTGTTCCCGCTCATCCACGTGGGCCGTCCCTGGCTGGGATACTGGATGCTGCCGCTGCCCTTCACCATGACGGTATGGCCGCAGTTCCGCTCGCCGCTGGAGTGGGACGTCTTTGCGGTTTCGACCTACGCCACGATCTCCATCGTCTTCTGGTACGTGGGCATGATCCCCGACTTTGGCACCTTCCGCGACCGCGCCCAGTCCAAGGTCGCCCAGTATTTCTACGGTCTGCTTTGCTGGGGCTGGCGCGGCTCGGTGCGCCACTGGGTTCGCTACGAGTCGGCTTCGCTGCTGCTCTCGGGTCTGGCCACGCCGCTGGTGCTCTCGGTGCACACGGTCATCAGCTTCGATTTCGCCGTGGCCATTCTTCCTGGCTGGCACACCACCATCTTTCCGCCCTATTTCGTTGCCGGCGCCATCTACTCCGGCTTTGCCATGGTGCTCACGCTGGCCATTCCGCTGCGCAAGTACTACCACCTCGAGGCGCTGGTCACCGACCGCCACATCGACAACATGGGCAAGGTCATGCTCGCCACCGGCTTCATCGTCGCCTACGGCTACGGCATGGAAGCCTTCATGTCCTGGTACTCGGCCAATCACTGGGAGGCTTTCACCTTCTGGAACCGGGCCTTCGGGCCCATGGGTTGGTCCTACTGGTGCCTGATCGCCTGCAACCTGGTGATTCCCCTCACCACGCTGTGGTCGCGACGGCTGCGCAACAACATGACGTTCATGTTCATCCTTTCCCTGATCGTGAATACAGGCATGTGGCTGGAGCGATTCGTCATCATCGTGACCAGCCTCTATCGCGATTACCTGCCATCGTCGTGGGGCACCTATCGCGCCACCAAGTGGGACTACATGACGTTTGTAGGAACGCTGGGATTCTTCCTGTTCATGTTCCTGCTCTTTGTGCGGTTCCTGCCCATGATTCCCATGTCTGAAGTCAAGCTCCTGGTCCCGGGCGCGAAGATAACGCCCAAGAAACCTGTCGAGGCAGGTGACTGATGCCCGCACGCGAAGGAACCTACGGCCTGCTGGCCGAATTCGAAACTCCGGGCGATCTGGTGCGCGCCGCGCGCCGCGCGCACGACGACGGATGGCGGCGCATGGACTGCTTCTCGCCCTATCCGCTCGAGGAGGCCGCCGAGGCCATGCATTGCACCCGCAGCCGTGTTCCGCTGGTCACGTTGATCGGCGGGCTGCTGGGCTGCGCAGCGATGTTTTCCTTCGAAACCTGGGTCTCGGTGATCGCCTACCCGCTCAACATCGCTGGACGCCCAACCTATTCGTGGCCGGCCTTCGTGGTTCCGGCGTACGAGTGGACGATTCTCTGGGCGGGGTTGTCGGCGGCCGGAGGCGTGCTGGCGCTTTGCAAGCTCCCTGCGCTGTATCATCCGCTGTTCAACGCGCCGAACTTTCGCAGCGGCGCCACGGACGACAAGTTCTTCCTGTGCCTGGAAGCGCTCGATCCCAAGTTCGATCTGACCGAGTCGCGCGCCTATCTGGAAAGTTTCGGGCCGATCTCGGTGGTGGAGGTGCCGTACTGATGCGCCTCATCGGAAGGGAAAAGGGAATAGGGAATAGGGAACAGGGAGCCACGCGGACGAGGGTGCCCCAGGTCCCTCTGTTGGGACCTGGGAAGGGACGCTTTGCGGGACGAGCCGTCTCCGTGATGGCGCTCGCTGCGACGATGGTCGTCGCCGGCTGCCGCCAGGACATGCACAACGAGCCGAAGATGATTCCGCAGCGCGGCTCGGCCATCTTCGCCGATCACCGCGGCGTTCGCCCGCAGGTGGTCGGAACGGTGGCGCGCGGACAGTTGCTCGAAAACTCCTACTTCTACACCGGAGTGGTGCAGGGACCGAACGGCTATCGCCAGGAGCAGGATCTGATGCCGTTCCCGGTCACCATGGAAGTGCTGCGCCGCGGGCAGGAGCGGTTCAACATTTACTGCACGCCCTGCCACTCGCGAGTCGGCAACGGCCTGGGCGAGATCGTCTACCGCGGCTACAAGCCGGCCGGCAACCTGCACGACCAGGTGCGGCTGGCGCAGCCGGTATCGCATTACTTCTACGTGATGACGCACGGCTACGGCGCCATGCCCGACTATTCCGCGCAGTTGACGCCGGCCGACCGCTGGTCGGTGGCGGCGTATATCCGCGCCCTGCAGTTGAGTCAGGAGGCCAACATCAAGGACGTTCCCTCCGGCGTGCAGGTGCAAAACCTGAAGGACATTGCGGCGGAGAATAACCTGCCGGCCGGCTACGCGCAGCCCTGGGAGCTGCCGGATACCTACCTGCAGGCGTATCCCCATCCTGCAGGGCAGGGGACACCGGGAATGGCCCCGGCCAATCGCGCCGACCCAACGATCAATATTCCGGCGAGCAAAACGGGCTCAGCGGGCCAAAAGACGGCTTCGGCCGCCAAGTGAGGACTTAGGACGAATCCATGGCGCACGGTTCTAAAAAAACGCTTCCCGCCGATTTAAGCGCTCCGCCTTTCGTCGAGGTATGGAAGAAGCGTGCCTACATGGTTTGCGGCATCTTCCTGGTGATCGCGGCAATCTTCGCGGTTCTCGACTATGCGGCCGGCCAGAATCCATGGGACCACATCCTGCGCGCCTGGCTGCTGGGTCTGATGGAGTGCTTCGGCTTTTCCGTCGGCGGCCTGGCTCTGCTCATGGTGCAGTACTGCTCGGGCGGCAAGTGGGGACTGCTGCTGCGCCGGCCGCTGGAAGCGATGAGCCGCACGCTGCCCCTGGTTTTCCTGTATTGGATCGTGCTCGCGCTGGGCATGCCCAAGCTTTATATGTGGGCCAATCACGCCCTTGTGGACAAGGCGGCGAGCCTGGGCCAGATCGCTTCCTGGCAAGTCGAGGCCATCGACCACGCCATCCAGTTCAAGCGGCCCATGCTCAACCCCACGATGTTCGTGGCGGTGAGCGGGATCTGCTTCGCCATCTGGTGGCTCTACATGTGGCGGCTCACCAAGATGAGCCTGCAGCGTGAGGCCGACTCGCCGCAGTCGACGCCCTACTGGATCCGGAAATTCGAAAATCTGAGCGGGCCGGGCATCGTGGTCTACTCCGTCACCATGACGGCGGCGGCGATCTATTGGGTCATGTCGCTGGACGTGACGTGGTTTTCTACCGTCTACGGGCTGCTCTTCCTCGTTGGCCAGGGTTACGCGGTGCTGGCGCTCGGCATCATTACGGCCGTCTCGCTCTCCCGCGGCGAGCCGTTCAAGACCATCCTGCGGCAGACCGAGCAGCACGACCTGGGCAAACTGACCTTCGCCTTCGTGATGCTGAATATCTATCTCGCCTTCGGCCAGTTCCTCATCATCTGGTCGGGGAACCTGCCGGAAGAGATCAACTGGTATCTGGATCGCATCCGCGGCCACTGGGGCATCATCATTACGCTCGACTTCATCTTCCACTGGCTCATTCCGTTCACCCTGCTGCTCTCGCGCGACATCAAGCGCAACAAGAAGCGGCTGGTCCGCGTCTGCCAGTGGATGATCTTCGCCCGCTTCTTCGATATGTTCTGGCTGATCGAGCCGAACTTCAAGGATGCGGCGCGCAATCTGCATTTCAGCTGGGGAATCCTGCAATACGCCGCGGTTCCCGTCGCCATGGTGGCCTTGTGGGTCGCCTTCTATTGCAAGCAGATGCAGTCACGGCCGCTGGTGCAGACCAACGATCCGCACCTCGAAGAGATTCTGGAACCGGAGCATGCCCATGTCTAAGGATCCCCATGAGCTTCTGGGCTCGCACGGGCCCAAAGATATCGACGCGTCGAAGGGCTTCGAGCAGACCGATGCCAGCGTCGGCGGTATCGCGGTGTTTCTCGTCTCCCTGCTCATCTTCGTGGGCGTGACCGGGATTCTCTGCTATTTCATCGGCCATGCTTTCAATGCCCACAACGACAAGGAAGACGGCCCGGTGGGCAAATGGACGAAGACCGTGAACATTCGCCAGCTCGGCAACTTCCCGTCCAGTCCCGAGCTGCAGAACCGGGTGGCCGAGCTGACGCGGAGTTTTCCCACCCCGCGAGTGCAAACCGACGACGGCAACCAGGACGTGGCCGAGCTGCACGCACGCGAAGACCTGCTGCTGAATTACTACAGCTGGGCCGATCAGTCCAAAGGCGTGGTGAGAATCCCCATCGAGCGCGCCATGGAGCTGGTCGCGCAGCGCGGGCTTCCTGTGATGCCGGCACAACAACTGCCGGCGCCCATGACCGCGGACGCGAGGCCGCGCGTCACCGAACCTTTGACCGACGGTTTCGCGCGCACCGCCTACGAGCAGGATGCGGCGAGGCAGCGGGCGACCGAGGCTCGTCGCCAGCAATAAACAGGTCGCCAGCCGGCGGGCGATCTTAGCACTTGGAGCTACGCAAAATGCAGTACGCAGTCACAATCCGGAGATCGCGTCGCAGCGCCGCACTGGCTGCGGCGGCATTCTGCCTGCTCGGGCCGGCGGCTTCGCTCGTGGCGCAGGTTTCCGGCTATGGCGACAAGCAGATCGGACCGGCCAACACCATGCCGGGCGTCCTGGGCAAGGTGGGCATCGCGCAGAACCTGAATACGCAACTGCCGCTGAGGCTCGAGTTCACCGACGACGAAGGCAGGCAGGTCGCCTTGAGCAGCTACTTCGGCAAGAAGCCGGCGATCCTGGCCCTGGTGTACTACCAGTGCCCCATGCTCTGCTCAGAAGAGCTGGACGGGCTGACCGGAGCGCTGGAAATGGTCGACGAGCTTCCCGGCAAGGACTTCAACGTGATCGTGGTCAGCATCGATCCCAGCGAAACGACCGCGATGGCCGCGGCCAAAAAGAGGCTCTACCTGAAGCGTTTCGGACGACCCGAGACGGCCGATGGCTGGCATTTCCTTACCGGCGCGCAGCCCGATATCGATGCGCTGGCGAACGCCGTGGGGTTCAAGTACGTCAGGATTCCCGGTCCGGACGGAAAGCTAACGCAATTCGCGCACGCCAGCTCGATCGAGATCGTGACGCCGGAAGGCCGGCTGGCGCAGTACTACATGGGCGTGGAGTACTCGCCCAAGGATCTGCGCCTGGGGCTGGCCGAAGCCTCGGCCCATCGCATCGGCTCGCCGGTGGATAACATCCTGACCTACTGCTATCACTACGATCCGAGCACGAACAAGCAGTCGCTGATCATTGCCCGCATCGTGCAGCTGGGAGGATTGGTCACCCTGATGTCGTTGGGCGGTTTCATGTTCGTGATGTTCCGGCGCGACGTCAGGCAGGGGCGGGACTCGGGGAAAAGGTGAACGGATAACGGAATGAGTCACATCAGTCCAGTACTGTGGCAGTTTCTACGACATTGGCTGTCGAGCTTCCCGCTTTGGCCGCCGCAGGCGTCGACCATCGCGCCGCAGATGGACGCGCTGATCTTCTTCCTGATTCTGATCAGCCTGGTCGGGCTCACCCTGGTGATCCTGCTGATCGTCGGCTTCTCCATCCGCTACCGCAAGGAGCGCCACCCGGTGGCCGTGCAGATCGAGGGCTCCATTCTGCTCGAATCAACCTGGACCATCATTCCGCTGGGCCTTTTCCTCATCGCCTTCGTGTGGGGCTCGCTGATCTATTTCCGCGTCTACACGCCGCCGGCCAACGCCATGAACATCTACGTGGTGGGCAAGCAGTGGATGTGGAAAGCCGAGCATCCCGGCGGCCAGCACGAGATCGACGCGCTGCACATCCCCGTGGGCCGTCCCATCCAGTTGACTCTGATTTCGCAGGACGTCTTTCACAGCTTTTCGATTCCCGCTTTTCGCGTCAAGCGCGAGGCCATTCCCGGCCGCTATACGTCGGTCTGGTTTCAGGCCACGAGGGTGGGCACGTACCACCTTTTCTGCACGCAATACTGCGGCACCAATCACTCCGCCATGATCGGCGAAATCGTGGCCATGTCCCCCGACGACTACAAGAAATGGGTGGAAACATCGACCAGCGGCCATTCGCTGGCCCAGGACGGCGAGCGCCTCTTTGCCAGCCTGAGCTGCAATGCGTGTCACTCGGGCCGGGCCGATGCGCGCGGTCCGGACCTGGCCAACGTCTTCGGCTCCACGTTGATGCTTTCGACCGGCGACAGGGTCCACGTCGACGAAGCCTATCTGCGCGAGGCCATCCTGAGCCCGTCGGAACACATCACCCAGGGTTACGCGCCCATCATGCCTACTTATCAGGGGCAGATCAGCGAGGATGGGGTCTTCGCGCTGATCGAGTACATTAAGAGCCTTAACTCCAACTACCGCGTCGACCAGACGCTGACCACGACCACTCTGTTGCCCGAGAGCGAAGGCTCGCCGCAGCGACCGGCGCCCGCGACGGCAGGGAAGGGGGCAGTCAAACCATGAGCAGCACAGTTGTCGTTCTTCCGGACCAATCGACAGCCAGGATTCCCAGGATGAACTATCTCTCCAAGGAGAACGGGATCTTGAGCTGGCTGCTGACCGGAGATCACAAGCGGATCGCCATCCTCTATCTCGTCTCCATCACCTTCTTCTTCTTCATCGGCGGAGCGCTCGCCGGACTCATCCGCCTGGAGCTGCTGACGCCGCAATCGGACCTGATGGCCGCCGACACCTACAACAAGGTGTTTTCCATGCACGGGCTGATCATGGTCTTCCTCTTCCTGGTGCCGTCGGTTCCGGCCACCATCGGCAATTTCTGCATCCCGCTGATGGTGGGGGCCAAGGATTTGGCGCTGCCCAAAATCAACCTGCTGAGCTGGTACCTCTATGTCGCCGGCGGCGTGCTCATGCTCTACACCATGATCACCGGAGGCGTCGACACCGGCTGGACGTTTACCACGCCGCTTTCCACGCACTACCTGAACACCCACGTGATCTCGGCCGGCATGACGGTCTTCATCGCAGGATTCAGCTCCATCTTCACGGGATTGAACTTCATCGTCACGGTGCACAAGATGCGCGCGCCGGGCATGACCTGGTTCCGCCTGCCGCTATTCGTCTGGTCGCACTACGCGGCCAGCATTCTCATGATCCTGGGCACCCCGGTTTTGGCCATCACGCTGGTGCTCGTCGTCCTCGAGCGCGTGGCCGGCATCGGCGTCTTCGATCCTGCCAAGGGCGGCGATCCGATTCTCTTCCAGCACCTGTTCTGGTTCTATTCGCACCCGGCGGTCTACATCATGATCCTGCCCGGCATGGGCGTGATCTCCGAGGTGGTGTCGACTTTCGCCCGAAAACGCGTCTTCGGCTACACCGCCGTCGCATTTTCTTCGGTCGCCATCGCCGTCTTCAGCTTTTTTGTCTGGGAGCACCACATGTTCATCATGGGCGTCTCCAATTACTCCACGCTGGTCTTCTCGCTGCTCACCATGCTGGTGGCCGTGCCCTCGGCCATCAAGATCTTCAACTGGTCGTTTACGCTCTACCAGGGGTCGATCACCTTTGAGACGCCCATGCTGTACACCTTCGGCTTCATGGGCCTGTTTACGATCGGCGGGTTGACGGGAGTCTTTCTGGGCGCGACCGGCTCCGACATCCATCTCACCGAGACTTACTTCATCGTGGCCCACTTCCACTTCGTCATGGTGGGCGGCATGCTGATGGCCTTCCTCTCCGGCATTCACTTCTGGTGGCCCAAGATGACCGGACGCATGTATCCGGAGAAGATTTCGCAGCTCGCCGCGCTGATCACCTTTATCGGCTTCAATCTCACCTTCTTCCCGCAGTTCATCCTGGGCATGCTGGGAATGCCGCGTCGTTATGCGGCCTATCCGCCGGAGTTCCAGACGCTGAACGTCTTCTCCACCGCCGGCGCCACCGTTCTGGGAGTCGGCTACCTGCTGCCTCTGCTTTACCTCACCTGGTCGCTGAAGTACGGAGAGATCGCCGGCGATAATCCCTGGCAGGCGACCGGCCTGGAGTGGCAGGTGCAGTCTCCTCCGCTGACCGAGAACTTCCCCGAGATTCCCATCATGGATCACGAAGCCTACGACTACGAATGGCTGGAGCGAAAGAACGCAAAAGAGGTGCCGAGTGTCGGATAGCCAGGTGGTGGTTCACGGCGCCGAGAAGGCAGGGCATCACGAGCACCCGCCCTACCAGCGCCACCATTTCGAAACGGCCGCGCAGCAGTTCGACGCGACCAACTTCGCCATGTGGATCTTCCTGCTGACGGAGATCATGTTCTTCGGCGGGCTGTTCA
>Ga0335078_10009336_pt1 | contig 14548 bp, 13 predicted proteins | sample Lox_Sample_32_FD_206711 | JGI IMG/M metagenome (GOLD analysis project Ga0335078, IMG submission 206711) | Soil microbial communities from Loxahatchee National Wildlife Refuge, Florida, United States - Lox_Sample_3.2 | ecosystem: Environmental > Terrestrial > Soil > Wetlands | place: USA...
GCCTGGGCGTGCAGGGCGTCGATGAGGTGCCGGTTGCGGATGTACCGGGCGTGCACGGTTTTCTTCTTGCCGGACTGGATGGTCAGCGGGGAGGTGCCGGCGTAGTTCTTGCGGGCCTTGGCCGAGGCGTACCGGCCGGGTGCGTCGCCGAACTCGCCGAGGACCCTGGCGCCGGTGATGTCCCCGATGCCGGGCTGGGACAGGTAGAGCCCGGCATCAGGGTGACGTCGAAAAAGCCCGCTCACCTTGGCTTCCATGATTTTGACCTGCTCGTTGAGGGCGGTGATCACGGCGGCCGCGGCCTGCACGGAGGCGGCGTAAGCCTCGGCGATCACGTCCGGCTGGGCCAGGTGCGGGGCGCGCAGCGCGGCCTGGATGTCCCGCGCCCGCTGCGCCAGGTCGCCGCGCCGCCCGGCCCGCTTGAGCGCTGCCGTGATCTGCGCGATGGTCAGCCTGGCGGCCGACTCCGGGTCCGGGGCCTTCGCCAGCAGTTCAAGGGCGTCCTTGCCGGCCAGGGTCAGGTCCGCGTAAGCATCCAGCGCGGCCGGGAAGTACTCCCGCAGCGCCGACCGCATCCGCAGCAAGTGCCTCGTCCGCTCCCACACCAGCTTCTGGTGGGCGCGCGCGGCGATCTTGACCGCCTCGGCGATGTCGCTGTCCGCGGCCAGCTCGCGGATCTGGTGCCGGCGGGTCCGGCCCATGTCAGCCAGGCAGCCGGCGTCGAAGAAGTCGTCCTTCTTCCCCGAGTTCGCGACCGTCTCCTTGTGCCGGGCCGCCTGCTTCGGGTTAGCCGGGTACACCCGGTAACCCGCCGCGGCCAGCGCCTTAACCCATGGCCCCCGGTCGGTCTCGATCACCACAACGATCCGCGCCGTGTCCGGCTCGGCATCTTCCCCCCAGCACGAGGCGACCAGCTCGTGGAACCGGGCGATCCCGTCCGCGCCCTCCGGCAGCCGCCGCCGGGCCAGCGTCTTCCCGGCGTCATCCTGCACGACCACGTCATGGTGCCCCTCGGCCCAGTCATCGCCGATGAACAGCAACTCTTCCCCTTTCCGTCCCTCTGCGCCATGTCCGGCAGCATCAGGGAGAACCGCCAGCGCCCTAATAGATACAGTGCTCACGGCCGGTGCCGGGCACGCCACCCCATCAGCAGTCCATCCTCCCGGTGAGCCGGCAGGGGCACGGTCTTGCGTCAGGACTTCACGTCCGGGGCGAAACAAGTGCTCACCTGCCGGCTGCTGCCGTAACAAGTCTCCCGCACCACGCATCTCACACAGCACAGGTGACCCGCTAGTTCCCATTAGGGCGGGACCTATGAGGAAACCTCCTACCGTGTTTCCGCGCGTGCCTTGCACGATCGCGGCCTGATCCGCGTTGAGGGCCGCGGCCCGGCCTGGACGGCGAGATCACCGCTGAGGGCACGCGCCTGCTGAAGGAGCAGGCCCGCCGGATCGAGGCCGGGCGCGAGCGGGAGCGCCGTGAGGAGGAGGCCCGTGCCGAGCGGGAGCGTGAGGCGCAGCGACTGCGAGCACGCGCGCTTGAGGTGCTGAGGCCGTCACAGCGGCAGGCGGACGCCTTGCCCTCACGGCCGACTACAGCGAGCGCGAGATCACCCAGATCACGGACTGCCCGGCGAGAGGGAGCCTGCTACCCAATGGGCAGCGGTTCGCCCGCGAGCCGACCCGGATGGACCCCGTCCTCGGATGACCGCCCACCTTGAGCCTGACTTCGCGACGCTGACGCCGATGCGGGCTTTCAAGGTTCCTCAGCAGCTTCGCGGACCTCATCCGGCGGTGACCGCGTTCCAGGTAAAGCGCGAGCACGTCTCCCGAGCGCAGATCCCCCGTGCCGCCCGGTACCTCCAGGGACTGGTGAACGCCGTGGCCGAGATGGGCTGGTCGGCTCCGGCGAAGGTCCAGGCCGGCTATGCGGGCCGGGGCGAGCCAGGTCCCGACCTGTCGATCAGACTTCCCTCTCGCGAGTTTCAGGTCGCCATCCGTGAACTGGACGAGCGAGGGCGCCCAGGCCGCGCCTTCATCACCCAGACCGATTACCTGACCCGCACGGAGCGCACGACCGTGAAGACAAGTTGACAGATTCCGCCCTCCGGCAAGGCGCGCTGCCGTCTCCAGCCGGTGCTCATATACTGGCCGCGTGAGCGCGATGCGTGAGGAACTGCATCACCTAGTGGACGAGCTTCCCGAAGAGGAGGTTCGGCCGGTTCTTGAGCTGATCCGGGGCCGGGCTGACGCCGCTCACGGCGTGCGGGACCTGCCGTTCTTCGCGTCCTTCGAGTCCGATCCGGATCTGGCGGAGAGGTCAGAGGAAATTCTGCGGGCCGAACTCGGCCGCTGACATGCTGCTGTGCGACACAGGCGTCCTGCTCGCTGCCGGCAATGTGAAGGACCACCATCACGCCGCGTGCCTCGCTCTGATGCGCGCTGCCGAGGGGCCGCTCCTCGTTCCGTCTCCTGTCCTAGGCGAGATCGGCTACCTGCTCCAGTCACGCGTCGGGCCGCACGCGGAGGTACCTTCCTCAAGTCATTCGGCGGCAACGGCTTCCATGTTGCTGAGGTCGAGGAAGGCGACATCCCGCGCATCGCGGAACTCGTCGAGCAGTACGTGAGCCTTCCCCTCGGCATCGTCGATGCGGCCGTGATCGCGATCGCCGAGCGACTGAACCTCGCGGAGGTCGCGACGGTGGACCGCAAGCACTTCAGCATCGTCCGCCCAAGGCACGTCTCCGCGTTCAGGCTCCTCCCCGAAGCAATCTGAAAGCACCCTGCCAGCCGGGCAGGACGCGACCGAGGCCTTCTACCAGATCAACGACGCCGTCTATGAGCACCGCGACGTCGCTGCCAGCATTCCAGCATTATTGCGACAAATTGCTCATCAGGCGGGACGTGGAGTGACCACCGAATGTCCCACCCTCCCCGTAGCATGACGCTATGCCAGACACATCAGCATCGACGAGATCGCCTGGCTGCGCGCCAACATCACCATGAGCACACCGAACTCGGACGCATGGGAACTGGCCGGTTTCCCTGGCCGACTCGACATCGCCGCCTACCTGACCGCTGATCAGCTGGCAGCACAGTACCGGGTGCTCGTCGACGTGCTGCTGGACGCGCAGGAGCACTCACTGACCGGAGTCGGCCGGGATGAACTTCTCGCCGCCGTCCGTGACCGCATCGCTGACGCCACCGACGCAATGACCGCGGAACGCCTGACCCTCCCAGAAGCCTTCGATCTGGACGCGCGGATGCGCGCGCTCCAGGATTGGAAAGTCGTCATCCGCTGGCAGGACAAGGCGAAGACCGAAGCCGACTTCATCCGGACCCGAGACCGCTACCAGCTGACCAGCGATGCCGCGGACCTACACCGCTGGCTGCGCCGGAAGATCGACGAGGACGCGGTCTCAACGAGCGCGGCGGCGTTCGCGCCGGCCATCATCGCCGAACGACTCGACGACACGACCGACGCTATCGGGCAGCGGGATCTTGGCCAGGCGGCCCAGGCCTGGGCTCAGGTGCGCACCACGTTGAAGGACATGGCCGAGGCGGCGTCAATCTGGCAGTCCCGCATGGCGTCGGCGCTGGCCGGAACCCCCGACGCGGAAAAGATGAGCCGACTGCGCGAGACCCTCACTGCCTACGTCACGGTCTGGGGCGCTGGCGTCGACACCTACAGCCCGCGCATCAGGGAAGCCCTCAGCCGACTGAGGCAGATCGTCACTGACGACGACTGGCGGGCCATGGCGCTCTCCGGAGTCGATGCGACTGCCGCCGAGGAAACCGTCCAAGCGATCGCGCAGGGCAATCGGGACGCGGCGGACACCCTATCCGTCTGGTTCGGCGAACGGACCGGGCAGGCGCTGCGTCTGCGGCGGCAAGTACGGGACGCCGTCACTCCCCTGCTGCGCGGGTCGCGGGCGCTGCTCGCCACCGGCGGCCGCGTCACCCGCCGGGCGGAACTGCTACGCCTGGCCGCGGCGGTCGAGTCGGCGGACAGTGACGCCGACGCGTGGAAGACGTGGTGCGCGGCCACCGGTCTATGGTCCGCCCGGCATGTATCCGGTGTCCTCGACGAGCCAGAGTTGCCGGCCCGGACCTCCTTCTGGACGGCTCCGGCGACACCGGTGGACGTGAAACTCCGTAAGCGCGGCGCCCAGTCGGTTAAAGGGAGGCCCGCTCAGGTCCCGAACCGCCGCGACGCTCGCCGTGCGGCGCGCGAGGCCGCCCGGCGGCAGCGGGAACGGGCCGAAATCGCCGAGCGAGCCCTGGCGGCGCGTTCCGGTGAGTATCTCGCCGACTGGGCACCTGTCACCAGCGACGAGGAGGCCGCGATCGTCTGGGACCTGCTGACTGCCGTGCTCCGCGCTGCGCCCGGCGACGATGGGACCCGGACAGCTCTGACCGAGGATGACCGATGGCTCGCAATCGCGCATCCCTCCCCGCCGGAACACCCATCCGCCGTCCTCAGCCTGCCTGAGGGACACCTCGCCTGCGAAAACTGGCAACTCGAGGTGACCCGGGCATGACATCCGAGGCGACCGGCCTCACCACCCGCGCGGAAGCCCAGGACACGTTCGTCGCCCTGCTGACTACACCATTCGTCTCCGCGCGCGTCGCGCCCGTGCGCTTCGCCGCGGTGCTCCAGCACCGTGCCCAGCTAACAGAGTGGACGGGGAGGCTCGCATACCGGCTAGTGATAGCCGGGAGTGTTGCGCGCCTGCACCGGGATCCCGCAGGACCGCAGCGAACCGCCGCTCCCGCGACAGGGGCACCGCCGTCCCGCCGGGCGCTCACGCTCATGGCCCTCACCGCCGCTGCGTGCGAGGACGCGGATATGACGACGACAGTCCAAGCCATGTCCGACGAGGTGCGAGCAATCTCCGCAGCGCCCGGTGCCCGCGTCATGCCCTACAACCCGGATCGCCGGACCGAGCGCCAGGCGTTCCTCCGCGGGGTCAACCAGCTGGCCGAGCTGGGCATCCTGCTGCGCCGCACCGCAGACGAGGCGCTTCTCCGCCAGTGGGAAGAGGACGGGACGGGAGTCGGCGCCGGATTCGAAGTCGACCGGGACGCACTGCTCCAGTTCACCGACCCGCACACGATGGCGCTGGCACTCAGGCAACCCGAAGTCGGCGAGGGCGACGATGACGGCAACGACGGCCTGAAAAGCACCCCAGGTACGCGAACTGCCACCCGCAGCCAACGGATGCTCCGCACGCTGGTCGAGGACACCGCGCTGCTCTACGCCGATCTGCACCCGGAGGACGCCGAGTACGCGCGGGGCCAGCGCTCATGGCTCGCCGGGCATGCCTCCGACATGACCGGAGGCACGGTCGAGATCCGCGAGGAGGGCATGCTACTGCACCTGCCGCCGGATCGCCCGGCCAGCGGCGCGGCAACCATGCCATTCCCGGCTGCGACGGCCACCCCGTGGTTCGCGCTGAAAATGCTGGAGGCCGTCATCACCGGCCGCTCTCCTGACGATGACGGGCGGATCTCGCTCACGCCAGACGAAGTCGAGACAGCCGCCGAGCGGGTCTACACCGGCAACTTCGGCGCCCTGACGAACGACCTCAAGAAGTCCCCGCTCGTAATGCTCGCAGCCGTCGAGCCAGTGCTGACCGAGGCCGGCCTGATCCGAGTGAGCGACGCGGGCTGGACCGTGCTTCCCGTCGCGGGGCGCTACCGCGATCCGAAGGCTGTCTGGGAGCCCACGCTAGAGGACATGACGCATGATGACGCTTGAGGAACTCACGTCGTGGCGCGTCGCGGCCATCGAGGGGAAGCTGCCCGAGCCGGTACGCTCCGACCGCTGGCAGCCGCTCCGCGCTGGCGTGGTGAACCTGTGGGAATACGACACCGCCGAGGTCTGGTACGCCGACGGCCGGATGCAGCTACAGGGAGCGAACGAGTCCGGCAAGTCAACACTCATGACGCTGACCACCCTGCTCCTCCTCGCGGGCGAGATCACCAGCCATAACATCGACACGCTCGGCCAGAATGACAAGCGCTTCCGCTACTACGTCGAGCCCACCGACCATGCCCTGGACCGCCGGGACACCAGCGCGCAGAAGAACCGCGGCTGGGCCTGGCTTGAATTCGGCCGGGGAGCCCAAGCCGGTCAGGAAGCGGACTTCTTCACCCTGCTGCTTTTCGCCGAAACTCGCCGTGCCGACACGAACATGACGGTGAGCTGGTGCACCCTCAGCGGCCAGACCCGCGTCCGCTCCGGCCTCTCGCTGACCACGGCCGGCTTCATCGCCGATCCCGCGCGGTTCAAGGAGGTCCTGGGGTTCACGTCCCATCCCACCGGGACCGCCTACCGCGAGACGATCGCCCGTGTCCTGTACGAGACGGATGAGGCGTGGCTGAACCAGCTGAACCGGATCCTCCGCGTCGTCCGCACCCCGCAGATCGGGCACAAGATCGACCTGAAGTTCCTGACGCAGGCGTTCCGCACCGCACTGCCCCCGATCGCGCAGGACGAGATCAAGCAGCTCGCGGACGGCTGGGAACAGCTGCAGCGCCTGCGGGACGAACGCGACGAGGCCGAGCAGGCCCTCACCGCCGTCACCGACTTCAGCCGACGATCCTGGCGGCCCTGGGCAGACGCCGTCATCCGGGCCGCAGCCGACCCGGTGACCGCTGCCGCCAGCGCCCTCACCCAGATCACCCGTGAGGAAAAGACCGCCCAGGAAGCGGTCACGACACTCGCAAAGCAGAAAGAGAAACTCGACAAGCAGAGCGCGGATGAGGAGGAAGCGCAGCGAACCGCGAGCGCCGAGCGCGACGTGCTGCAGAACCGGAAGGCATACCAGGACGCGATCAGTGCCGTCGCCAATGCGAAGCAACTGGCCGAACAGGCCACCCAGGCGGAACAGATGGCAGAACGCTCGGAGCGGCGTGCGGGTGAGGCGCAGAAGGCGGTCCTCCCCGCGCAGCAACAGCTGAAAAAAGCCAGTCAAAATCTGGAATCAGCAGAACGCTCCGTGGTTACTGCCGCCGACCAAGTTTCCGCTCACGCTGCCGATTCCGGGCTGACCCATGTCACCGCCGCTCATCTGCCAGACCGGGACACGGCACGCCTGCGGCAGGCTGTCCAGTTGCGGACAGCGGCGGCCCGCCAGGCGAACACACTAATCGAGAGCTACGACACGGCACTGGGCAAGGCGGAGACCGCCGCAACCGAGGCCGCCGCAGCGCGGACCAGGCTGGGCCAAGCCGAGGAGACAGCCGCTAACAAGGAGGCCGCGGTCGAGATCGCGATCACGGCCGCCGCGCAGACGCTGTCCTCGTGGATCCAGGACGTTGACGAGCGGATCCGTCCGACGGCTGAGACCGCCGAGAACTGGGGCTTGCTCATAGCAGGACTGGCGGACGCAACGTCACCGTCCCCGGTCCTGGCGATGGCGATCACCCAGGAGCACCTAATCCCGGTGCGCCGACCGATTGAGAAGAGCCGGGCGGAACTCGCCAAGGACATGAAGGACAACGTCAAGGAGCGCGAGAAGCTCAAGGCAGAACTCGAGCGCGTCGAGAAGGAGCGGGACCCGGTGCCCGGCAGCCCGCAGTTTTGGCAGCGCCGTCAGCGGCCGGAAGGAGTAACCGCCGCGGGTGCCCCGTTCTGGCGGCTGGTCGAGACGCTGGATGCCGTTCCCGCCGCCACGATCGAGGCGGCGCTGGACGCGGCCGGGCTGCTGCAGGCCTGGGTCACGCCGGACGCCGCGTACCTGGCCAGCAGGGACGGCAGTGAGACGGTCTGGACAGCGGATACCGACACGGCGCCCGCGGCGTCCTCGCTTCGCGATGTGCTCCGTCCCGCCGACGACGCCGGGGAACTGGCTCTCGTCGTGGACCGCCTGCTCAGCAGTGTCGCATACGGCACGGACGCCGCCGCTGGCCCAGTGGCGGTGAGCCCGGCCGGGCGGTGGCGGCACGGGAAGCTCACCGGCACGGCAGTTCCTCTCCCGGAAAGCCCCAAGCTGCTCGGTGCCGCGGCGCGCGCAGCGAACCGGGTCCGCCGCGCCGAGAAGATCCGGACCCAGATCTCCGACCTGGCCGACGATCACGAGCTGATGTCCCTTGAACTCGGCGACGTCACCGACCTGCTGAGGGCCCTCGACAGCGCGAGCGGTCACTTGCCGTCCGACGCTTACGTCGTCACCGCGGTACTGGCCGCTCGCGACGCCGCTGAGAGGGTGGCCGAGCTCCGGACGGAGGCCGACGCCGCGGATAAGACCGCCGATACCGCCCAGAAGGCGGCCGACGCCGCAGCCGCAGCTGTCGCCGGGCACTGCGACGAATACGATCTGCCCCGCACACGGCCAGAGGTTGCCGACCTGCTCGGCGTACTGTCCGGGTACGTCTCAGCGATCACCGATCTTGAGGGCAAGATAGGCCTGGTCGCGCCCCTGCGCGAGGCGGCGGAGCAGGCCGAGGAGACTGTGAAGGGACTGCTGGCTGCGACTGGTACAGCGGCAGAGGACGCAGAGACGGACCGGACCACGGCCCGCACACTCCGCTCCCAGGCCGACGCCGCGGATAAGGCCCTGTCCAAGGACGCCCAAGAGATCCTGCAAGAGGTCAGCCGCCTCAGCCGGCGGATCAAGGACGCGGACGAAACGCTCAAGCGCCTGGGTAAGGAACTCATCGAGCTGGCCGGAAAACTGTCGCGGGCGGAGGGGGTGCTGGAGGACACCGAGGGGAAGCGCAAGAACGCCGAGGCGGAACGGGAAGCCGCAGCCGACCGCTGGTGGAACTGTGTCGATTCCGGACTGCCCCGGCTCCGCGATGTGCCGGAGCCTCACGCCAGGCATGTCACCGCAGCCCTGGAAAACGCCCGGGCCGCGCGCGCGGTGATAACACCCCGAAACTGGCCCGAATCTGATCAGCAGCACCAGTTCGCGCAGGTGGTGCAGAACCGCTGGGCCGCCATGGTCAGCGACAGCAGCGACCTCCGCTCGAAGCTGGAACTACTCGGCGGGCGCAGCGTGCAGGTCAGCTCGCCGGGCGACGGCCGCGAGGACTTCCCTGGAAGCCTGCAGCTCATCGTCGACTCGACGGGCAGCGCGCTCGCGCCGCCGAGGGCCGCCGAGCGGCTGTCGGCGCTGCTGGAGCAGCTCCAGGCGGACTACGACGACGAGCTGACCAAGACAATCGACGAGCTTCTCGGCAGCACGTTCATCGAGCATCTGCGCGACCGCCTGTCCGAGGCGGAGACGCTGCGGGACGACATCAACAAGAAGCTCGCGCAGAACCCGACCGCGGTATCGGGAATCACTCTGCGCTTGCGGCGAATCCCGGTCTCCGAGGAACGAGCGGCGAACGACGTGCTGGACACGCTGGAACAGCACTTCGACATGCTGCCGAAGCCGTCCCAGGACCGTATCCGTGCTTTCCTGTCCGAGCGGATTACAAGCGCGCAGGAGACAGCCCGGGCTTCAGGCGACCCGAACTGGCGATCGATGCTGGCGGAGATCCTTGACTACCGGCGCTGGTTCGAACTGCACCTGGAGTACCGGACTCCCCGGTCAGAGTCGGGTGACCGGCCCGGCGGCGGCTGGCGCAGCCTGGAGCGCGGTGACCATGGCCTGCTGTCCGGCGGCGCGAAGGTCGTCACCTTGATGCAGCCGTTCATCGCGGCGCTGCACGCCATGTATGACCAGGCGGGCTCCGGTCCCCGCATGCTCTGGCTGGACGAGGCATTCGGTGGCGTGGACGGGACGAACAAGGCCAGCATGTTCCGTCTCCTGACGTCCTGCGACCTGGACTGGCTGATCGCCGGCCCAGGCATCATCGCGAACTCCGCCGCAGTCCCGATGGCCGCCATCTACGAGGTACGCCGGGCACCGCAGCCGCTGCCGGGGGTGTCGCTGGAGCTGGCCGTCTGGGCCGGCAATGAACTCACGCACGTGATGGCGCCCGACCCCGCCGACCTGAAAGACATGGCTGCCCGTGACACCGCGGACGAAGACAACGACGCCCTGTTTTAGGTTGCGAACGATGGACGACCGTCTCCTGACCTGGGCTCGGCTGCCAGGTCCCCGAAAGGTACTGGCCGCCGCCCGGCGACGCCTGGAGGCCGGACATGGCCTGAGCGGAAGTCCCCTGCAGGTCGATCTCACTCCGGCCGAGCGCTCGGAGGTCGGCAGGCTGCTGGGCATGTCCTGGGAACGGTCGGGATATGCGGTGGGGGCGAAGGCGCTCGCCCTGGCGGTCGAAAACTACGGCGCAACTGTGACCGACCTGCTGGCCGTCACTGGTGATCCGGTCCGGGACCTCCGGGCGGCGAAGGAAAGCGCGCGGCAGAACGCGGCTGCCGAACGCGAACGCGCCGCGGCGGCACTGCGCGACGTGGGAGTACCCGCGACCACCGCCTCGGCCTGGCTTGACCGGCGTGGTCTCCCCGCGGCGGGCAACGGCCAGTTGCTCGACCTCGCCGAGCGATGCGCCCGGGTCTGGTCAGCGCTTCCCCAGCTCGAAAGCGGGCGGATGCTGCTGACCGTACTCGCGGCGACGGCACTGGACGATCCGCATGCACTGGACCGGGGAAGTTCGACCGCCACGGCGGTACTGCGGCTGCTGGGCCACGATCTGCCGGACTCGGCTGAAGCCTGGCGGATGGCATGGGAGGAGCACGGAATTGACTGTGACCCGGTGTCGTCTCGGGTCCTCGTCCTCAACCTGCCGCTCGACGGCGACGCGCCATGCGCGGGGCTCGCGCAGGCAGCAGGCCCCGAACCGCTGTGGCTGACGCTCCGCTCCCTCACCGGATCTTTCCGGATGGCAGTGCCCGCTTTGGACGTATACGTATGCGAGAACCCGTCAGTGCTCATCGCCGCGGCCGATCAGCTCGGCAGGTTTTCTCGTCCGCTTGTCTGCACCAACGGGCGTCCCTCGGCCGCCGCGCTCCGCCTGCTCACCGGCCTCGCCGAAGGCGGGACGTCACTCCACGTCCGTGCCGATGATGACACCTCCGGCCAGGCGATAGTCGCTACCGTGCGCAGGGCGATCCCCGACGCGAAACTCTGGCGCTTCGAAGCACGACCTCCCGGCCCGCCACGCTACGAGGAACAGGACCTGCCTCTCCTCCTACAGGACCTACGCCGCAACAGCACCTGACATCCCCACCGGCGAAACCGGGCTCCTGCCTGTGCACGCATAATGGTCGTCTACCGTCAGCCTCCAACATAAGATCTGGGCATCCGGCCTCGCACTCTACCAATTGGTCTAGAATTCGAGCTCCCCTACCGCCCGGCGCACCAGGAAAGCGAGGCTGACCAGCGCAGCGCCCTCGCGCGGCGGCTTGAGGGCCTGATCAGCGAGATCCGCAAGCGGCCCGGATGCGCGGGCCTGTTCGGCCCGCCCGGCTTCGCCGGGCTGCAGGAGGTCGTCGGGCAGCGCTCGGCCGTGATCATCAACGTCAGCGAGTACCGCTGCGATGCGATCACCGTGACCTCCGCAGGGGCTGCGGCCGTTCCGTTGCCGTCCCTGTCCAGGCCGGCCGCCGAGGACGCCGCCGAGTTCTTCCGTGACACAGCCGAGAACGCAGTGCAGTCAGGCTGGGTCGGCTCGACCGCCCGCAACGGAATCGCGAGCCGGCTCGAATGGCTCTGGGACACTGTGTGCGAGCCCGTCCTGCGGCATCTCGGCATCACCGCGGAAGCACCCGCTCCTCGGCGTCATACTTATAACCCGTAGCGCGTTTCTCGGTAACCAGGGCCGTGATCGCGCCGGCCATCGTGACGGCGGGGCTCACCGTGACACCTCCGGCGTCGGCGCGTCCGGGTCCAGCGCACACTTCGACAGCAGGCCGAGCGAGGATTTCAGGTAAACGCCGGTCGACTGGACAGACTGATGACCGAGGATGTCAGCGATCTGTTCAACCGGCGTGCCGCCTTCCAAACTGGCAGGGAGCGGATTACGAACCATGCTGAATGCCTCTGGTTGAGGATTGCGGTCGGCGAGGTATCCGTCAGGACTGGTGAGGATGGCGGGCTAGCTCGGCTGCGTAGCGGGACCAGTCGCCTCCGGCCTGGTGCATCCACTTGGCGGCGGTCGTCTCGTGCAGGCCGAGGAGGTCGGCGAGGACTGCGGCGGGGAGCTGGGCGGCGAGATCGAGCAGTGCGGCACGACGACCGGTCTTGGCGTAGATGCCGATAGCTCGCAGTCGTTCGCCGAGCCTGGCGGGGGTGATCGGGCGGCCGGGCAGGTGCCCGGGGAACAGCCAGGTGGTCGCGGGCGGGGAGCCGACTCCCCGGTAGCTGCGGCCGTCGCTGGTCAGCTGGAGGACGGCGCTGGCGAGCGGGCCGGGGACGGGCACGTGGTGGCGGCCGAGCTGGAGGGATGTCTGGCCGTCGCGGCAGGTGACCTGGCTGGTGGTCATGGCGGCGATGCGGGATAGCGGCTGGCCGCTACTGCCGGGAGCGCAGCAGCGACTCCAGGTCGCCGAGAGTGCGGATTGCGGCGAACTCCTCGTGAGTGATGATGACGTCGAACTCTTCTTGCAGGTCGATGGCCATTTCCACCAGTCCCAGGCTGTCGGCGCCGAGATCGCTGATCAGGACGTCGGGTTTCAGCTGGTCCCTGGGTACCTGCAAGACCTCCGCCATGTGCTCCGCGATCGCGTCGAAAGTGACGGTCGCCGTGCTCATCAGATGACGCCCGATGATCGGCCGGCCAGAGTCCGGGCTGCCCGGTCGGCGGCGGTTTCCAGGAAAGTCATGCGCTCCCCGAATTCGGCGATCGCGGCGGCATAGACTTCCCGGTCCGCCTCTTCGTAGCGCTCCGTCGTCCGGCTGACGACTTCAGCGCCATACCGGGCTCCCATGTTGTCCAGGGCTTCCCGGACGTATCTCAGGTGCCGTCGCTCATCGAACATGATCCGCTCGATCGTCTGCCTGATCCGGGGGTGGGTATCCGGATGGGCGAGGTGGCGGCGGTAATGGCCGATGACCCGCTTCTCGAAGACCAGGGTGATCGCCAGGACTTCCATAAGGTTCGCGGGCACCCCGAGCGCGGTGAAGTAGCGGTCCTGATAGGCGGTACGCTGCTTCTCCGGATAGAAGCCAAGATCTTCCATGCAGCCCGTCCAGTAGCTGGCGTGCGCGGCCTCGTCCGCGAAATGGTGAGTGACCTGGCTTTGCAGGTATCCCGGCCGCATGACGCGAGCCACGCGGCCGAAGAAGAGGGCCCCGTTGATCTCAGAGACGCGGTAATAGCTCAGCATCCACCGGTCGTTGTCGTCGGCTGTCATTATTTCTCCTTCCGCCGTCCCCAGCGGGTAGCCACGAGATCCCTGCAGGCGCCGGCGACGAGCGCGGCCTGGTCTGGCGCCCGGTGCCCAGGCCACACGGCATTAAGCCGTTCGCTGCTCACGTCCTTATGCAGATATAGCTGATCGGCAAAGGGGACGAACGTCTCCAGCGCCGCGAGCACCGCGCCTGATCGCGTCATCCTTGTCAGTTGCACGAGGTCACGGAAGCTCTGCCGGTCGCAGAACAGCGGGCGCACCAGATTGCGGCGGCGAAAGGTTTCATCCGAGTCGAACACGTCGAAGACGATGCCCATCATTTCGCGGAACGACGGCGGGCCGCCAGCACAGGCGTGATAAATGCCCTCCGGGACGGCGGGGTCGAGCAGCCGGACGGCAGCAGAAGCGCTGTACTCGCCGGACGTTACGTGGATCGGTGTCTTCTCCTCGCCGGGGACAACGGACATCAGGCCGTAAAAGAACACCCTAAGCGTGTGATGGAACGCGTTAAACTGAGTGACCGTACCGGCCTCGTCGTTAGCGACGATCGTGGAGAGCCGGAGCACCGACACTGGCAGCGTGTCGGCGTACTCGGTCAGCGCCAGCCGCTCGGCCTCCCACTTAGACCATTCGTAGCAGTTCACGAACCCTGCTGAACCGGTGTGAGCGACCTCGGCGATTTGGCCGGTCTGCCGGCCAGCGCTGTATACGGTGGAGAGCAGCAGCAGGCGGCTGAGCCGGTCACAGCGCCGCGCGAACTCGCAGACCCGCGCCGTGCCCGCCACGTTGACCCGGTTCGCGGTGTCCTTATCGACGCTGAATTTGGTGACGGCTGCGCTGTGCACGATCGTGGTGACCGGTTTGCCCGCCAGCGCGTCCAAGCCCGCGTCGTCGCTCAGGTCGACCGGGGCGATCGTGATCCGGCCCGGCGGGGTGCCGCCGAGGAACGCCCCCAGCGTCGCCCGCTTAGCGTCAAACTCGGGGGCATCCGCTGCGCGGACGGCGAGAACCAGGTGATCGTCACCGCCAGCGAGCAGGCAGCCGGCGATCAGCCGTCCCAAGTAGCCGTCGGCGCCTGTGATCAGCGTGGTCCCGGTCATCCGGTGTTCCCGCCCGCGACCGCACGGCTGGCAGCGTCAGCCACCGACGGCCAGCCCGCAGGATCTTCGAGCACAGCCGGGAACGTGGCCTGGTGGGGGAACGAGCTGAAATAGTCCAACCGGTCCAGCAGCTCCGCAGAGACGGCCGCAGGGTGCTGTTCCTCCTGCGCGCCGAAGGCATC
>Ga0335078_10009337_pt1 | contig 14548 bp, 15 predicted proteins | sample Lox_Sample_32_FD_206711 | JGI IMG/M metagenome (GOLD analysis project Ga0335078, IMG submission 206711) | Soil microbial communities from Loxahatchee National Wildlife Refuge, Florida, United States - Lox_Sample_3.2 | ecosystem: Environmental > Terrestrial > Soil > Wetlands | place: USA...
GCCGGGGTTTGTCTCCCACCGGCGCGGCATCGGCCACCGCACCAGCCCGGTGTTCCACTATCGCGGCCGGGCGATCCGCGCGGCGCTCTCGGCGCTGCGCGGCGAGGACGGCGACCCGTACGAGGGAATCCCGCTGCGCTTCGTCAATCCGGCGACCGGCGCCAGCGTCTTCCCGACGCTCGACTATTCGGCGCAGCTGCTGCGCCCCGGCGAGGAGACGCGCTGGAAGCGCGAGACCGCGAACCTGTTTTACATCGTGCTCGAAGGAAGCGGCTCGACCGAGATCGGCGGCCGGAGTTTCGATTGGGCGGAGAACGACATCTTCGTCGTGCCCAACTTCCTGTGGCGCCGGCACGCCAATCGCGGCGCCGCGGATGCGGTGCTCTACGCGGTCAGCGACCGACCCTTGCTGGAGAAGATCGGTCAATACCGCGCACAGGGCCGCAGCGCGGGCGGCGAGGTCGTGCAGCTCGTCGCGTAACCTCAAAACGTCGCAAAGCCGCGCCGCACCTTGTCGAGGAACCGCGCCGTCTCGGCCGGGGTCTTCGACTCGATCGAGTAGAGCGAGAAGAACCGGCTCTTCACGTGCCGCGTGCAGAGACCGCGGATACCGGTGTGGATCACCGCGCGCACCGGATCGCGCAGCACCAGTCTGATGAGCCACCACGGCGCGCCGTAGGTGCAGACGACCCGGAGCTGCTTGAGCCGATGCAGGCCGGGGTCCATCCGCCCGCCAGCGCGCAAATGAAATGCGACGCCGTTAACCCACACCCGGTCGAAATAACCCTTGAGGATCGCCGGCATCCCGTACCACCAGACCGGAAAGCACAGCACCAGCGCATCAGCGGCGCGCAGGCGCTCGACATGGCTCGTCACCGCGCTCAGATCGGGGGTCGGGGTGTTGTGTGCGCGGCGCTCGGGCGCCGTCATCACCGGGTCGAAGCCGTCGGCGTAGAGGTCGCAATCGTCCACCTCGTGTCCGGCTGCGGTCAGCGTTTCGACCACGGCGCGATGCAGCGCCGCGGCATAGCTGTCGGCGAGCGGATGGGCGTAGATCACGAGAACGCGCATCCGCGATTCCTGATCCGGCGGCGGGAACTCATGCTAGCATTCCGGCAAAGAGACAGGAGGAAACCATGCGCGGTGTCGTGTTCGCCGGCGATCGCCAGCTCGAGCTGATGAATTTCCCGGACCCGACGCCGGGCCCGGACGAGGTCGTCATCGAGATGAAGGCCTCGGGCATGTGCGGCAGCGACCTGCACCAGTACCGCCGCCCGAAGGCCGGCGGCGAGACCGGCGGGCTCGCCGCGCCCTCCGCGCCGACCATCGCGGGGCACGAGCCGTGCGGCGTCGTCGCCGCGGTCGGCAGCGCGGTCAGCCCGGCGCTGGCCAAGGTCGGTCAGCGCGTCATGGTGCACCATTACGAGGGTTGTCGCGTCTGCGGTCATTGCCGCTCGGGTTGGTCGCAGCTGTGCCAGGAGCAGCCGGTCAAGGTTTACGGCAACAACGCGCATGGCGGCCACGCCGCCTACATGAAAGTGCCGGCGTTCACGGTGGTGCCGCTGCCGGACGAATTGTCGTTCACCACCGGCGCGGCGATCTCGTGCGGCACCGGCACCGCCTACGGCGCGCTGCGCCGCATCCGTCTTTCGGGCAACGATACGATCGCGATCTTCGGCCAGGGGCCGGTCGGGCTGTCGGCGACGCAGCTCGCCTCGGCGATGGGCGCGCGGGTCATCGCGCTCGACGTCAGCGAGGAGCGGCTCAACCGCGCCAAGGATTTCGGCGCCGACGAGATCGTCAACCCGCGCTCCAACGATCCCGTCGGGGCGATCAAGGATCTGACGCACGGCTATGGCGCCGAGTTCACGCTTGACACCTCCTCACAGCCCGAGGGCCGCATCGCCGCGGTGCGCGCCGCCAAGGTGTGGGGCACGACCTGCTTTGTCGGCGAGCGCAACAACGTGACGATCGACGTCAGCCCCGACATGCTGCGCAAACAGCTGACCATCGTGGCGTCGTGGACCTTCTCGTCGATCGGACAGGAGGAATGCGCGCGTTTCGTCGCTGATCGCGGGATCGACGTCGAGGCGCTGTTCACTCATCGTTGGAAGCTCGACCAGGCCGATGAGGCCTACAAGCTGTTCGACACCCAGACCACCGGCAAGGGCGTGTTTCTGATGTAGGTCCCGCGGATCTTGCGGATCGACTCACTGATATATACTTTATACATATGAAAGCTCGCGAGGTCATTCGCGCGCTGGAGGCGGATGGCTGGCGCGAGGCTCGATCGAGGGGTTCGCACCGTCAATTCCGTCATCCCACTAGGACGGGGTTGGTAACTGTCGCGGTGCATGGGAATCGCGATCTATAAGCGCGAGACCTCGCCTCGGTCGAGCGGCAAAGCGGGATCAAATTGCGGAGCTGATCGAGTGGACACGCGGTTCTATAAAGCACTGATTGTTCAAGACGAACACGATGAGCCGGAGGACGGGTATGGGGTGGTTTTCCCCGATCTGCCCGGCTGCACGACATCCGGCGACACGGTCGAGCAGGCGTATGAGCATGCCTTCGAGGCCTTGGCTCTGCACGTCGAAGGGATGAACGAAGACGGCATTCCCCTGCCAGAGCCGACGCGGTTCAATGCGCCTCTGCCACCCTGGCTGGCGGACGTCGGCGGTAAGATTGAACGCTCGGTGCTGGTGCCAGTTAGAATCCCCGGGCGGGCCATTCGCATCAGCATAACCATGGATAAGGGTTTGCTGGGCCGTCTAGACGCCGAAGCAGCGGCAAGCGGCGATACACGCTCCGGCTATATTGCCGAAGCCGTAAGGCGACGGATGGAACGAGAGCACCATCGAACGGAGAGATAATTCCGATGAACGACGTGACGACCAATCCAAGGCCGGCACAGCCGACCGCGTCGACGCCGGGGATGAAGGGCGCCGACCGGCTGACCGCGCTGGCGTCGCGCTATGTCGACGTCGACGATCTGCCGTGGAAGCCGACGCCCTGCCCCGGGATCGACATGAAGGTGCTGGTCGAGGACCCGGCGAGCGGGCTGCTCACCGCATTGTTCCGCTGGCAGCCGGGCGCCGAGCTGTCGCTGCACGAGCATGTCGAGATCGAGCAGACCTTCGTCCTCGAAGGCAGCCTGGAGGACGAGGAAGGCGAGGTCACCGCCGGCAATTACGTCTGGCGGCCCAAGGGCAACCGTCACACCGCGCGCTCGCCGAACGGCGCGCTGGTGCTGTCGATGTTCTTGAAGCCGAACATCTTCCTCGACGGCGGCAAGCAAGGCGTGCAGCTGCGGTGACGCATGGGGGAGTCATGCCCAAATCGAAAATCTATGAGAGCTTCGACGCTGCGGTCGCCGACATTCCGGACAACGTGACGATCGGGTTTGGCGGGTTTGCGGTGGTCGGCCAACCGGTCAACCTCTACGGCGCGCTGGCCCGGCAGGGCGCCAAGGGCCTTACGTGCGTGTCGAACGGCACCCGCGGCGGCGCGACCCTGCCCGAAGACGCGCCGACCATGGAGTCGCTGATCCAGAACGACCAGGTGAAGAAGGTGGTCTGTGCCTTCACCGCGCCGACCCGCGCCTCGCAGCGGCTGGTGTTCACCGAGTATTACGAGAGCGGCCGGATCGAGGCGGAGCTGGTGCCGCAGGGCACGCTCGCCGAGCGCATGCGCGCCGCCGGTGCCGGCATTCCGGCCTTCTACACCCCCGCTGCGGTCGGTACCGAGTTGGCCGAGGGGCGCGAGACCCGCGTCTTCAACGGCCGCGAGTACCTGCTTGAAGAGGCGCTGCCGCTCGATTACGCGTTCATCCGCGCCTACCAGGCCGACAGTTTCGGCAACCTGCGCTTCCGCCGCGCGCAGCGCAATTTCAACCCGATCATGGCGATGGCCGCGAAGGTGACGATCGTCGAGGTCGAGGAGGACATTCTGCCGCCGGGCGCGATCGACCCGGATGACGTGCACCTGTCGGGCATCTTCGTGCAGCGCCTCGTCAAGGTCCCGCCGCCGCCGGAGGGCTGGTGGCCGATGCACCCGGCCGAGGTCGCCGCCCGCAACGCCCGGCTGCAGGGAGGCACGCGATGAGCGACACGAGGGGTCTGACCCGGCAGCAGATGTGCGACCGGTTGGCGATGGAGTTCGAGGACGGCTGGATCGTTAATCTCGGCATCGGCATCCCGACTCTGTGCTCGAACTGCGATTTCGGCGACCGGCAGATCATCTTCCATTCCGAGAACGGCGTCGTCGGCTATGGCCCGCTCGCCGCGCCCGGCAAGGAGGATTTGCACCTGGTCAACGCCGGCGGCCAGCATGTGACGATGAACCCCGGCTCGGCCATCGTGCATCACGCCGACGCGTTCGGGATGATCCGCTCGGGCCGCATCGACGTCACCGTGCTGGGCGCCTACGAGGTCGCCGAGAACGGCGATTTTGCCAACTGGAAGATGGCCGGGCAGAAGGGGGGCGGCATCGGCGGCGCGATGGACCTCGCGGCCTGCGCCAAGCACGTTTTCGTCGCGATGGAGCAGACCACGCGGCGCGGCGCCCCGCGCCTCGTCGAGCGCTGCGCGATCCCGGTGACCGCGAAAGGCGTCGTCGATCTGGTGATCACCAATTATGGGCTGTTCGCGATCACCCCTGAGGGCATGGCCTTGAAGGAGATCGCGCCCGGCGTCTCGCTCGACGAGGTCAAGGCGACCGTCGGCTGCAAGCTGATCGTGCCGGCCGAGGTTCCGACAGTGAAGATGCGTTAAACACCGCGTTATTCTGCGGGGCCTCCAAATTGCGCGACATTCTCAGCGAACCTGAGCGGAAACGGCGTGCAGGACATCAGGAGGCGCTGGGCGAAACACTTGCGAAATTCGAGTTTTTTCAACATGGTTGGCACCCCTATAGTCGGTTTTTAGATATTGATCGAGTAGATCTGCTTCTTCGCCGCAGGCGCGGCACTTTCACAGATTACCGAGAAATCCAGGTAAAATTCGGAAAACTATATCAATGCACACGGGAATGGGAAAAGGAGTTCTTTTGTTTAACTTCATGGCGTTTCTTTACAGAAAAAAGTCTTAGCGACTTAATTGAGCGACCAGGTTTGTATCTTGCATATATATTGTCTGAAGATGATAGTTACAGAAGCGATATGTTTATATTTCCAGCGCAGACGTTTGTTAATTTTGTTAGGCGGTCAGATCGGGTAAAAAATGGAAATTACAGACTCTACATTTCAAAAACTAAGCAGCAGCCGGCGTGTTGGTATGCAAGGCGTCTCCCAAAATTTGATAAGCTCGACATGGAAAGCGTGATCGATGTGACCTCCTATTACAGAAATTTTGCCTGTTTATAAGTTCCGCATCTTCGGGGTGAGGCTATGAAAAAAGGCGTGGTGCGGGTCGGCGACCGCAAGACCGGGGTGGCGGCGCCGCAGAATTTCACCGGAACCGTGTGGACCGACGTCGTCGTGGTCGGCGACAGGCCGTCGCGAATGCGGGCGACGATGTACCATTTCAACCCCGGCGGCCGCACCAACTGGCACAGCCATCCGGTCGGGCAGACGCTCTACTGCACCGCCGGGATCGGCCGCATCTGCTTCAAGGGCTCGCCGCCGCAAATCCTCGAACCCGGCGACACGGTGACGATCCCGCCCGACACCTGGCATTGGCATGGCGCCGCGCCCGGCCAGTTCTTCGCCCATCTGGCGATGATGGAGGTCGACGACGCGGGTAACGGCACCGCCTGGTTCGAGCCGGTCAGCGAAGCGGATTACAACGCCCCGGCCGTGCTGCCCGACTGAGCCGGCGCTACCACACTTCGAGCCGACGCGCGCCGGGCTCGGCGGCGTCGAGCCGCGCCGCCAGCCGCGGCAGGTGCGCGGTCGGCACCGCCGGGTAGAGGTGGTGCTCGAGGTGGTAGAACATGTCGAACGTGATCGCGCTCTTGAGCCGGTCGCGGAGCGTGCGCCCGACCACGCCCGGCGTGCAGTCATGATGCACCGTCCACACCGCGAAGAAGGCGGTCAGGCTCTGCCCCGCGGCCATCGCCAGCACGTGGTAGCGCCACATCCCCGAAGCCAGCGGCCCGGCCAGCAGCGGCAGCCACAGCAGGTTGGCCGCCAGCTCCGCCGCGATCCAGCGGCGCGTCCGCGCACGCGCGCCGCGCAGCGCCGCCGCGTGCAGGCACAGCGGGAAGCGCGGCCCGATGAGGATCGCGCGCCACCCCGAGCCGCGCGCGCCCATCGCCTCGATGTCGTCCCCGGCGAGGCAGTGGCGATGGTGGCGCAGATGGTTCCACTGTACCGCGTGCATCGAGCCGAGCATCAGCACGCTCAGCGCGAGCAGCACCAGGTCGGTGGCGCGCCGGCCCAGCCCGATCGAGTAATGGCAGCCGCCGTGGTTGAGCCGGAGCCCGGTCAGGAAGAATACGAAGGACAAGCCCAGCGCGGCCGGGTACACGCCAAAAGCGGCGGCCGCCAGCGACCCGGCGAGCCACGGCACCGGCAGCAGCAGCTCCGTCACGGTTTCGCGACCGGTCGTCGGCACCAGGTCGCGCCACGCCACCGCCGGCCGGCCACTCGCGAGGTGCGCGTGAATGTTCTCCCCCGTCGTTCTCGGCGCCGGGCAGCCCGGCGCGGGCGCGCCGCCCCGTCGCCCTATGCGTTAAGTCCGCGCTGTTCGAGCAGCGGCTCGATCTCGGGTTCGCGGCCGCGGAACGCGCGATAAAGCGCCATCGGGTCCTGCGTGTCGCCGGCGCCGTAGATCGTCTTCAGCCGCGCGGCGGTCGCCGGGTCGAACACCTCGCCGGCCTCGGTGAACGCGGCGAACCCGTCGGCGTCGAGCACCTCGGCCCACAGATAGGCGTAATATCCTGCGGCATAGCCAGCACCGTCGAACAGGTGCTGGAAATGCGTCGGGCGGTGGCGCAACCCGATCTCCGCCGGCATGCCGACACGGGCGAGGAAATCGCGCTCGAATCGTGCGATGTCGAGCGGCGCATCGTCTGCTCGCGCGTGCAGTTCGAGGTCGAGCATCGCGCAGGCGGCGTATTCGACCGTCGCGAAGCCCTGGTTGAAGTTGCGCGCCGCCAGCAGCTTGCCGATCAGCGTCTCGGGGATCGGCTCGCCGGTCTGGTAATGCCGCGCGTATTTGCGCAGCGTTTCCGGCGCGGCCGCCCAATGCTCGAAGATCTGCGAGGGAAACTCGACAAAATCGCGCAGCACCGCGGTACCCGATTGCGAGCGGTAGCGCACCTGGGAGAGCAGGCCGTGCAGACCGTGGCCGAATTCGTGGAACAGCGTCTTGGCGTCGTCGAACGACAAGAGGGTCGGGTCGCCCTTCGAGAAATTGTTGTTGTTGACGACGATCGGCAGCACCGGGCCGTCGAGGTTCTCCTGGTCGCGATAGCTCGACATCCACGCGCCCGACCGCTTGCCGGGCCGCGCGAAATTGTCGTGCAGGAAGATGCCGATCATCTTGCCGTCCGCGCCGCGCACCTCGTAGGCACGCACGTCCGGGTGATAGACCGGACAATCCGAACGCGGCGCGAAGCTGACCCCGAACAACCGCCCTGCCGCGTCGAACATCGCCGCGACCATGTTGTCGAGCACGAAATAGGGTTTCACCGACGCTTCGTCGAACGCGTATTTCGCCGCCCGCACCTTCTCCGCGTAATAGCGCCAGTCCCACGCCGCGACCGGCTCGTTGAGCCCGTCTTGCTTGGCCGCCGCGGCCAGTTCCCCGCGCTCGGCGGCGGCCTTGTGCTTCGCCGGAGCCCAGACCTGCTCGAGCAGGTGCTCGGCCGCCTCGGGCGTCTTCGCCATCGTGTCGTCGAGGCGGTAGGCCGCATAGGTGTCGTAGCCGAGCAGCCGCGCCTGCTCCCGGCGCAGCGCGACGATCTCGGCGATCAGCGGCGCGTTGTCGTGCGCGCCAGTGTGTTCGCCGCGCCCGACCCAGGCCCGGTAGGCGGCCTCGCGCAGATCGCGCCGCGCCGAAAAGGTCAGGAACGGCTCGACCGACGAGCGCGACAGGGTGATGACGTACCTGCCGGCGACCCCGCGTTCCCGCGCCGCTTCCGCCGCGGCGTCGCGGGCGAATTGCGGCAGGCCGACGAGGTCGGCCTCGTCCAGCTCCAGGCGCCACTCGTCCTCGTCGTGCTGAACGTTCTGGCCGAAATGCGTGTGCAGCGAGGCCAGCCGCGTGTTGAGCTCCGCCATGCGCGCCTTCTCGGCGGCCCCGAGCATCGCGCCCGCACGCACGAAGCGGGTATGGTGGCGCTCCAAGAGGCGCAGCTGGTCGGGCGCGAGGCCGAGCCCGCCGCGCTCGCGGTAGAGCGCGTCGATCCGCGCGAAGAGCCGCGGATCGAGTGCGATCTGGCTGCGCTGCGCGGCGAGCTTTGGTGCGTAATCGCGCGCGATCGCGTCGAGATCGGGGTTGGTCGCGCTCGACCGCAGGTTCGAAAACAGGTCCTGCACCCGGTCGAGCCCGCGGCCGCTGCGCTCCAGCGCCTCGATCGTGTTGGCGAAGGTCGCCGGCGCCGCGTTGCCGGCGATCGCGTCGATCTCGCCGAGCTCGTCCGCCATGCAGCGGTCGAAGGCCGGCGGGAAATGCGCAGGCCGGATGCGGTCGAACGGCGGCAGGCCGAAAGGCGTCGTCCAGTCCTCGAACAGCGGGTTGTCTTTGCTCACGCGCTGAGAATATCAGCGAAGCGGCCGTGCGCCGAGGGCATGGCGGGAAAGATTTTCGCGAGCGCAGCGTCGTCGAGCCGCAAATGCCGCTCGACGACCGCCGCGAGCGGGTGCCGGAAATCGGTCGTCACCGCGAGGTCGCGCCCCTGGTAGAGCTGCGCGTCGGCGAGACCCGGCCAGTCGCCATAGATCTTGCCGCCGCGCACCGGGCCGCCCATCACCCAGATGACGTTGCCGTGACCGTGATCGGTTCCGCCGTTGCCGTTTTCGTGCACGGTGCGGCCGAATTCGGAGATCACGACGACCACCGTATCGTTCCAGGCGCTCCCAAGGCCCGCCGCAAGCTGCGCCAGCCCGCCGCCGAGCGCGGTCAGCCGGTTGGCGAGCTGCCCCTGGTGCGCGCCCTGACGGGCATGTGTGTCCCAGCCGCCGACGCCGGCAAAGACCAGCCGCATGTGCCGGTCCTGCGTCACCAGCTGCGCAAGCCGCCGGGCGATCGCCGGGTATCCCTCGGCCGGGGGCGCGCCGTTATCGGCCATCTTCTGCTCTTCGCTCGACATGTCGGCGACCAGTTGCGTGCGCGCCGCGCGTCCCTGGCGGTAGGCCTCGCTCTGCGGGTCGTTGCCGTCATAGAGCTTGTCGAAGGCGCTGGCGATTTCCGGTCTGTCGATCGCCATCGGCTGGCCCGGCTTCGCTCCGAGCGGCAGGTTGGCGACCGGCACGCCGCCTCTCAGGATGTAGGGCAGCACCGGGCCGACCGCGAGCGCCTCGGTCGGGCTGCGCGGCCCGGGCAGCGCCGCGAGCAGCCGGTTCATCCAGCCGTCCGGGGTCGTGCTGCGGCCGGGGGTGCCGTTCTCGATGAACAGTTGGGCATCGAAATGCGAGCGGCTCGGGTCGGGCGAGCCGGCCGCGTGGATGAAGGCAAGCTGTTTCACTTCCCAGAGCGGCATCAGCGGCGCCAGCGCCGGGTGCAGCCCGAAATGCCCGTCGAGCGCGAGGGCGCCGTTGTCGGTGCCGGGCTTCTGGATCGCGATCGTCGGCCGCGCCGCGTAATAGGCGCTCTCGCCGTGCGGCACGACGACGTTGAGCCCGTCGACGGCGCCGCGCAGCATCACCACGACCAGCCGCTTCGGCGCCTCGTCGGCGCGCGCCGCCCCCATCGGTCCCAATCCGGCCGCCAAGGCCGCGCCGCCGGCCATTGCCAGAAAATCGCGCCGCTGCATGGTTGCACCTATTTTCGCATGAAATCGGGGCTGCCGAGAGTAAGAGCCGCGCGTAAAGGCGGCGGCGATTGGGCGATCGTCGCGCGCGTGCGGTCGCCGAGCGTCGGGCCGAGCAGGCGTTCGAGCGCTGCGGCATCGACGGCGACCGGCCGCGCCGGGTCCGGCGCGCCGGTCGATGCGGCCGCCAGTACCAGCGTCGGCGCCTCGTCCGGCGGCAGATAGGCCAGCAAGGCGCCGCTGCCGACCAGCACGGCGAAGTTTGTCCGCGCCGTCGTCGCACCCGGGCTGAGCCATGCCGCTTCGGTATTCTTGTAGCCGTCCGGGGTCACGCAGAGATAAAGCGGCATGCCCATTTCCGCCATCGCGCCGAGGAACGGCGTCGGGCTGCGAATTTCGCGGTTTGCTGCGCGCAGCGCGGACAGCACGTATTGATACGGCGTCTTGTACTTCGCGCCGATGCTGTCGCGAAATTCCGCGCTGCTCAGCAGCATCTTCATCACCGCCGCGATGTCGCCGCCGCTCTCGATAAAGCGCGCGGCCAGCCGGTCGACGAGCGCCGGCGGCGGGCGGTCGGCGACGAAGTATTGCGTCAGCTCGAAGGCGATATGGTGCGCAGTGGCGGGGCTTTGCGCGAGGATGTCGAGCGCTGCGATACCCTGCGCCTCGCCGCCCGCCGGGATGCGCTGGCCGAGAAAGGTCTTTTCGCTCGAATCGTGGCGCGACGCATCGAACGCGAACGCCGACCCTGAACCGGCCTCCATATGGCCGTAGTCGAACCCCCAGCCGGTGAAGATACGCGCCAGCGTCGTGACGTCGTCCTGCGTATAGCCGCCATCGACGCCGAGCGTGTGCAATTCCATCAGCTCGCGTGCGTAGTTCTCGTTGAGCCCGGCGAACATGCCGCGCGCGTTGGGGCTGCCGGGTGCGCTGCTGACCTGGTTGTCGAGGTAGTACTGCATCGCCGGGTGCTGCGCCGTCGCGACCAGCAGGTCGCGGAAGCGGCCCAGCACGTGCGGCCGGATCGCCTCGTTCTCGTAGTTGCCGATCCACAGCCCATCGAAGCCGTTGTAGGCGTAGACGTTGAAGTGGTTGAACCAGAAATCGACCAACGCTTCCTGCAGCTGCCGCGGACTGTAGAGCGCACGGTAGACGCGCGCCGCGCGCGCCTCCTGGAGGATGGCGTCGCTGCGCTTGATGCGCGCATCGATGGTTTCCTGCGACGCGCTCATCTCGCCGGGTTGCGGCCCGTATTGGGCGAAGAGCTGCGATTCGTCGAGCTTTTGCGTCGCGAGCGACGCGAGCCGCGCGGTCAGCGCCGCCGGCTCGGCGATCCGGTCGGGGTCGAGCTGTTCGTCGATGTAGCGATCGATGCCGATCGCCCTGACGTGCGCGATGGCTTCGGCGGTCGGCCCAAAGCCGATCCGGTTGAGGATGTGGAGCACCTGCATGTCGGACGCGCCGTCGGCATGCACCGCGAGCGGCGCGAGGCAGGCGACGACGCAGTAGGCGGCAAACCGCCGCGTTGCTGCGCTCATCCTACCGGCGCATGAAATCAGGGCTGCCGATCACGAGCGCGGCCTGCAGCGCGGCGGGCGCGTCGGCGATCGCGGCGCGGGTATGGTCGCCGAGGATCGGGGCCAGCAGTTCCTCCAGCGTCGCCGCCGCGAGCGGCGCGCCCGTTGGCTCCGGCTCGGCAGCGGCCGACGCGACGATCGGTTGCGGCTGCGCCATGGCATTCGCCGCCGCGAGTTGCTCCTCGATCGACGGCGGCTGGCGCTGCAACGGGAGCGCGCCGCGCGCGAGCCCGGTCGCGAACCCGATCCGCAGCGTTGTCGCATCCGGGCTCAGCCACGCGTCCTCGGTGTTCTTATAGCCGTCCGGGGTCAGGCACTGGTAGAGGCCCATGCCGAGCCGCGCCATCGTGACGAGCATCGGCCGGGGGTTGTTGACCTCGACCCCGGCGACGCGCGCCGCCGACAGCACGTACTGATACGGCGTCTTGTATTTCACGCCGGCGCTGTCGCGGAACTCGCGACTCGTCAGTAGCGCCTTTAGCACTTGCGCGATGTCGCCGTCGGTCGCCTGGAAGCGCTCCGTCAGCCGGTCGACCAGGGCCGGCGGCGGCTGGTCGGCGACAAAATACTGCGCCAGCTGAAAGGCGATGTGATGCGCGGTGGCCGGGCTGCGGGCGAGCATGTCGAGCGCCGCCATACCCTGCTCCTCGCCGCCCGCCGGGATGCGGCGGCCGAGCAGCACCTGGTCGCTGAAGTCGTGGCGCGACGGGTCGAATGCCTGCCCAGAGCCGCTGCCGAAGCGCAGCCCGCGCCGGTCGAGGCCCCAGCCGGTCAGGATATGCGCCAGCGCGATGACGTCGTCCTGCGTGTAGCCGCCGTTGACGCCGAGCGTGTGCAGTTCCATCAGCTCGCGCGCGTAGTTCTCGTTGATCCCGATTTGCTGTCCCCCGGCACCGGGGCTGCCGGGTGCGGTGTTGAGCTGGTTGTCGAGGTAGAAGAGCATCGCCGGGTGGTGTGCGGTCGCGACCAAAAGGTCGCGGAAGCGGCCGAGTGCAAACGGCCGGATCGCCTCGTCCTCGAACTTGCCGACCCATAAATGGTCGAGTCCCTTCTGGGCGAAGACGTTGAAATGGTTGTACCAGAAGTCGACCATCACCTCCTGCAGCTGGCGCGGGCTGTAGAGCGCCCGCCACACGCGCGCCGCCTGCGCCTGCTGTACGATGATCTGCGCCCGCTGGCGCCGCGCTTTGGCTTCCTCGGGGGTCGGCTTGGCGCCGCCGTTTAGCGCCGGCAGCAGCGGGCCGTATTCGATGAAGAGCCGGGCCGCGCCGAGCTTGCGGGTCTCGAGTCCGTCCAGCCGCTCGGTCAGCGCCGCCGGCTCGGGGATCGCCTCGGGGTGCAGCTGCTCGTCGATGTAGCGATCGATGCCGATCGCTCTGACGTGTGCGATCGCCTCCGGTGTCGGCCCGTAGCCGAGCCGATTGAGGATGTGGATGATTTCCTTGTCGGCGGCCGCGGTGTCGGCCGGGGCCGGGCTCGCCGCGAACAGCGCCGCAACGCAAAGCACGGCAACGAGGACGGGTCGGATCGCCATGGTGGCTGCCATATGGCGGGTCGCTCTAAGTTTTACAGCGATCACTCCCTCGATCATCCCCGGATTGACGGTTAACCGAGGCTTGGCGGCGGCATTCCGAGCAGCCGACGCGCCAGCACGAGGTGCGGCTTGTCGATCATCTTGCCGTCGAGCGCCAGGGTGCCGACGTCCGGGTTCGCGGCAAACGCGGCGACCACCGCCTCGGCCCACTGCCGCTCTGCGGCGCTCGTCGAGAACACCTCGTTGATCGTCGCGAGCTGCGCCGGGTGGATCGCCATCTTGCCGGTGAAGCCTGAACGGCGCGCCGCGACCGCCTCTGCGCGCAACCCCTCGGCGTCGCGAAAATCGGTGTAGATCGTGTCGATCGCGGCCGTTCCGGCCGCCGCGGCCGCGAGCAGGCAGAGCGAGCGCGCCAGCCGATAGGGGCCGTCATAGGCGCCGTCGATCGTGCGGTTGTTGCCGCCGATATCGGCGGACAAATCCTCGGCGCCCCAGGTGACCGCCTCGAGCCGCGGCGAGGTTCCGCGATAGTTGCCGAGCGCGAAGACCGCCGCGGCGGTCTCGGTCGCGATCGCGACGATGCGGGTCGCGCCGGGCGCGCGGCCCGCGGCCGCCTCGAATGCCGCGAGATAATGATCGAGCGTGCGTACATCCTCCGGCACGCATTTCGGCAGGAGGATGCCGTCGGGCCGGCCCGCGACGGTGGCGGCGAGGTCGTCGAGCGCAAGCCCGCTGGCGAGCGGGTTGATGCGGACATAGCGCGCGACCTTGTCGGGGCCGTGCGCCTCCAGGAATTCGCGCGCCAGCCGGCGCGCGGCGGGCCGGTTGGCCGCGGCCACCGAATCCTCAAGATCGAGGATCAGCGCATCGGCGCCCGATTCGAGCCCGCGCGCCAGTTTGCGTTCGCTGTCGGCCGGAACGAAAAGGAACGAGCGGATCATCGGGTTGCCCTTTGGAACGTCTTCCTTGCCGGCGCGGAATGACGGGGGAACTACGCCGGCCGGCATTTCATGAACGCGGCGCGGCGGCAGATCGCGACGATGTCGCCGTGCTGGTTGAGCCCGACATGCTCGAACTCGACGATCCCGGCATCGGAGCGCGACTTACTGCGCCGCAGCGACACCACCGTGGTGCGCGCGCGCACCGTGTCGCCGTGGAACACCGGCTTGGGGAACCGCACATCGCTCATCCCGAGATTGGCGACTGTCGTGCCCAGCGTGGTGTCGCCGACGCTGATCCCGATCACCAGGCCGAGCGTGAAGATCGAATTGACCAGCGGCCGGCCGAATTCGGTGGATTTGGCGAACTCGGCGTCGAGATGCAGCGGCTGCGGGTTCATCGTCATCGTGGTGAACAGCACGTTGTCGGTCTCGGTGACCGTGCGGGTGAGCGCGTGCTCGAACAGCTGGCCCTCGCTGAACTCCTCGAAATAGAGCCCGGCCATCGGATCACCTTCCCTTGAAAACCGGTCGACGTTTTTCGTTGAATGCGGCGACCGCCTCCTTGTGGTCCTCGGTGAAGG
>Ga0335078_10009338_pt1 | contig 14547 bp, 10 predicted proteins | sample Lox_Sample_32_FD_206711 | JGI IMG/M metagenome (GOLD analysis project Ga0335078, IMG submission 206711) | Soil microbial communities from Loxahatchee National Wildlife Refuge, Florida, United States - Lox_Sample_3.2 | ecosystem: Environmental > Terrestrial > Soil > Wetlands | place: USA...
GAGGATTCCTGAACTTTACCGGGTCACTGAGTCTGCCCTTGATAACCTCGACTCTTTGCTTGAAATCTCCTGTATGCCACAGAGCGGATACTGGATGCGAAGGCGCTCCTATTTCTGCTAGCAGGTTCGAACCCGTCATCATATCATCGACAGGTTGACTGATCAGAAACAGCAACTTCACGAACTCCATGTGCCACGCATGACCATACTTCAGAAGGAGCTCTTTCTTGTCTTCGGGAGCCTGCTTTTCCATGGCATCGAGAATGAGGAGAAGGCTCCTCCGAGTGACATCGTCCATTTGGGATGCAGTTATCGCCTTCTTGCTCCCTTCAATATCCTTCTTGTCCTGTATGAACCCTGTCCCGCACAGCAAGCCCTTTCCCGTTTTCTCTTCTGCCCGGCAAAGGAGGTTCAATCCGTTTCGAAGTGAGTTCTTGTCGAAGAGGTATTGGGAGTCCTTGATGTCCTGGCGCGCGAGCTCAAAGAAATGCTTCTCAGTGAAGAAGTTTGAACTCAAGTAGGGTTCATGGAAGGATCGGCCCCCTTAAGTTTGCCGAGGGCTGGTTCAGGCGATGCAGTGAAGGAGCCTAGGTGTATGCCTTCCCCTCATTTGAGGTGCGCCGCAAGGCAATTTTCCCTCCTTATATGCAGACCAGGGACGCAAGCAGGAAATGCCCGCAAAGGGCGAAGAAGACCCCCTCCTAACGCAGGCAATCTGAATCCGTGCGACTTCATAGACCTTCGGAGTATTTATCCCGGCACGTGCTCTTGAAAAAGGGGAGAGGGGGTATTCGTTGCACTTCTGTAACGGGTCCCTCCGGGCCCGCGTAAAATAAGCTCATCGTGAACTCTGACCAGGCTAACGAAGCGTGTTTGTGGCTATTTGAGAAAGGGATTACTATTCAGTCAGAAGGAGCATCCGACTCAGAAGGTCAGCCCACGATTACCGCAACCCCATCGACGTGGAGGCTTGCATCTTGATTCAAGTGCCTCCTATCGCAGAGGGGCACATGTCCGCCCAAGGTACCTCGGGCGCTACGCAATAGACCGAGCCATCGCCGCTCGTTTATTCCACAGACGTTGGAAGAACTTAATTCGGAACGGCCCCAAGTCTCGCTTTGCTGTTGAATAGAAAGGGACTTCCTCTCACCATCATCGCAGCAATCTGGGTTGGTGTCTGCTACTACTTCTTCGAAATGTGCGAAACCTCTGATAGCTCCTGCGCTGGATACTCGGTGCCGATAGCCTTCGTCGCGTTGGCAGGATTCATCATGCTTGCATTTGGTCTATCTTGGATATTCTCAAGAACGAAATACCCGGGGACGAAGTAGTGAGCAGAATCGACGAGAAACTTGTTTCAACCTACGATTAGACCGGAAGTGCGCGCCCTGGGTCCATGCCATTTTCGCCCTGCCTCCCGAGGAGGTCAAAGAGTCCCTGTTCCTATGACACCTTTCGGTCTCTCTTGTTTCTTGAACGGTTTTCCACCATGGTTGGTTGAGTTTCAGCCATGTGGTCTCCGTTCGTAGCAGCTGAGCGCCTTGGGGAACACCCTCTCCTCTTCGGCGGTGGCGTGGTCGTGAAAGAGGTCGTTCAGCTTTGCCTGTTCCGTCCCCAATTCGGATTCCTCTTTGGACGCGAGCTCTGCGACGGTCTGCATCAGCCGATAGATCGGCCTGTGCTGCCGAAAGACCTCGATTTCATCCTCGGCACCCTTCACGCCGAGTTCCCCGACTAGCAGCCGTATGATCTGCCCCTCTTCGTCGGCGATGTGCTGCCTGAAGACCCTGTCCAGTTGCTTCAGCGCTCGGGACGCGCCCTCGAAGTCGTTTCTTTCGGCGGCTTCCTTGGCCCGGCGGAGTCCCTCCTTCATCAGATTGTGCTCCGCGACGAGAACACGAATCAGGTCGTCAAAGGGAATCTTCCTTGGCAGGTACCACGATTCCGACATGCCAGGTGCGCCCTGCCTCCAAGGTTATGAACCCACCCCGCGCTGCCACATTCTTACAATCAGGAAACGCATGCCCTCCCTCCCAAAGAAAGCGTGATACCTTCGAATCATGCGGCTTTCGCCGCTACTTCTTCCATTGCCTTCGTGCGTTTCGGATGGGTGAATTCGGCGTCATAATCCGTATAAAGGTCTTGGCGCCAAAAACGGAACGATCTCCGATGAGTATGCTAAGGCGCGCAAGGTATCTTGGAGTGTCCGCTGGAGCGTTTTCGATCATCCTTGGCTTGTTCGGAGGGGTTTCACCTCCGGTCTACTCGATTCTGCTACCCGTGGGCGCCATCGTCATTGTCACCGGGTTCTTCGCCCTCCTCGGATTTGTTGCTCTAGCAGTGTCTTTGTTAGTCATTAGATCCACACGGTGAAGAGGCAGCTCTTCCTGCGTCTGGCTTCGGAACCACCTGTGACTTGGGCCCCCGACATGGGGCTTTCCAGCCATCCAAAAACCGCCTAGGCCGCTCTGGAATGTAGGCGTATATCGCCCAGTCCGAGCCTTGAGAACCGTGAGAACAAGCCTAGCTTTGGTCGTAGCTGTCGGCATAATAGTGGTCGAGTGTGTGACACTTTTCATATTATTCGTTCCAGTCATCGCCGAAACCGCAAGCGAACCATGCCTCGGCGGCGTCTGCCCTCAAAACGTGTCCGTGTTAGTTTTCCACTACTACGGTTCTATCTCGTTCCATTACTTCAAAGTTGGTATGGTGTACGGTGCGTGTAACGGTAACGGCTTTCAAATGGTCACATCTGCAGACAGGTCACCCACTTTCTGTGGGCCATTCTACTGACGGCTTACCATCCGCCCCACCAAGATCTCTAGGCCGTTCTCATGAGTAGAACTATACGCCCCGTTTTGCTGCCCTCTGAGACATGAGCGCCGGTGATTCATCGACCGGGTCCTGGAGGAGACCGGTGAAGTGGCGCTTCATCGCTGCCCTAGTCATCATCGCTCTGGTGGTTCTCGGGTTTTTCGCCTACCCGGGCTCCCGACCCTCTCCGTCATATTTTGGTGGCGGCAGTCCCTTACGAACCAGTTCAACAATACAATCATCATCTCATGCCACGACCCAAACCACCACATCTGTCTTGGAGTTACTCGTGTCCACCAATGGAACCACCATCAGGGCAGGACAGGAACTGGCGGTGACCGCCACTCTGTTCAATCCATCGGGACAAGACTACAACATTTCGACAAGCAGCCAATGGCCCTTCAACGGCCTGCTGATGTTCAGCCAGAGCTGGCCCTTTTGCTACTTCTATTCTCCATTCGAACTTCTGGTCTTGAAGGGCAACTTCTCCGTCTCCGGGGTCATGTTAACCGTCCAGAGCATCGGCCCAAACACAACCTCAGGAATGTTCTGCTTTGAAGAGTCAGGCTACAGTAGCTTCAGATTCGAACCTTCGAGCGACGTGGTCCATGTGGCCGGCTCTTTCAGCGTCGGTGGCAGGTCTTCAACGTCCGTCATCGGCCCTCAGAATGCCAGCATAACGCTGTCGACCAATGGCTACTGGGACAATAACACACTCCTATCCTATCCCTCATCGTACACCTCTTCAGGTAACTACTCCTTCCTTCAGGCAGGGCATCCGTTTGTAGAAGGGGTCTACACGATAGCTGTCGGTGATGAATGGGGACAATTAGCCGTCATTCACATCACTGTGGAGTGACCTACTCAGGCCATTCCCACCAAGAGCGCGAGGGGGGTCCCGAGGTATTGAACCCATATGAGTCCGAGCTCCCTATGACCGCCGTTTTCCCGAGATAGTTCAAGAAATAGTCTTTGATTGGCTCTGGGCTCGAGCGGAAATTCCTGTGATTTCCCGCCCCCAAGATTCGCGCAGCAATTCAGCACCTAGCAGACGCGGCTAGGACTCCTCCTTCAGTTGAACCAATTCCTTATCAGACGCGTGTGAAGAAGGCTTGCTCCCAATGATAACGTGGCCGGAGAAGTATGCTCCCGAAAGGACAGCCGTTCACGTCCACAACGAACTGGAGATGAACGTACCGCAGGAACGGGTCTGGGCTTGGCTGATACGGGCCGACATCTGGCCGACGTGGTTCTCGAGAGCGAGTGACGTCAGGATTCAGGGTGGTGAGAAGGGGCTTCAGGCCGGCTCGGTGTTCCAATGGAGAACTTCTGGTGTCAACATCCAGTCGAAGGTGGAGGAATTCGTGCCCGGCGAGCGCCTTAGCTGGTCCGCCCATGCCATGGGGATTGATGCCTATCACGCCTGGCTCGTAGAAAGGACTCCGTCCGGCTGCCGCGTCGTTACCGAAGAGAATCAGAATGGGTGGTTGGCCAGGCTCAGCCACGCAATTAGGCCGAACAGCATGAGCCGCCTCCATCAAGCTTGGCTGGAGGGGCTGCTAGAGACGGCGAAAGCCGGGCTCCCTCCTTGATGCCGACAACCTTTCTCTTCCATGAAGACGTCCTAATCCTCTGACACATTACGCCACATTCCGAATCGGCCAGGAATCGACCAGAAATCGGCGAACCCCCCTGGGTGGCAATAACCCCTAGTTGGGGCAATCCCTTGCGAGCTCGAATCCTCAAACCAATAGAGCACAGAGTGCGTGGCGTGCCATCTCTCTACGGGGGTGTCGACGTCTCCATCTCCTATGTGGGTGACCCAGGTCCCCCTTCCGAAGGGGAGAGTCTCCCGCGAATTGCTCTTCCAGGAAGGACGATCTGTTCGTCGCCGTCAGTGTCGTAATACCAAAAAGTCCGAGTTGGAAAACAGAAGAAGCTGCTCAACAAGTACCTTGAAGAGGAGAGCACCTGGGGGACCCGAACCAGAGCAGAGAGCCGCCGACGATTGGCATTATGCCGGGGATGCAAGAGGTTCGTACCGGACCGGGCCGACACATATTGTCAGAGGCCTAGGACTGGCGTCGCCAAAGCGAATCTCTTATGGAGATCGACCCCGGAATTGCGACTAATCCCGTGTCGTATCGACACAAGCGATAAATCCAACCCAAAAGTCAAAGCAAATGTCATGACAGGAGATGGACAAGTCGAGTCTGCGAAGCCGAACAAGTTGTCTCGCAGGGATTTTGTGATGCGCGTCGGCGCGGGAGTGATAGTTGGCGCCGTGGCCGTCGCTGGGGTCGAATCAATAATTCAGAGCGAGACACCGCCGAAAGTCTTGACGAGCACAGTTACGGGTCCTACCATTACCGAGACGAGCACAGTTACGGGTCCTACCATTACCGAGACGAGCACAGTTACGAGCACTGCCTCCGCCGGAGGCTTCCCGATGGTGAAGGTTGCGAACCTCAGCGATGTCAGTCTCGACAATCCAATAGCTTTCGACTACCCCTTGGCTAACGAGTCTAGCCTTCTGGTCAAGCTGGGTCAGAACGCGGAGGGAGGCGTCGGACCCGAAGGCGACATAGTGGCGTTCAGCGTGATTTGCCAACACCTGGGCTGTCAGGCCCAATTTCAGCAGACAAACCCCATACCTTCTCAGGGGTCGGGCCCGGTCGCGGTCTGCCCCTGCCACATGAGCGTATTTGACCTCGTCAACGGCGCGAAGGTCCTTTCGGGGCCCTCCGCTCTTCCCCTTCCAAGAGTCCTGCTGGGGGTGGACGAATCCGGAGACATCTATGCCTATGCGATGGGCCCGCCAGCCATATATGGTCACGGCTCCGGAGACGACGTCTCGACCGACTTACTGGGCTAGTCAGTATTAGCCTCCAGCTCACCGCGGTACGGACGCTTGGGAGAGTGTACCAGGTACAAGCGAAGACCACGAAGGAACAGAGCCTGGTTCAGTCAGGCCCGCATACACTCGCATGCCACCTAGTCTACCTAGCCTCAATCCTGATGCACTTCTCGGTGCGACTGATACTCTCGTCCCCAGATTTCTGTGCAGGATTGTCGTTGAAGCAAGGATTATGGCGCCGCGTTTAGGTGAAGAATACAGAGCACACTAGGGGACGATAGGTCGTCATCACGCATCTAGGCGTGAAGATCTCGCGTCCTTCTTTGTAACTCGGGTCAATGAAGACAAACAACGAAACGGAGGTCAGGAGGTCAAGTCTTTCTGAAGCGGGTGGCCTGGCAGTCTCACGTCTAGGTTCGATTGCCTGTTGGCGCGAAAAATACTTTCCCTCTATATACTGAGCACGACCCACAATAACCGGTGAAGTGTTCGGAGCTAGACAGACAGAAGTGAACGTTGAACAGGCGTTTCGCCGACTACTGAGGCGGACGAAGGCGAAGCTTCACGGCTAGGGATGAGCAGACCACATGTCGCAGAATAGAGAGCGAGTCGTTCGCCCAGGCGGGAGGGCGGAGCTGATCACGTCCCGCTTCCAAGGACCACGACGGTCCCCGTCATCCAAGGATGAAACTGGCAGTAGTAGTCGTAGGTCCCCGGCGTTGTGAAGGTGAATGTGAATGTCCCACCTGGCGGTATGGTCCCCGAGCCGAAGGTGCCCCCGCGCCCGGTGACGGTGTCGAACGAAATCGAATGGCTCACCCAGGTGACTGTCGCGTTCACCCCCAGGATAACCCTGATCGTCTGCGGGGTGTAATTCCAGGTGACGGGGGTCTCGGAGATGTAGACGACGGCCCCACGAGATGCAGATGGGACGGTCCCGATGGCGTAGGCTGTCGCAGCGAAGTAAACGACCAATATGGCCACGAAGATGAAGCTGAAGGTAGGCGCGACCCATCGGGGGACCTTGACGTCGTTCAGGAAGGTCTTCCTTCTCTCGACTGCGCCTGCCTTCTGCCCCGAAAACCCCCCCAACCAGTCAGGGTTCCTTGCTAGGACGTAGGCCACTCCGATGATCAGGGTCGGTCCGGTAAGCAGAAGCCCCCAGCCCAGGATTACCTGATCAGAGAGCGAGTAGACCGCGTACACCTGATACCCCCACGGAGAAATGAGGGCCACTGCGTACCCCATGTGCCCGAAGAACGCAGCAGTCAGCGCCCCGATCTTCCCAGAGTCGGAGAGCAGGGGCAGCCAGGAGCCTGCCAGGAGCCCCACCCCGAGGAACGACCCGTGCTCCAGGAGATGAACCGCCGGGTTGAGGACGGCGCTGTCCCAGGGCCCCGGGAAGTGCCAGAACACTATGATCGCTATCGAGTCAAGGAGCGCCAGCCTTGGAAGCCAGGGAGACCTCTTCTGGCCGAGAAGCATCCTTCCGATGTGGGGGTAGGCGATCAGGACCCCGGCGAAGATGATAAGGACATGCTGGACCATGTGGGCGGTCAGGTCCACTTCTGTCGCATCATCGAAAGGGGGGAACCCAGTTGAGAAGACGAACAGGACCAGACCAAGGAACTCTGCAGAAAGGAGTCCCCCAGAGAAACGGCCACGGAACAAGTACGGTGGCCGGCTGCATCTGTTCTACTTAAGCGGAGACACGGGTCGGAGTCGAAGCCATGAGAGGCAGGGTTATTTACTTCTCTATAGATTCTAAAGGCGATATTGAAATATGGAATTACAACCTTCTCGGGCGTGGACAGCGTCGGCGGACAGAGCCCGATCAACCTGGCGACGAAGTTAGCCGTCGTTGTCATTACCACGGTGCTCTACGCCATCGGCAAATGGATGACTGCCTTCATTCCCACCCCCTGGGGCGTGGGTCAGCTGTTGGTGGGAATCTTCCTGCCTGCGTTCATGGCGGTCACATCGGATACGCTTTCTGTGGCAGTCGGGGCTGGCCTGGGAACATTCGTAGGGGACTTTTTCGTGCAGACCAACCCTACCCTGAGCCTCATAGCAGGCGTGCCAGCGAACTTCATCGCCTTCCTCCTGTTCGGTTGGTTCGTCAAGAGATACAAGTCATGGCCGTCGTTCGTCGCAGGCACGATCATCTTTGTCTCTCTGGGGAATCTGATTGCTGCAGTCCAGGTCTTTCTCTTCATCAAGTCTACGATTGGAGCGACGCTACCATCGTCAGCCATAATGGGGCTCACGATCTTCTGGAATACCACTAGCATTCCTGCGATACTGATCGGCGTGCCCGTGCTGGTCAGGGCCGCCCGTCCGCTCTATGGGAGGTCCAGGATCCTCTCAGACTATCCGCAATGGTCAAGCTCCATCGGCGCGAGGGGATATGCCGTTGCCCTTGTATTCGCTTTTCTGTATTGCGCCCTCGGCGGAGCGATATTCCTCCTCGTCCCGTCTTCGGTGGACGTGTCCCCCGGGCTAGCCTACTTTGTCGTCGGTGCCCTCCTTGTGATTGTCTTCGGCTCCATCTCCAACCTGGTGGGCGGGTCGGGGAAGCGACCGGGGAACGCGGCAGGCTGAAGGTCCCTCGCAAGTGGATCCCAGAGCCAAGAGCACCAGGGCGACAGCCTTCGCCCCGGCAGCTATCACCAACTTCTTCGAGATCAACTACGATTCGTCCTTCCTTGCTGTCGGGGCCACCGGTGGAGGGTACATCCTCTCCAAGGGGACGCGGTCACTCGCGACCTTCTCGAAGAGCTCGAAGCCAGAGGTCCTGACGACCGTCAACGGAGACAGGTCGTACAACGCCCGAACCACAAGGAAGGCGGTCGAACTCTTGCTGTCGGTGAGCGGGCGCGAGCAAGGCGCAATGAGGCTAGACCAGACGGTGGAGACCCCCATAGGCTCAGGGTTCGGTGCCAGCGGTGCTTCGGCCACCTCGGCGGTCTACGCTGCCGCCGCTGCCGCAGGCATCGGCAAGCGGAAACGGGACCTGGCCCTCTTTGCCCATCGGGCAGAGATAATCGAACAGACAGGGCTGGGGACTGTGTCGGTCGTCTTCAACCACTCGGGGGCGGGCGCCATCACCGTTCCGGGTGAACCTGGGGACGCCAAGTTCACCACCGTCCCGGTCCCGAAGGGAACGAGGATAGTGACCGCGTTCTTGGCCCCCTACGACAAGAAGGACGCTCTGTCGTCAGAGCGGATGAGCAGGCGGATCAACCAGCTCGGTCACAGGGCCCTCGAGGGGTTCCTCTCCGACCCCACCCTCGACAATCTTGCGAACGAGGGGGAAAGGTTCTCCGCGGGCCTCGGGCTGGAGACGCCCGAAGTGAAGAAGCTGATCGCCCTCGCGAAGTCGGCCGGAGCGCGGCACGCGAGTCAGAACATGATAGGATATTCTGTACACAGCATCACCGATTCTGACAGGAGCGAAAGGGTGGCGAGGTCCATGGCCGGAGTTTCAAAGGAGATCCGGGTCGACACCTTCGAAGTTGGGAGGGTGAGGGCAGGTGTGCTGAAGCCTAGCCGCAGGTGATCAGGTCCTTCGTGAACTTCGTCAGCACCATGGGCTTCCTGTCGACCCTTACGGTGTCTTCGATTCTAATCCCGTACTTCCCCACGAAGTAGACCCCGGGCTCGTCCGTGATCACGTCGTTCCTGACGAGCCTGTCCTCGTTTCCCTTGGTTATCCTGGGGAGCTCATGGATGTCGATTCCTACGCCGTGTCCGATGCTGTGGTTGAGGTACCTCTCGACCCTGTGCTCCCGAAGGACACTGACCGCAGCCGTGCTTACGGAGCCGCACGAAGTGCCGGCCTGGACGGCGTCGAGGGCCGCCTGCTGAGCCTCCTTGACAAACTCGTAGTGTTCCTTCATTTCCTTGGTGACGCTCCCTATGGCGAACGTCCTGGTCTCGTCGGAATGGTACCCGTCATACCTGAAAAATAGGTCCGCGACAACGAACTCCCCGGTCTTCAGCCGGCGGCTCGAAAGCTCCGAATGCCCGTAGGCGCCGTGGGGTCCGGACGCGATTATGATTGGGCCGAGCGACGAATCGGAGTTCGAAGGGGTCATCTGCTGTTCGGTGGCCACCCTCATCACCCCGGCCGCGAGCTCCCACTCCGTCCTCCCTACCCTGAGCTCCTTTTCCAGCTCCTGGAAGACCCTGTCCGTGCGGCCGCACGCCTCCCGTATCCTATCGACCTCCGATTCGTCCTTGACCCGCCTGGCCTCCAGGAAGAGCTCCGGAATGGGCTTGAGCGTTCCGCCCTTCAGTTGTGGCCGCTGGTCGACCACGGCCGTCCCCCTCTCAAGCCTCCTCGCGACTTCTCTCATCAGGTCCTTGGACTTCTTGATTACTACGACCTCTGCCTCCCTGGACACCTCGTGGGCCCTGTCTGCCTCCAGGGGGGTCGTGATTATCTCCGTTTTGTCCGGATGGACTATGGCGGCGCCCCCGCCGAAGAAGTCAGTCAGATAGAAGAGGTTCGGGGCGGTAAATACCGCGACCTGCTTGCCTTTCGCCAAGGAAAGCAGCCTTTTGCGCCTCTGGGCGTAAACCGTCAACGTTCTAGCCTCCGAAACCCAAGTGCTTATATCCTCTCGCAGACCTGTCCCGCATGGGGCAATTTACACTGTGACGTTTATTCGAAGGCTGGAGATGCGCGGATTCAAGTCCGCGGGCCCCCGGACGGCGGTCGTCAACTTCGAAAAGGGCTTCACCGTGATCACAGGGCCTAACGGGAGCGGCAAGTCCAACCTGGCTGATGCGATAGCGTTCACCATCGGGGAGAACTCGCCGAAGGCTCTTAGGGCCGCGAACGGCCGCCTGTCGGGGCTGATCTATGACCCCCGGTCTGATGACGCGACCGGAGCGAAGCCCAACGCGTGCCGGGTGACCCTGCAGTTCGACAACGCCGACAGGGCGATCCCCGTGGACTCGGACCTGGTCACCCTGACCCGCGAGCTCCGGGAGGACGGGGAAAACACCTACTACATCAACGGCCGCAAGACCTCGAGGGGGGCCCTCACCGACATCATCGACCTCGCGGGCTTGGCTCCGGGAGGGTTCAACATCGTGGCCCAGGGGGCAGCGACCAGGATGGCCGACCTGACCCCAGAGGAGAAGAGGAGGGTCATCGAAGGGGTCGTCGGCATATCGAAGTTCGATGAACGCAAGGCCGAGGCTCAGAGGCAGCTGGGTCAGGCCGACCAGAGGCTGGAGGTCGCCATGGCCCGCATCGGAGAAATGAGGAGCACCCTGGAGTCGCTCGACTCCCAGCGGACCGACATGGTGAGGTTCAACCTGCTCGAGTCCCAGATCAACTGGGTGACCGCGGTTCTGACTTCGAAGAGGATCGGGGAGCTCAAGGATAGACTGGCGGTGCTGCGCTCGCAGGAGCAGGAGCTGAACGGAAAGATCGGCGACCTGGGGGCGCGACTGGTGGAGCTTGAGAACCGCATCGGCCAGGTCGAGAACGAGAAGACGCGGTTCATCGTCGAAGTGATTCAGGGAGGAGGCGCGAGCCACGTGGAGCTGCAATTCCAGCTGGCGGAGGTGCGGAACGAGCTCGAGACCCTCGAAGGGGACTTCAAGACCGCAGAGTCGAACGTGGCCGAGCTCGAGGGGGAGACGGTCCCCCAGCTCAAGCAGGTGGTCTCCGAGAAACAGAAGGAGGCGAACTCGGCCAACACTACGGTCAGGCAGCTGACGGCAGAGATCGACAAGCTCGACGCCAAGCACGCCGACCTCGCGCAGAGGCTGAAGGAGTTCTTCAAGGCAGGGGAGGAGCTCAGGGGGACCATCGATAGGAAAGGGAAACAGACCGCCCGGGTTCAGATGAAGCTCGCAGACCTGGGCCAGAAGCTGACGCAGACCGACCTTATGATCAACGCGACGAACGCGAGCTTCGTCGTCGAAAAGAAGAGGCTCGACGAACTGAAGCTTAGAGTGGACGGCTATTCCGAGGTGCTTTCCAAGCTGGAGGCGAGCACCACGCAGCTCTTCGGTCTTTACGACAGCTCCACCCGGGAGCTGAGCACGTTGGACGACACACTGTCCGGGGCAGAGAAGACAAGGGAGAAGCTTGTCGGTTCGATCGAGTCGGCCTCCAAGATCCTGGAGAAGGCTTCGGCCGAAGTGTCGAAGGAGGAGGCCTTCAGGCACATGTCGGAGAGCCTCGCCGGGGAGAGGAGCGGCCAGCTCAAGCTCCAGGAGTACTGCGACGAGGGAGGGGTCCCAGGGTACGTCGGGAGGCTCGGACAGCTGGTGAAGTTCCCGCAGCAGTATTCAAAGGCGGTCAACGCAACCATGGGGAAGTGGATGGGGGCCTTCATAGTGCAGGACCTGAAGTCCATGACGCAGCTCATCAAGGCGGCGAAATCACTGAAGGCGAAGAGCTTCTCCGTAATCCCGCTTAGCGAAGTGGAGGCCGTCAAGGCCGTAGATGTCGACAGGTCTGCGGGGGTCGTCGGTCCTCTCTCGGAGGTGCTGAAGTACGAGAAGGAGTTCGAGGGGCTGGTCAACTTCCTCGCGGGAGACACCGTCCTGGTGGAGACCGAGGCGATCGGATACATCCTCGCGTCGGAAGGAGCCAGGGCGGTCACCGCGGCCGGGGAGACGTTCGAACAGGGAGGGAGGGCGTTCAGCTACGGCTACCAGGAGCTCATGGTCAACCTGATGGAGGGCCTCGAGAACATCGAGGGGATAAGCGAAGTCGAGGACGCCGTCGGCGCGCTCAAGGGCGCCATCGAACGGAGGCGCTCGGAACTGGAGTCGCTGGAGTCCGACTCTAGGTCGATGATGAAGGAGCGGGTCAAGAAGATAGTGACCACAACGAGCCTGAAGGCCGAGGCGACCACCATCACCAGGATGGCGAACAGGTACAAGAGCATCTTCAAGAACATGAACGCAGAGTATCAAAGGCAGGCGGCGACGGTTTCGAGGCTGGATCAGAAGCTGAAGGTGAGCCTCGAGAGGAAGGATTCGATCACCAAGGGGATCGCGTCACTGCAGAAGGTCATGGCTGACACGCAGGCGCTCGGGCTCGACTCGATGCTGGCCGAGGTGGACACGACCAAGCAGTCGCTGTCATCCGAGATCGACGGCATCAGGAACCGGATCCAGGACCTGAACCTCAGGCTCACACGGGAGAAGGCCAACCTGGAGAACGTCCTCCTCCGCGCCCTAGAAGAGAACCAACTCGACCTTTCCAACGCGACAGAGGATCTGCAGTCCAACAAGCAGTTCGTAAGGGAAGCTCCGAAAAGAATCCGCGACCTTGCGGAACAGAAGAACTCCCTTGAGACTCAGATCTCCAAGCTGATGGAGTCGTCCAAGCGGAGCCAGCCGGTGCTGGACGAGTTCGACTCGAGATCCAGGAGGTTGAAGGAGGAGAGAGACGGGGTCTCCCGCTCGATAGCGGCCAACCAGAAGGACCTCTTCGCACTGTCCGGGCAGACTTCCACAACACAGGAGAGGGTCGAGGAGGCGCTCGGGAGCCTCAGGATGCTCGGTTACAACGAGGAGCTGGAGTACTTCGAGACCGCCGAACCGCTCCTCGCAGAACTGCAGGGGGAGTACCAGCAGGTCATCGGGTCAGTGAACCGGGGCGCCGACAAACAGTACGTGGAGATGTACGTCAGTTACAAGAGCCTCTCGGTGAGGCACAACGAACTGGAGAACGAGCGCAACTCCATCATCGCTTTCATCGAGAGCGTGGAGTCGGAAAAAAGGAAGGTGTTCATGTCCGCCTTCGACAGGGTGGGAGCAGAGTTCAGTTTGATATTCGAGAAACTCACGGGGGGCCGAGCCCAGCTCGAGCTCGAGAACCCGGAGGAGCTCTTCACCGGCGGGGTCATTCTGAGGGCTGACTTCGGCAACGGCCTCCGTGAGTCTTCACAGCACAGCGGAGGGCAGAGGGCGGTCACCGGGGTCTCCATGATACTCGCGATGCAGGCCGTCCAGACCCACCCCTTCTACATGTTCGACGAGATCGACGCAGCCCTCGACGCCATAAACTCGAGCAGCCTGGCCCGATTCCTCAAGGAGAAGTCGTCCGAAGCGCAGATAATCGCCATCACCCTCAGAGACGTCTTCGTCGCCGAGAGCGACATGACCTACGGGGTCTACTCGGCCGGAGGGATCTCAAGGGTGGTGCACTACAAGCCAGCCGAGGTGCCCCGGCGTGCCTAGCTCATCCCTTCTCTCCAGGCCCCCGCTGAACGTCCTGATCGACCCGTCCCTGGCCAAGCACAAGAGCCCCTGGGAGATCAACCTGACCGAGCTGCTCGACATGTTTCTGAAGGCCATATCGCAGACAGAGCTCATCGACATGCGGGCCGCAGGCACGGCCGCGCTCTCCTCGGCGACCATCTACAGGCTGAAGGTCGAGACCCTCTTCCTGTTCGAAAGGCTCAGGATGCAGCACAGACCGATCGACTCCTCTGAGCCCCCTCAGATCATCGTGATGCCGTTCAGGTACGAGATCTACTCGACCAACATTGACGAGCTCTTCGACGAGCTGGGGCGGATACTCCAGGAGATCGTCACTGACCAGGAAGGGGGGTCCGACCAGGGCCCGCTGCTGGCGGACATCCCCCCTCCAAACTTCGACAACTACGTCGTGTCGCTTCAGACCCTTCTCTCCGAGTTCAGGAAGATACTCGTCGAGAGGCTGAGGGCGACGGGAAAGACCCTCCTTTCGGAGCTGCTCCGGGGACTTTCACCCCTGGACGCCGCCCGCGTCTTCATCCTCCTCCTGTTCGCGGCCAACAGCGGCGAAGTCGTGATCAACCAGGAGGAGTCCGACGAGGATGCGCTGGTGGTGTCGGTGGGGCAGCTTGAGTGAATCT
>Ga0335078_10009339_pt1 | contig 14547 bp, 8 predicted proteins | sample Lox_Sample_32_FD_206711 | JGI IMG/M metagenome (GOLD analysis project Ga0335078, IMG submission 206711) | Soil microbial communities from Loxahatchee National Wildlife Refuge, Florida, United States - Lox_Sample_3.2 | ecosystem: Environmental > Terrestrial > Soil > Wetlands | place: USA: Florida...
GGCGTTCAGAAATGGCAATCGGCGCCCACGGCCTGATTGGCCTCCTCACCGGGCAAATCGATGCCGCCGAGTTGGGCCGCCAGTGGGGACCAGGAGCTAGGCCAAGGCCTGCTTCGGAGGGTTACTTGTTTCCAGCGCGCCCTCTTTGCGAAGTTTGACATCGTCGGGCACGATTCCCTTCAATATGAACTCGCAGAGGTTATGGATCGCCCTGTCCATCGCGCGAATCGATTCCCGATACTCGCGCCCGGCTTGTGCCAAACGGAAACCGCCACCCGGCGCCGGGGTTTGGCTCGGCACCGCCTCTATAATTTGGCCAAAGCGATCGTTGGCGAGTTCCCGCTGCCTCCGGGCGGATTCCACTTTTGTCCGTAGAACCCTCAGAATTCGCTCGTGATCCAATGTCGACTGGGAGCAACATGCATCGCAGATCGGCACTCCGGACACCAGCACCGGCGTCGCGGCGCCGCAAAGGCTGCAGTCTACCATTCGTTCAGACCTCCCAAGCTGGAAGAGCCCGCTACGAATGATACGGGAAGCCGCCTGGCTTGCCAATCGAGTCTTCGTCTTACGGAAAAATCCGGGGTGGTTCAAGCCGAGGCTTCTGGGCTCCAAGCGTAACCACGCAGAATGGTGGTGTGAAATGTCGCGGCCGTTTCCGAGCGCCCGCCTAGCGCGTGTTGTTGTGATGCTCCAGCGTGACGTAATGCCCGGCGTCCTTATCGACGCAAGGCGCAGCCTCTTCCAGCGCGTCGGGCTGAAGCGTGAGCGTACGCGACACAGTCCAGGGCTTCTCGAGAACCTCGGGGTCTTCCGCGGTCGCCTGGTACTGAATGGTGTCGCCTACGCGCCGCAGGCGTTCGATAACGTGCAATTTCCGGCTATGGAACAGACCATTGTCGCCCAGCCAGGTTTCGTCGGTGAGCCGGGTCACATCGACAACTAACGTGTCGCCTTCCCAGTGGCCCACCGAGTCGCCGTTATACGTCGCCGCGGTTTCTGGATCGGTGCTGTGGGGACGTCCGTCGAGCGGAATCACGCGCCATTGGTTGCCGGTGTTGTCGGCGTAGAGAAAGACCGCCTGCTTAGGCGTCTGCACGATCTCGTGCGGCGGCCCCAGGCGCGGCATGCCCGGCGGTATGCAATGCAGCGTCTGATCTTCCTTTACCTGATTGTCGTTGAGGAGTTTTACCTTGGCGGCGGCCTCAGGCTTGTACTGCGGCTTGGCATCGTTCAGGGGCTGGGAGTACAACGCGGCGGTCTTCGGACTGAACGCGCCGCCGACGGTGAAGCTGTCGCCAACCTTTTGAATTGTGCCGATGCCGAAGAAGTGGTGCCACACGCCGTTCAGGTCGGGGTGTCCGTCGGCCATATGTGGCGTCGGCCGGGAGGCGGCGCCGGGATTCTTGGCGGCTTCCGCGGCGTAGTTGGTTTGCGCCCAGGCGCCGATAGGCGAGGCGAGAACGACCGTGGCGAGCGCTGCCAGCGTTCGGTGATTCGCAAGCTGGGATATCATGATTTCCTCCCTTACTTCTGCGTCCGCAGACTGGGGTCCGCATCTTTCGGCGACATGCTGAATACGTGGCCGTCCGGATAAGCCAACTTGATCATGAACCCGGAGTCGGCGCCATCCTTGGAAGGATTAAAGGTGACGGTCACCTCCTGCTTGTTGCTGAGCAGCATATCCTTGGTCAACCCGCTGCCTCGGAAGAACAGCGGAGGCAGAGACTGGAACGCCCAGGTGGTCGTCTTTCCGGAGTCGTCCTTCACGTCGAGATAGACCCAGATGTGCGGATTGACCCAGTCGACCTTGGAGATCGTTCCATGCAAGGTCACGGTCTTACCCGCGTCGAATTCCGCGGAAAAAGAATGATGCGCGATGGCGGGTAATGCGCACGCTAAGGCCACAACTACCGCCCACCGCAATCGATTGGTAGCACCCATCCGATCCTCCAGCTTTCTCGAAGAGTATATACTCCCGCGCTGCCCGGCACAATGGCGGCCAGGCGGCCAGGCCAAAAGGAAGCGCCGGCCGAGCGTCACTCCGCCATCTCTTCTTCCCTGCTGTCCCGTTCGCCTTGCGTCCGCGGTGCCTGACCCGTGGAACGAACACCGATTCCTGCTGGTTCTCCCGCTGTTCCGTTGGAATCACTCACGCGACGAGTAAGGGACAAGACTTTTTGGAGACTTTGGAGTTGCAGCGGTTTGCCAAGAAAATCATCCATTCCCGCCGCTTCGCATTTTTCCCGGTCACTGGATAACACGTTGGCAGTCAGGGCAATCAAATAAGGCCGGCGGTCCCCGCTGAACTCGCGATTGATTTGGCGTGCCGCCTCCAGGCCATCCATCTCGGGCATTTGGACGTCCATCAGAACCACGTCGTAGGGCTGCCGCCGAACCGCTTCCAGGGCCTCCAGTCCATTCGAGGCCACGTCGGCGGGATAGCCCAGCCGTTCCAACAGCCGCACGGCTACCTTCTGGTTAACGATGTTGTCGTCGGCAACCAGGATGCGCAGCGAAGGAAGACCCACAATGGTCTTGTCGATTGCAATTGGCTGGCGTAGTGGGCTTCGCCGGCTGCGCAACAGTTGGCCAATCACTTCGCGCAGATGATCGGATCGCACGGGCTTAGTTAGAAAGGCATGGAATGGCTGAGCGTCTTCGCTCGACAGTAAGCGCTTTCGAACGAGCCGGGAGGAACTGGTGAGAATGATCCGGGTTGGGGACCGTGCATCCTTGTTGATCAGCCGCGCCAGTTCCAGGCCATTCCTCCCCGACATCTCGTAATCGATCAGAGCCAAATCGAACTTGTGCAGTCGCACCAGCTTGAGTGCGTCGTCCGCCGTGGCTGCTGACACAACGTCGAGCCCCCAATGTTGCAATTGCGCTTCATAGATGCGCCGGTTAGTCTCGTTGTCATCTACCAGCAACGCCGCCTTATTCCACCACACGTCGCGTTCGTGCTGCGCTTCTTCCTGATTCGACGCGACCTTGAGAGGGATGGTGAATTGAAAAATGGAGCCTTTTTCCAATTCGCTCTCCACCCAGATGTGACCGCCCATAACCTCGGCGAGTTTTCTGCAGATCGCCAGACCCAGCCCGGTGCCGCCATACTTTCGCGTGGTGGAGGCATCCACCTGACTGAACGTTTTGAAGAGCCGATCGATCCGATCGGCCGGAATGCCGCATCCCGTATCCCGGACCGAAAAATGGACCACCGGTTTGGGCGTGTCTGTCTGAAACGGCTTGATGGTGAGCACCACTTCTCCGCTCTCGGTGAATTTGACGGCGTTCGCCAGGAGATTGACCAGGATCTGACGCAACCGCGTGACGTCCCCGCAAATCCAACGCGGCAGGTCCGGGTCGATTTCCGAGAGTAGTTCCAAGCGCTTCTCGGCCGCGCGAACGGCAAGCAAGTCGAGCGCCTCCTCGGCGCACTTCACCAGGTCGAAGGGCTGGTTTTCTACTTCCAGCTTGCCCGATTCGATCTTCGAAAAATCGAGGAGCTCATTGATCAAGGTGAGTAGCGAATCTGAGGCGCTACGGATGGTATCTACGAAATCCGTCGTCTCCTTATCCAGATTCTTCTGAAGCAGAAGACTGGTCATCCCGACGATGGCATTCATCGGTGTGCGGATTTCGTGGCTCATGGTGGCCAGGAACTCACTCTTCGCCCGGCTGGCCGCTTCCGCGGCTGCGATCATCTCCTTTTCTTTGGTGATGTCGATGGAGGCGCCGACCAGCCGGGATGGCTTGCCATTCACGAATTCCACTTGCGCCGTGCTGCGCAGCCAACGCGTCACGCCGGGGTCGAGAAGGATGCGAAATTCCACGGAATACGGCTCACCGGTCGCGAGAGCACGGTCGAAGCTTTCCATGAGCAGCGGGCGATCGTCTGCATAGACGTTCACCAGCCACTCGTCACGGGAAACTTCCCGCGAACGGGCCCCCAAGCCGATGATTTCGGCCGCTCCCGCGGAGAGCTTAAAACGGTCGCTGACCGGCTCCCATTCCCACGTGCCGAAATCCGCGACTTGTTCGGCCAATTGGATACGATGCTCACGCAGCCGTTGGTTTCGCCGCCAGGCGGCTAGCCGCCGATCGGCTAGCAGCCAGCCTCCCACGCCACCGGCGAATATAATGAGCAACCCGAAGATCATAATACGAAACGATTCGTCAAGCGCTTTTCTTTATGACTGAGACACTTCCGTTTCTATCGTTAATTCGATCATTCGGGGTATTCCTTGCCAATACTTACTTCGGTAGTAAGCCTGATGGAACGAGAGCGCCGGCCGGTTGCCGGAACCGGTCTCGGCCTGCTACGGTTGCCCCAGCTTCTGCAGGACCTCGAGTGCTGCGGCACGCACGTTGGCGTCGGAACCGTTGGCGGCCAGTTTTAACTGTTCGATGGCTGCTGGCGAGTTGCCTTTTCTGCCGAGTGCCATGCCTAACTCGAAATGCGCGCGCCAGAGAGAGGGTTGCGCGCGGACAGCGGCTTCGAGTTCCCGAATCGCGCCCCCCAAGTCGCCACGGTCAGCCAGCAAATGCCCGTAATCTACGCGGGCGTCCGCCAGGTCTGGTTTCAGACGGAGAGCCTTTTGGAATTGAAAGCCGGCTTCGGCGATCTGGCCGCGAGTAGCCAGCACGCGCGCCAGGTTAGCGCGCCACTCGGCAATGCCCGGCTGGATGCGCAAAGCCTCGCGAAACTGCTGCTCGGCGGCCGCCTGGTCGCCCAAGCCCCACTCCACCGATGCCAGGTTATTGTGCAATTCCGGCAGGTCGGCATCCAATGCGACGGCTTTCTCTAAATCGGTGCGCGCTTCGGCTCCTTTATCCTGCTGCCACAGCACCCAGCCGAGGGTTCCCCAAGCCAGTGGCTGATCGGGCGACAGGCTGGTGGCGCGGCGCAGGGTCGATTCGGCTTGCGGCAACTGGCCGGCTTCCATCTGCGCATTGCCGAGTTGAATGAGCCGGAATCCCGTGGGCTCGCGCCGCGCGGCCTCCTCGTAATACGGCACCGCGCGGGCGACATCGCCGGCAGCCCGGTAGCCTTGGCCGAGTTCCGTGTAAAAGCCCGCCTGCGCCGGATGGTAGTGATCCAGAAGGCTGGCCAGGCGAGGCAAACCGTTCTGCAGGTTCTTGCCGTAGCGCACCTGCGCGACGGCGACATAGAGTGCGTTGTCAGGCGTGTCCGGAAGCATCGCCGGATAATACGGAACCACCTCTCCGTGATACACGTTCGCCGCCCTTTCGACCACCTCGGCCTTGGGCGCCAAGAGGTCGCCCTCCGGCTTCCGCCGCTGGATCAGGTGATCGGTCATGACGACATGCACTACGTCGTCGGTGCGGCGCTTGGGCATGTGGCAGGAAACGCAATCGGCGTTCGGCACGTGCGGCGCCGCCGCCTGGGTCATCGACCCGTGGCACGTCTCGCACACGCCGTTATAGTGCGCGACAGCCGCTGGTCCGTGCGGAATATCGTGTGGATCGTGGCAGGTGGTGCAGCGCAGTTTTCCCGCGCTCTTGATAAAGCACTGGGACTGGCGAAGCCGGTAGGCGCCGTGCGCAATCTCGAAGCGGTCGTTCATGCCGGCGGGCTTATCGAACTCGAGGCTGAAGTCCGCCAGAGGTTGTCCGGGGCGGTACGAGAACGGTCCATGGTCAAAGCGCCGAACCGCGTGCGGGAGGTCCAGGCTGGTGGTCTCGAGGTGGCACTGCATGCAAACTTCGAGTTCCCGATCGGGCGCCAGCCGCTTTGGATTGACGATGGCGGCGCGAATCTCCGCGGGCTTCCCGCCTGAGGATGCCAGGCTCACGTGGCGCTGCCCTGGCCCGTGGCAGCGCTGGCAGTCGATCCCCTCCGGCAGTGGCTGCACGAAGGCCATTTCCGCGCTGGCCTGGTGCTCCAGGGTGCCGGGAATTTTCGGATACGCATTATGGCAGAACATGCACTCGTAGTGCACCGGGCGAACCGAACCCGGATAGTCGGGCTGATCGTATCCCGGGCTCATGTCCCAATACCCGCCCTTCTCCGAGTACCAGCTCAGCGGCAGGACCTGCAGCGCGCCTTGGCTGGTCAGGTGGAGATATGTTCGCGAATGGTTCCCCGAGCCGACGACGAAGTCCAGCTGTCTTTCGTCGATATTGGTCTCCTTGCCGTCGAAGCCAATCTGCCATCGGCGCTGAAAGTACTCGCCGCCCCGCTCGATGATGGCGAACTCGCTCTCGCTCGCTTTATGGTGGAACGGGCTCCGCAGGGGTGGGACACTATCCGCGTTCACGGGGGCGAACGACCGCCCCATTCCAGTCTTCCGGTAACTGGCTGCAATACCCGCATGACAGCCGGTGCAAACCGCCGAATTGACGTAAGCGTTGCCCGGTTCCGCCGAAGGGTGGGACTGCCGCTTGGTGTAAATCCAGGCTCCCGCCGCCCCGCCCACGACGACTACCGCGGCGATTGCGGCACGAAACCCTGAAGACCGAGGGAACAAGAACACATTTTACGTGATTTTGCGGGCAGTGATTTCGAAAGCGCCGTGACCGCTCCTTTGAGTCGCGGCTCGGCAAAAACAACGCGAAGGTTACCGAGACGGAAACGGCGACCGAAAAGCACCGGCGACCGAAGATGGCGGGCGCTACGACGCACTGGACGCCGGTGATATACTCGGCCTTGTTTCGTTCGTATGTATTGCTGATGGCGGCCCCGCTCTGCGCGTTTTCGGCCGATTACTCCGGAAGCGAGGCGTGCGCCTCATGTCACGCCGAGATTTTCCGCAGCTTTATGCGGACGCCCATGGCTCACGCCAGCGGGCCGGTAGGAACCGAGGCAGAGACAGAGCGGTTCGACCACGCGGAATTTCGCGATGCTCCGGGCGCCTTCACGTACACGGTAGGCCGGGAAGCTGACAAATACTACTTCGACTTCCGGCAGCGGCTCGCCACCCAGCCGATCACTGGCCGGCGGCAGCTCGATTACTTCGTAGGCAGCGGACACGCGGCGCGCAGCTATCTCATGCAGGCCGGCGGGTTCTTGTACGAGGCCCCCGTTTCCTACTTCACCAATTCCGGGTCGTGGAATTCAGCTCCGGGTTACGCTTCGCACGCGGAAGTCTACCTGAACCGCCCTGTGCAGCCCGGATGTCTGGCGTGTCACGCGAGCGGGATTCAGTGGATCCCCGGGACGCCCAATGCCTACGCGTCTCCGCCCTTTCGGGAAGGCAGAGTCGCCTGCGAGCGATGCCACGGGCCGGGAAGCGAACACATCGCCACCGGCAAGCCGATGATCAATCCGGCCAAACTGGCCGCAAGACAGCGGGACAGCATCTGCGAGCAATGCCACCTGTCCGGAGAGATCCGCGTGCCGAAACAAGGCAAGGACGATCTGACGTTTCAAGCCGGCGACCGCCTGGAGGACACGGAATCAGTATTCGTGCGTTCCGGCTCGGGAGCGCAGATGAAAGTGACCAGCCACGTGGAGGACCTCGCGCAAAGCGCCTGCCAGAAAGCGAGCGGCACGAAGCTCTGGTGCGGCACGTGCCACGATCCCCACTCGGTCCCGGCGGCCCCGGAAAAAGCGGCATATTTCCGGACCAAGTGCCTGAGCTGCCATGCGGTCTCCGATTGCCGCGCCGCGCAATCGGCCAGGCAGGCCAACGGCGACGACTGTGTCGCCTGCCATATGCCGCGCAATCTCACCACCGACGTAGATCACGTTGTGTTTACCGATCATTCGATTCCGCGCCGGAAGGCCGCCAAAACCCGCCTGCCGGACCCGAGCGCCCCCTTGGTGCCGTTCCATGGAGGAACGCCCGACGGCCGCGACCTCGGCCTCGCTTACGCCATGGTGGGCCGGCGCGAACAAATCCAGCCATACCTGGATCGTGCGTTCGTCCTGTTGCAGGACGCTGTGACCCGTGGCACGGCCGACGCCCTGGCGATTGCCAACCTGGCCGAGTTTTACCGGAACCGCAAGGATGACGCTCGCGCGCTTCCTTTATATGAGCAAGCCTGGCGCATGGATCCCACGCAAGCTCCCGTGGCTGCCGCTTTAGGGGCGTACCAGATGCAGCGCGGCAACCTGGAGGAGGCCATCCGGCTGTGGAACCGGACACTGGCCATCGACCCCGCGATGGTTCTTGTACGCGCCAATTTAGCCACCGCATTAGTGCGGACCGGCCACGCTGATCAGGCCCGGACCATGATGGAAAAGGCTCTCGAATGGAACCCGTCGTTTCAGCCTGCCAGAGACTTCCTCGCGGGGGCCGCGAAGTAAGGGCGGGGTCGTCACGCCGCGCTTGGGCTCTTCCTGGCGCCGCGCACTTTGCATGCACATTCCGCCCCTCCCTGGACTTTTCTCCAGTCCGCGGCATCGCGTCCATAACTGAATAAACCAACAGCTATTGTGGCGCAGTGCGCTCCCAAGCCCCGCAACCCGGTCCCCGAAGCCCTTTCCCGGTTTGCATGCAAATTCTCAAAAAAACCGTTGACTCAAACGGGCTATCTGGGATAGAATCGCGCCAATTGACAAGGCTTGGGTGGTTAGTCTATCAATGCAGGCAATTACGCTCGTCAAGGGTTGAAGGAGGGGATCTAGAGTATGTACGCCAGGCTGTCTAGAATATCGGCGGGTTTCGTCCTCGCAGTTTTCGTTTTCCTGGGTGCGATTGCATTTGCCCAGACGAATCAGGGGAGCATAACCGGAACGATTTCCGATCCCGCGGGGGCGGTTATTCCGGGGGCTCAAATTGAGATTAAGAACAGCGAAACCGGGGTTGTGTATCGCAGCGGCACGTCGGCTACGGGCAACTTCGTCCAGGCCCTGCCGGCGGGCACCTACGAGATTTCGGTAACCGCGCCTGGCTTCAAGAAGGCTGTGCAGACGGGCGTCCAGGTGGTCGTCGCCGTTGACACCCGCAAAGACATCAAGCTGGAAGTCGGCACGGCGAGTGAAACGATCACGGTGGAAGATACCGCGCCGCTGCTGAAGAGCGAAAGCGGAGAGATCAGCCACACCGTCGAAATCTCGGATGCGGATCAGCTTCCCGTGCTCACTATTGGGGGCGGCAACGTCATCGCCGGCGCCAGCAACGGCGCGATGGGCCAAATTCGGAACCCCATGCAGATTGCGGAGCTGCTTCCCGGCGTGACCTTCTCCAACGACAACTCGCTGGTGGTCAACGGGCAGCCGAGCAACAGCGAGGCCATCCGCATCGAAGGCCAGGATTCTACCGGAAACATCTGGAAAGTCATGCAGCAGCTCAGCCAGGGCGCCAGCGTAGACGCCATTCAGGAAGTGTCCATTCAGACCAGCAATTTCGCCGCGGAGTATGGCCAGGTGGGCGGCGGCTACTTCAACTTCACGATGAAGTCGGGCACCAATCAGGTGCATGGCAGCGCCTACGACTATTTCGTAAACGAATTTCTGGATGCCGGCTTGCCCTTCACTGACGAAGGCACGCAGAACCCGGCAAAAGAAGGCCAGCACATCCGCAACGCCGTGCGCCGCAACGATTATGGATTCACGCTGGGCGGGCCGATCCGCATTCCCAAGGTCTACAACGGAACTAACCGGACTTTCTTCTTCTTCAACTTCGAGCAATTCCGTGAGAACCGGACAACTTCCAACAACATCCAGACAGTGCCGACGCCGGCCTATAGAAGCGGCAATTTTGGCACCGCCGGCTGTTTTGCTTACATTGCGGGCCCCAATATCTGCGCCTTCAGCCCACCCATCGTGAACGTCGTCACTGGCCAGCCCGCAGTAGACCCGGCCGGACAGGCGCTGTCCTTCGGTGAGATCTTCGATCCCACTTCGACCAGGGTCGTAGGCGGAGCCCAAGTCCGCACCCCCTACGCGAATAACACGATTCCCATGGCGAGCTTAAGTCCGTTTGCCCTGCAGATTCAGAACTTTTTCCCGATGCCCAATCAGCCCGGGCTCATCAACAACTATCTTTCTCCTGCCTACCAAAACTGGCAGCACACGACCAACTGGTCCTTCAAGCTCGATCACTCGGTCAGCCCCACGCAGAAACTCTCCTGGTACTTCTCGCGACTGCTGGACGACTCGCCGAATTCCAACGGAGTCACGGAGCCTTACAATGCCCCTAACCCCACCGCCAACCGCAACATCACCACGCGCGTGAGCTGGGATAGCACCATCAGGCCAACCCTGCTGCTGCACCTGGGCGTTGGTTACATTCAGCAATATCAGCCCACGGACTATCCCAATTTCAACCAGTCCTCTTTAGGCATGAGCGGGTATTTCCAAACCAACCGCTTCCCCTCGATTGCTGGAATCTTCGATGGTAGCCCGGCCACGAACATCGCTCTCGGAATGTGGAACTTCATCAGCGGCGGGTATGGCGGTCCGAATCTGGGAGGTGTAGGTCCGGCCTTCATTGCCTTCCTCTGGGAAGAGAAACCGACGGCCAATGCTAATTTGACTTGGGTCAAGGGAAACCACGCTTTCAAATTCGGCGGTGAGCTCATCATCGACGGATATCCCGAGCACAGCGGATGGCGAGCCAATGGAGCCTTCGGCATTTCCAACGCCGAAACCGCCGATCCCTGGCAGAATCTCCAGCCTTTCAACTTCCCCCTTGCCAGCGGTTTCAGTTATGCCAGTTTTCTGTTGGGCCTGGTAGATGATATTCAGATTAGTCCGAACACCCAGACGAAGACGGGCAATCATAGTCTGGGGTTCTACGCGCAGGATAGCTGGAAGGTCACGCGGAGGTTCACGTTGGATTACGGCCTGCGCTACGATTACCAGACGTATTTGCTGGAAGAACACGGCCGCATGCCGATCGCTTCTTTCAGCGCGCTCAATCCGACGGTCGGCCTTCCGGGCGCCGAAATCTACGGAGCCACCTGCAACTGCGACCTGTCCCACAATTACCCGTATGCCTTTGGACCGCGTGTCGGAGCCGCCTACCAGATCAACCCCAAAACGGTGCTGCGCGCAGGCGCCGGCGTGTCATATGGGGTAGTGCAGACTCCGCAGGGCAATCAATACAGCCTGGCAAATTACTACACCTTCAACGCCACCGGTTATGGGATCAGCCCGTCACCGAATGGCTTCCCCGTTGCCAATCCGTACCCCAACGTAACCTGGCCCAATTACGATCCAGGCAGACTTCCGATTTCGACGAACGGGCTGTTGCCGCCGTCGTCCCCCAACACAATCTTCGCCCCGAGCGCCCGGCCGCCGCGCACTCTGCAGTGGAGCATCGGCGTGCAGCGCGAAATACAAAAAGACCTCGTTGCGGAAGCTACCTATGTGGGCAACCGGGGAGTCTGGTGGTCTGCTGAGGGCCTCGATCAATATCAATGTAATTGCCTGACGCCCGCCATTCTGCAGCATTACGGACTGAGCCAAAACAATCCGGCCGATCTGGCTTTGCTTACGGATCAGCTGAACTCGCCCGCCGCGATTGCGCACGGATTTGGCGCCCCCTACCCGGGGTTCCCGCTGACGGATACGGTCAACGAGGCCATCCGTCCGGTACCGCAGTGGGCGTCCGGCGGTCCCACCTCATTCCTGGGACCTCCCATCGGCAAAACCTGGTATGACTCGCTGCAGACCAAGATCACCAAGCGCTTCTCTCATGGTTTGTCGGCCCAGGCTTCGTTTGTATGGTCCAAAGCCACCGACATCGGTGCGGGCTCGGAAGCCCCCATCGCCCTTACGTACAACCCGGTGATTGAAGACATCTTCAACTATGCAGCCCAAAAGCAGCTCAACCAGTTGGTGTACCCGGAGGCTTTGGTCATTTCCGGCTCCTACATCACGCCCAAGTTACCCTCTGCGAGCAGCGCTGGAATGAAAGTGCTTTCCCAGGTAGTCCGGGGTTGGCAGCTCGGCTGGCTGCTGCGTTATCAGAACGGCTCGCTGATTGAGAGTGCGGCTTCCGCCAATAATCTCGAAAGCGAATTACTACGGCAGGGTGGTTTTGAGGGCCAGCCCGTCAACGCCGACAACCGTGTTCCCGGTGTGAATCCGCTGTTGGTCAATCCGAACTGCGGATGCTTCAACCCGCAGACCACGCTGGTTCTCAATCCTGCCGCCTGGCAAGAGCCGGCGGCTGGGCAGTGGGGAACTGCCGCACCGTTCTACAACAACGTCCGTTGGCAGCGGCAGCCGGCCGAGTCGATGAGCTTTGGCCGAAACTTCCGCATTAAGGAAAGGTACAACTTCCAGATCCGCGCCGAGTTCCAGAACATCTTTAACCGGATGTTCCTTTCGGCGCCCGCCGTCGGCACGCAAGGGACGAGTAACTTCTCCACCGCGGCGCCGGTGACTACGAGCACATCTCCCGTCATTTCGAATGGCGCGTACACCGCCGGGTTTGGCTACATCAACACCCTCGAGGGCATCGGGTCGCAGCCGCGGTCCGGCCAAATCGTGGGGCGCTTCACCTTCTGAGCGGCTCTTAGGAGCTGTTTGAAAAAGACGCAAGCAGCACGCCGGGCATAAGCCCGGCGGCAGGCCGGAAGGCCTGACCCCACGGGATATTTCGCTTTGGAGCGCGGCTCGGTAAGTGCTTGTAAAAGCGGAGCGCTGTTTCTAGCCGCGCGCGTGAGGGTTTTAGGAACAGCGGAAGGGTAAAACCATCTGTCCGGTTGGCCTAGTTTACTGCGGCCCTGGGCACATTAGCAGACGAAACGATGCAAGGCTGGCCGCTACCCTCGCGCAAATTCACGATTCGATCTACCGCGATCTGGTTCCAGGATTCGCAGGTCCCCGAAAGCCAGTGGACCTGGATGCGGTCTACCTCGGACGATTTGCCGAGCCCGAAGTGGACTCTCGGATCGTTGGCCGCTAAATAGCTCCCGTCGCCTCTCACCCAGCGCTTCACCGATGTACCGTCTTTCCGGAAGAGCTCGACCTCGCTTCCGTATCCAGACCGGTTGGAGCGAACTCCCACCAGATGAACCAGGAGCCAATGCCCGCGATCCGGCGAAGTGTTCAATAGTAGACGCGCGGGACCGTTATTGTTGGTGACCAGAATATCGACACCGCCGTCGTTATTCACGTCGCCGAAAACAGCGGCCCGGCTGACGTCTGCGTGCTCGAAGGCCGGGCCGGCGGAAGCCGTCACATCCGCGAAGCCCTTTTCCTTGCCGAGATTGCGGAGCAACAAGTTACGTTGACGGTACGGAAACGGCTCGCCCAGTTCGGTCACCGCGGACTTCACTTGTCCATTGGCGGCGAACAAGTCATCCAGTCCGCGGTTTTCGATATCCAACAAGCCGACTCCAAAGCCGGTATATGGCAGGGAGGTATGGAGCAGCCCGCTCTGCACGGTGGAATCGAGGAAATCTCCGCCCGGCTGCCGTTGGAACAAAGTGAATCCCTCGCTGATGAGATTGGTAATCACTACGGTCTCCCGGCCGTCGCCGTAGAGGTCCCCGGCCGCGACGCCCATTCCCGCCCGGGCGCGACCGTCGGCAGCGTAGGCGAGCCCCTCGGTGAGTCCGGCTTCCCGGAACACCCGGCTTCCAGGTTTTGAGCCCGCCTTCGGACCCGGTTCACTTAGCCAAAGATGATTGGCGGCGCCGTCGTTGGCAACGATGAAGCTCGGCCACCCGTTCGAATTAAAATCTCCGGTCAAGATGCCGAGGCCGGGTCCGCGTTTCGCGTTCAAGCCTACGGCGGCTGTCACGTCTTCGAAACGCCCATTTCCCAGGTTGCGAAATAATTGGGTGACGGTCGGTGGAAAGTTCTGGGGCCCGCAATACTCTTTCTGGGCCGCCTCGCTCTGGCACGCCCTGGAATAGACGTCCAAGTAGTGAACGACGACGAGATCGAGGTAGCCATCGCGGTCGTAGTCAATGAAAGCAGCGCTGGTGGACCAACCCGATGACTCCACGCCGGCCGCGCGCGTCACGTCCGTAAAGGTGCCGTTGCCGTTGTTGTGATAAAGAACGTTGCCGCCAGAACTCGTTGCATAATTCGTCACGTACAGATCGATGTACCCGTCATTGTCGTAGTCGCCCGCTGCCACACCCATGCCGTAACCGCTGTGACCGACGCCCGCTTCCTCGGTGACATCCGTGAAGGAGAGTTTGCCGGTGGGGACCAGATTATTCCGGAACAGCCGGTTGCCCGGCTTCCATCCCTTCGGCAGGGGAACCACCGGTTTTCCGGCGCCAGGCTGCGGAGAAGGGGCGCCCTGGATTAGATAAAGATCCAGATCTCCGTCGTTGTCATAGTCGATCAGGGCGGCGCCGGATCCCATAATCTCCGGCAAAAACATCTCCCCTGTGGCCCCGGAAAATTGCCAGAAGTCCAGGCCGGTACGCTTGGAGACGTCGTCAAAACGAGGGCCGCTTGGATGGGAGGACGTGCACGAGAAAAAGACAACCACCAGCCCGAGGTACGCCAACCGCAGTTTCATGCAATTACCGACCAAGCATCCCACGGGCATGATAGACTGTCAACAATTTAGGTGCCGAGAACGGAATTGAGGAAACCTGGTGTATGCGCCGTATTGGCGCTGGCCGGGCTGTTCGTTTGGTCTTGCGTTAGCCCGATCCCGCCGG
>Ga0335078_10009341_pt1 | contig 14545 bp, 14 predicted proteins | sample Lox_Sample_32_FD_206711 | JGI IMG/M metagenome (GOLD analysis project Ga0335078, IMG submission 206711) | Soil microbial communities from Loxahatchee National Wildlife Refuge, Florida, United States - Lox_Sample_3.2 | ecosystem: Environmental > Terrestrial > Soil > Wetlands | place: USA...
TCATCATCGTGCGCACGCCGGTCGCGGGCGAGATCAAGACGCTCGGCGATCTCAAGGGCCGCAAGATCGGCATCACGGCGCAGGGTGCGGCCGACAATTCCGTGATCGCCGTCGCGCTCAAATCCGTCGGGCTTGGCGTCAGCAGCGTCGAGCGCGTCTATCTCGGCTTCCCGGCGCAACTGGTCGCGCTCAAGAACGGCGGCATCGACGCGGCGTTCAGCGCCGAGCCCGATGCGACGATCGCCGTGCGCCAGGGCATCGCCGTGAAATTCATGCCCTATTCCGCCTTCTATCCGGTCGTTCAAAGCGGCGTCATCCTCTATGGCGCGAGCTTTCTCGAGCGCGACCGCGCCAAGGGCGCGAGATTCATGAAGGCCTATCTGCGCGCCGTGCGGTTTTACGATTCCTCGCTGAAGGACGGGCACATCGCCGGCCCCAACGCCGATTACATCTTCCAGGCGCTCACTGAGCTCACGAAACAGCAGGACAAATCGGTGTTCCGCGACATGGTCGCGTGCTGGACCAATCCCGACGGCGCCATCGACATGGCGAGCGTGCGGACCGATCTCGCCAATTTCAAGGCGCAAGGCGACGTTCAGTCCGATATCCAGCCGGAACGGGGGATCGACCTGTCGTTCGTCACCGAGGCCGCGAAAGAGCTCGGCCCCTACGAGGGGCCGTCCAACTGACGGATCAGTGCCGCGCCGGCGCGAAATCGCGCACGAGGCGGCATTCGGCGACGCGGATCCGCCTCTTGGGCGCGGGCGTGTTGCGGCTCTGGCCGACGAAGCGCGGTTCGCCGTCGGTGATGACCGCGCCGACCGCGCACGGATCGCCATGTTTCAGCGCCGCCAGGGCGGTGTCCTGCGTGCCGCCGACCGGCGCGTCGATGATCGCCACGTCGGCGTCCTTGCCGGGCGCGATGAAGCCGCTGTTGAGGCGATAGACGCGCGCGTTGTTGCCGGTGGCGGCGCAAACGGCGAGCTCGGGCGCCATGTCGGTAAGGCTCGCGAGATGCGACATGGTGTAGATCATGCCGAGCGGCATGACGCCGCTGCCGGTCGGCGTATCGGTGGCGATGAGGAGCCGTTCCATCGCGCCGTGCTTGCGCGCAAGCCCGGCGCACATGAGCGCGGTGCGCAGATTGCCGGCGGTGCAAAGCTGGAGCGCGATGTCGCTGTCGCAGATGACGCGCTCGAAATCGCGGTCGGGCATCGCGGTCGGGCCGCCATTGATGTGGAACGAAACGTGCGGCCGCATGGCGAGGAGATGATCGCCGGTGATGGGCGATGAATCGGGGATCGACGCGCCGCCGGTGTGGACCGTCGTGATCATGCCCGCCGCGCGCGCCCACTGGACGAGCGGCACGTAGTCATAGGGCGTCACGACCGCGCCGAACCCGGCCTTGGCGAGCCACACGCCCTTTGCCGCGATGTCGCGGAAATCCGCTTCGGTGAGGCCGGGTTCGAGGATGATCGAGCCGGCCCAGACGCGCATGCCGCCCGGCCGGAAATGCTCAAACGAACGCTGCGCCGCAAGCGCCAGCGCCTTCACGCCCTCGGGATCGCGCGGCCGGCCCGGCACGTGCACCTCGGACGCGCTGATCGCCGTCGTCACCGCGCCGTGCACATAGCTTTCGAGGAATCCGACCGTCTTCTGCCGCGGCGTATAGTCGCCGAACGTGTTGTGCACCTGCGAGTCGATGAGGCCGGGAATGATGGTGGCGCCGGCGGCGTCGATCACGACGTCGCATGCGCCCAGGTCGGCCGCGCTATCGGCCCCGATGCTCTCGATTCGGCCCTTGTCCATGACGAGCGCGCGGGCATCGAGGAAGGGCGCCTGCCAGTCGCCGGAGACGATCGTGCCGGCATTGACGATGGCGGTCCGCATCGGGCGCTCCTACTGCCTCACATGCACCAGCACCATCGAGATTGCCGGCACATAGGTGATCAGCATCAGCGTCGCGAAATTGATGAATACGAACGGCAGCACGCCGGCATAGACCTTGGCGATCGGCGAGTCGAACACCGCCTGCGACGAGAAGAGATTGAGCCCGAACGGCGGCGTGTACATGCCGATGCTGAGATTGACCGCCATGATGATGCCGAAATGGATTGGGCTCACGCCGACCGCGACGACGATCGGCAGCAGCAGCGGCGTGAGGATGAGGATGGCGGGCGCCGGCTCGAGGAAGCTGCCGGCCATCAGAAGCCCGGCATTGATCCAAAGCAGCAGCTCCCATTTCGCCATGTGCATGCCTTCGATCGTCGCGACGATGTGCTGCGGAATGCCGCTCGTCGTCAGCAGCCAGGAATAGATTCCGGCCGCGGTCACGATGATCAGGATCTGCGAGATGAGAAAAGCCGCGTTCGTCACGATGCGCCACAACCCGGCGAGATCGACCTCGCGATAGACGAACATGGTGACGATCAGCGAATAGATGACGGCGACGCCGGCGGCCTCGGTCGGGGTGAAGACGCCGCCGTAGATGCCGCCGAAGATCACGACGAGGGTGCCGATCGACCAGCTCGCCTCCTTGGTCGTGATCCAGATGTTCTTCCAGCGCGCCTTAGAGGCGAGCGGCACGCGGGTGACCTTGGCGTAGCTCATGACGAAAAGCGCGTCGACAAATCCGATCAGCAGGCTCGGCAGAACGCCGGCGGTGAACAGAAACACCGCCGATTGCTGCGCCGACATCGAATAGAGGATCATGGCGATCGACGGCGGAATCACCACGGCGATAGCGCCCGAGGACGCCACCAGGCCCACGGAGAAGCGCTCGCTGTAGCCGCTTTCGCGCAATGAGGGATAGATCATGCGGCCCATCGCGATGACGGTGCCGACGGCGGTGTGCGACATCGCGCCGAACAGCTCGCTCGCGGCAACCGTGGTGACGGCAAGCGAGCCGCGCACGCCGCCGATGAGCGACATGACCCAGGCGATGACGCGCCGCGCGATGCCGCCTTGCGCCATGATCTCGCCGGCGAGGACGAAGAACGGCACGGCCAGCAGCGGGAAATTGTCGAGGCTGCCGAACATGTAGGTCTGGATCGCATCGGTCGGCACGTCGGCGACGGTGAACACCGCGACGATCGAGGTGATGATGAGAATGAGGAAGATGGGAAAGCCGATGAGGAGCAGGAGCACCGGCAGCCCGAAATAGATGAAATAGGCCGTCATGGCGCGCCCGCCTGCCCGCGCGGAGCGCCCAGAGGCCGTTCGGCGGCGACGGGGCGCCGGTCCTTCAAGGCGCGCGTCACTAGGCGGATCGCGACGAGGAGAGCCATGATGGTGAATCCGATCGGGATCATCGCTTGCGGGATGACAAGCGGAAAGTTGGCGGCTTGGCTGCGCTCGTCGAAGGCGGCCAGATCGGCGATGACGGGCGCGGCGAAGATGATCACGAGGATCGCGGTCGCGATGAAGGCGAGCTCGGCCAGAAGATCTAAGAATTTCTTGATCGGCGGCGGCATCATGTTGACGATGATGTCCATGCGGATGTGGCGGTTCGCCCACGACACCGGACCGACGCCGAGAAAGACGCAGCCGCACATCAGGAAAAGCATGATCTCTTCCGCCCACGAGATCGACACGCTGAAGAAATAGCGGCCGATGATGTTGGCGAAATTGATCGCGACGCTCGCGCACAGCAAGATCGCCGCCACGCTTCGGGCGATGGCTATGGCCGTGTGAACGATCGTCAGCAGCCTGTCGATCATGCGCGCGCCCTCCCGTGCGCCCGCCGGATTAACCTTTCTCCGCCATGCGGTTCATGGCCGCGGCTGGCGTGCCACTCGCCGGGCTTTGTGTCCTCGCGCAGGATCTTGTGCCGGTCGGCGGGCAGCGCATCGAACCATTTTTCGCCCGGGAAAGCCATCAAGAATATGGGTTTACCGCCGGTTTTGGTGATGAAATTTGCGGCATCGAAGTTCGGCGCGGCGCCGGATCGGGCGGTCTGGACGCGGCGCTGGTCATGCCGGGGGACCGGCCCGCGCCGGGCCAGGATCACCGTGACCCCGGGACGGAAATCTTCATCTTTACGATCTTCCCCCGCCGCGCTCGGCGCGCAAAAGCTCGTCGAGCGCGCGCCGCACCTGAATTTGTCCCGCGTCGGTCGCCACGTCGATCAACCCATCGAGCGCCGCACCCGACAGATTCTGCTGCTGCGCCTCGAGCATGTCCTTGTCTTGCAGGAACGTGTCGCGCGAGCCCTCGTAGAGGAGGCGCGACATCGCCGCATCGCCGCGCTTGAAGTTGCGCGCGAAAGCAAAGCTGTAATGACAGCTCGTCTCGGTCTCGGCCGTGACGAGATGGGTTGACCAGATGGAGATGCCCTGGCTGCGGTCGCCCTCGGGCGCGCCGGTGCCGGTGACGGCGCAGCCGACGTCGATATAGACGATCGACGGCGCGAGCCAGGTCGACCATTGCCAGCGATCGACATTGCCGGTGAAGCCGCCGGCCGCGGCGAAAAGCGGCGGCGGGTTAACGTCGATGAGCCACCGTCCGACACGGATGCCGTGATTGAGCCGCTCGATCTTCATCGGCACCGTCGCCTCGCGCGGATCGCCCGCAATGGTGCCGCGATGGAGATAGGCCACGTGCGTGAAGTCGAGCAGGTTGTCGATCAGGAGCTGCGCATTGGCCTCGACATGGAGATAGCCCGGCGTCGTCGTCCATTCGGCGCTGTCGAGCCATGGCAGGTCGGGGATCTTCGCGGGATCGGCGCGCGCCGGATCGCCCATCCATACCCAAACCACGTTGGTACGCTCGACCGTGACATAGGCCGGCACCGCCGCGCCCGGCGGAACCTGCGTCTGCACCGGCACCTCGATGCACGCGCCGTCGGCGCCAAAGCGCAAGCCGTGATAGCCGCAGCGCAGCGTCTCGCCCACCACCTCGCCGCGCGACAAGGGCGCGGCGCGGTGGCAGCAGCGGTCGGCCAGGGCCGCGGCCCGTCCGCTCGCGCCGCGAAACAGCGCGAGCTTCTCGCCGATGATGGTGCGGGCGATCGGCTGCTCGCCGAGGTCCTTCGACCAGATCGCCGCATACCACGCGTTGCGGAGGAACATGCTGGCTCCGTCGCAGTCCGCCGGACGATAAATGCATTCCCCGACCCTGACAAGTTGACGGCGGGGGCGGTTAGAGGCCAGTTTCGCCCCTGGGAGGGGCCATGGCGCGCGAGGCCTATGACTACGTCATCGTCGGCGCGGGCTCGGCCGGATGCACGCTCGCGAACCGGCTCAGCGCCGATCCGGCAACCCGCGTTTTGCTGCTGGAAGCAGGCGGTTGGGACCGCAATCCGTGGCTCCGCATTCCGCTCGCCTGGGGCCGGGTGCTGACCAAGCGCATGAACGACTGGATGTATTTTGCCGAGCCCGAGGCGACGATGGACGGCCGCGCGCTCGAATGCGCGCGCGGAAAAGTGATCGGCGGCTCGTCCTCGATCAATGCCATGGCGTATGTGCGGGGCCATCGCGCCGATTACGACCGGTGGGCCGGCCTGGGCCTGCCCGCCTGGTCCTATGCCCATGTGCTTCCCTACTTTCGCCGGCAAGAAAGCTGGGAGGGCGGCGCTGACGCCTATCGCGGCGGTGATGGCCCGCTGACCACGCGGTTCACGCGCTTCGCCGATCCGCTGGTCGAGGCCTTCGCCGCGGCCGGCGGGGCGGCAGGCCATCCCTGGACCGACGACTATAACGGCGCGCGACAGGAAGGGTTTTGCCGCTGGCAGATGACGATCCGCGACGGCAGGCGGTGCAGCGCAGCGGACGCGCATCTGCGGCCCGCGCGCGCCCGGCCCAACCTTGCCATCGCGGTCGATGCGCACGCGACGAAGATCATTGTCGAGAATGGCCGCGCCGCCGGCGTCTCCTATCTTGCGCACGGCGTTGCGGCCGAGGCGCGCGCCGAGCGCGAGGTGATCCTCGCCGCCGGCGTCATCAACTCGCCGCAGCTTCTGATGCTGTCCGGCATCGGCGATCCCGCCGACCTTGCCGTGCACGGCATCCGGGCGGCGGTGCCGCTGCCGGGGGTCGGCCGCAACCTGCAGGACCATATCTCCGCCTCGGTCGCCTATGCGCGCCGCGCGCCGGGGCCGATCCACGCGCGGATGCGGGCCGACCGGATCGCGCGCGACCTCGCTTCTGCCTATTTTTTCGGCACAGGCTTGGCGAGCGACATGTTTGGCGGGGTGATGGCATTCCTGAGGACCGGCCTCGACGGCGCAGTGCCGGACGTGCAGCTTCTCTTCAACGCCGCGCCGATGACCGCGGGCCCGTACTTTTCGCCCTTGGTGCCGCCGTACCAGGACGGCTTCGCCTGCCGCGCCGCGCTGCTTCGGCCGGAAAGCCGCGGCGAGCTGAAGCTGCGCTCGGCCGATCCGCGCGCGGCGCCGATCATCCGCCAGAATTTTCTCGCCACCGAGAAAGACTGGAAGGTGCTGCGCCAAGGCCTGCGCATGGTGCGCGAGATCGGCCGGCAGAAATCGCTGCAACCCTTCGCCGCCGCCGAGACCGCGCCGGGCGAAGGCAACTGGTCGGACGAGGCGCTCGACGCGCATGTGCGCAAGACCGGCATCACCGTCCATCACCCGCTCGGCACTTGCAAGATGGGGACGGATGCGATGGCGGTGGTCGATTCCGAGCTCAAGGTGCTCGGCGTCGAGCGCTTGCGCGTCGTCGATGCGTCGGTCATGCCGGATCTCGTCGGCGGCAACATCAACGCCGCCGTCATCATGATCGCGGAAAAAGCCGCCGACATGATCAGCGGCCGCCCGGCCGAGGCGCCCGTCAATGTCTAGGGAGGCCGCCATGGCGGAGACGATCCATCTGCTTCCCGTGCGCGCGCTCACGCCCGCTTCCTTTGCGCCCTTTGGCCAAGTGCTTTCGCCGCGGCATGCCGAAGGGCAGGGCGTCGGCGATCGCGCGCCGCCCGAGCGCGATCCGAGCGAGGCGCAGCTCGTCGTGACACGCGGCACGCCGCGCCTCTGGCTCATGCATTTGCCGCATGTCGGCTTGCGCTTCAGCCGCATCGCCCGCCATCGCCGCGTCACGCAATGTCTGGGCGCGCTCGGCGGCAAGGAATGGCTGATCGCGGTCGCGCCGCCCGGCGATCTCGCCGACCATGCCCGGCCCGCGCTCGACGACATCGTCGCCTTCCGCGTCCCGGGCGATCTCGCGCTGAAGCTCGAGGTCGCGACCTGGCACGCCGGCCCGCATTTCGTCCATGACGCATGCGTGTTCTTCAATCTCGAGAACATGGATACGAACGACCGCGACTTTCACGCGGTCGAGCTTCCCGTCACCTGCGCCTACGAGCTTGGCGCATGACGCGCGCGCTCGCCGGGCTCCTGGCGCTCGATTTCTCGACCACGATCGCGGGCCCGCATTGCGCGCGGCTTCTCGCCGATCTCGGCGCCGAGGTCATCAAGATCGAGCCGCCCGAGGGCGACATCATGCGCGCGCGCCTGCCGACGCGTAACGGCGCGAGCGCCGTCTTCGGCGAGCTCAATTGCGGCAAGAAGAGCATCGTGCTCGATCTCAAGCAGGACGCGGCCGCCGACGCGGCGCGCCGTCTCGCGCGCGCGGCCGACATCGTGGTCGAGAATTACCGCCCCGGCGTGATGCAGCGCCTCGGCCTCGATTACGCGGCGCTCGGCCCCGCCAATCCGCGGCTCATCTATTGCGCGATTTCGGGCTACGGCCAGACCGGTCCCTCGGCGCTGCTTCCGGCCTATGCGCCGGTGATCCATGCCGCCTCGGGCTATGACCGCGCGCATCTGGCCTACCAGGTGGGCCGCGTGCGGCCCGACAATTCCGGCATCTTCATCGCCGACGTGCTGGCCGGAACCTATGCCTTCGGCGCGATCGCGACGGCGCTTTATCAGCGCCAGATCACCGGGCGCGGCCAGATGATCGATCTCTCGATGCTCGAGACCATGCTGAGCCTCATGCTGACCGAATTGCAGACGGCGCAGTTCGAGCTCGAGCCGGCCGGCCGCTCGATCTTCGGCCCGATCGAGGCGTCCGACGGGTTCGTCACGGTCGCGGTCGCGAGCGAGCGCACCTTCCGCGCGCTCGCGGTTTCAGCCGGGCGCGAGGACTGGCTCGCCGATCCGCGCTTCCGGCGCTATCGCGAGCGCCGCCTCAACTGGGACAAGCTCATCGACGAGCTCGAGCTGTGGTCGCGCGCGCGCACCTGCGCGGAATGCCTCGCCGCATTCGCGGCGGCGGGCGTTCCGGCCTCGGCCTATCGCACCGTCACCGAGGCGATGTGCGATCCGCAGCTCGCGCATCGCGGCGCCTTGGCCGAGGTGCGCGACGCTGGCGGCACGTTCAGGGCGCTGAACCCGCCCTTCCGCATGTCGGGCGCCGAAACATCGACCGGGACAACGGTCGCGGCGCTTGGCGAGGACACCCAATCCGTCCTCGCGCGGTTCGGCCTCGCGCCCACGGAGATCGCCCGGATCATGGACAGGAGCGAGCGATGAGCGAGATGCCGAAGGGCGCGCCCGCGCTCGGCGAGCTGCTGCTGCAAAGCGGCGCGATGCCGTGGCACGAGAAATCGCTGCAAGGCGTGTTCGAGAAGATGCTGTGGCGCGACGAGGCCTCGGGCGCCTCGATCGCGCTCATCAAGTTCGCCAAGGGCGCCGGCATCCCCGAGCCGCACCGGCACGCCTCGAACCAGTTCATGTTCTGCCTCGAAGGCCGCTACGAATACACCGCGACCGGAATCGTTCTCGTGCCCGGCTCGTTCTACATGAACCCCAAGGGCAACGTGCACGGCCCCGCGGTCGCGCACGAGGAGACGGTGGTGGTCGAGATCTATGACGGGCCGCATTATCCCGAGCGGCCGGGCTTCTACAGCAACGACGAGGATGCACGCTGATGCCGAAGCGACAGATCACCTCCGACAAGATCAGCCGGCCGTCCGGCCATTTCTCGCAGGCGACCACAATCGAAGCCAAGGGCCGCCTCGTCTTCATCTCCGGCATGACGGCCAGGAAGGCCGACGGCACCATGGCCGGCGTCGGCGACATCGAGGCGCAGACGCGCCAGGTGTGCGAGAATCTCAAAGCCGCGGTTGAGGCGGCGGGTGGGACCATGGACGACATCTGCCGCGTCGATGTCTATATCCGCAACATGGAGCAGTTCCCGCAGATCCATAAGGTGCGCCGCGAGTATTTCGGCGCGCCCGCGCCGGCTTCGACCATGGTCGAGGTGGTGAAGATGACCTCGCCCGACGCCCTCATCGAGATCAGCGCCATCGCCGTCGTGGCGTGATTGACAGGCACGCCCGCACGGCGACAATCGCGGCGATGCACACGAGACGCCCTTATGCCGGTCCGTGACACGACGACGCGCGAGCGCACGCAAATGCGCACCGGGAACCGGCTGAAGCTCGGCCTTTTCGGCGCCAACTGCTCGTCCGGCCGCGCCGTCACGCTGGTGCCGCAGCGCTGGTCGGGCGGCTGGCACGATAACGTGCGTCTCGCGCGCATGGCGGATGAGGCCGGGATCGAGTTCATGCTGCCGATCGGCCGCTGGAAGGGCTATGGCGGCGACACCGACTATCAGGGTGCCACACTCGAAACCGTGACCTGGGCGACCGGCCTCCTCGCCAGTACCAGGCGCATCACCGTCTTCGGCACCGTCCACGCGCCGCTTTTCCATCCGCTTATCGCCGCCAAGGAATTCGTCACCGCCGATCACGTCGGCGAAGGGCGTTTCGGCCTCAACATCGTGTGCGGCTGGAACGAGGGCGAGTTCGAGATGTTCGGCGCGACCTTGCGCGAGCACGAGCAGCGCTACGAATATGCCGAGGAATGGCTCGCTGCGGTGAAGCTCGCCTGGGCGAGCGAGGAGACCTTCGACTACGACAGCCGCTTCTTCCGCTTCAAGAGGGTGCGCGCCTGGCCCAAGCCCTGGGGCGGCGCGCGGCCGATCATCATGAATGCCGGCGCCTCGGCCACGGGCCAGGCCTTCGCCATCCGCAATTGCGACGCGCTCTTCATGTCGACGAAGCTCGCCTCGCTCGAAAGCTATACCAGGAACGTACGCGACGTGAAGGATCTGGCGCGGCGCGAGGGGCGCGAGCTCGACTATTACACGGTGGGCGTCGTCACCTGCGCCAAGACGATGCGCGAGGCGCAGGACTATTACCACCACTGCATCGTCGAGCATGCCGACTGGAACGCGGTGGACAGTATCCTGGGGATGAAGGACATCACACCCGCCTCGCACGGGCGCGAGACCTATATCCGGCTGCGCAACGAATATGCGAACGGCATGGGCGGGCTGCCGATCGTCGGCGATCCCGATTATGTCGCGGACCAACTCGCGATTCTGAGCGAGGCGGGCCTCTCTGGCATCGCCGTGTCGTTCGTCAATTACGCCGACGAGCTGCCCTATTTCTGCGACGAAGTCCTGCCGCGCCTCGAGCGCAAGGGACTGCGCGCCGCACCACAGCGAGGATGAGCATGGCCACACCGCAATTCCGCCTGCGCCAGCGCGGCAGCACGCCGGCGATCCGGCCGTTTTCGCCGATGCCGCCCGTGCTGCAGCGCATGGCCGACCGTGGCAAAGACCTGCTGACGCAGGAGTTTCGCGGCATCACGATTGACGGTGCCGTGCGCCCGGGCCTCTATCGCCTGGAAAAGACCGGCCACTCTCTTACCGGCGTGGCTGATGCGGCGAAGGCCTATCTCGCCGCCTTGAGCCAGGACGAGCGCGGGCGCACGCGCTTTCCGCTCGAGGACCGGGCGTGGCAGCAATGGAGCAACGTCCATCCCTGGCTCGCGCGCCATGGCGTCTGCCTCGCCGATCTCTCAGGCGAACAGCGCGAGCGCGCGCTTGGCCTTCTGCGCGCGAGCCTGAGCGCCAGCGGCTATCAGACCTCGCGCGACGTCATGCGCCTCAACGAGACGGTGCTCGAGCTGACCGGCCGGCCCGACGAATATGGCGAGTGGCTCTATTGGGTCAGCATCATGGGCGAGCCATCGGCGAGCGAGCCGTGGGGCTGGCAGATCGACGGCCATCACCTCATTGTCAACTGCCTCGTCGTCGGCGACCAGATGGTGCTGACGCCGATGTTCATGGGCTCGGAGCCGGTTCACGCCACGACCGGCAAGTATGCCGGCACCCGCGTGTTCGAGGATGAGGAGAAGAAGGGTTTTCACCTCATGAGCGCGCTTTCGCCCGAGCAGCGCGCCCGCGCGACGATCGGCGAGAAGCTCCCCTTCGACGTGATGGCGACGGCCTTTCACGACAACGACGTGATGAAGTTCGAGGGCTTGCGCGTCGGCGACATGACGAAGGAGCAGCGCGAGCTGCTCGATCGGCTCATCGGCGTCTATACCGGCCGCATCCGCCCCGGCCACGCCGAGATCCGCTATGCCGAGGCAAGGCGTCATCTCGACGAGACCTGGTTCGCCTGGATCGGCCGGTTCGACGACGAAAGCCCGTTCTACTACCGCATCCACAGCCCGGTGGTGCTGATCGAGTTCGATCACCAATCCGGCATCGTGTTCGACAACGACGAGCACACGCGCAGCCACATCCACACCATCGTGCGCACGCCCAACGGCAACGATTACGGCAAGGATCTGCTGCGGCTTCATTATGCGCAGCGGGATCACGCCGATCCGCGTTCGCCGCACCGGCGGGGCGGCGCGTGATGCGGCTCGCGCTCGCGGCATCGCTGCTCATCGGCTGCGCCGGCGGCCCGGCCGCGCACGCCGATGATTTCTACGCCGGCAAGCAGATCACGCTCTATATCGGCTCGACGCCGGGCGGCGGCTATGACAGCTATGCCCGCCTCCTCGCGCGCCACTGGGGCGACCACATTCCCGGCCATCCGACCGTCGTGCCGGTCAACATGCCCGGCGCCGGCAGCAACAAGCTCGCCTATTACATCTACGCCGTGGCGCCCAAGGACGGCACCGCGGTCGGCGAGATTTTCCCCGGCGCCGTGCTGGAGCCGCTCATCGGCGACAAGCCGGTGCCGCACGATCCACGCAAGCTCGTCTATATCGGCAGCGCCAACAACGAGGTCTTTCTCTGTTTCGTGCGCTCGGATTCGCCGGTGAAAACCTTCAAGGACGCGTTCACGACGCAGATCCGCCTGGCGGCGAGCGCGGCCGGCGGCTCGACGCGCGATTTCCCGCTGATGCTCGATCACATCCTCGGCACCAAGTTCGACGTCGTCGCGGGCTATCCCGGCAGCCGCGAGATGATGCTCGCGATCGAGCAGGGCGAGGTCGCGGGCGCCTGCGGCATCGGCGTCTCGAGCCTCGCCGAGGCCGAGCCCACCTGGATCCCGAGCGGCAAGGTCATCGTGCTGGCGCAGGAGGCGCTGCGGCCCGATCCGTCGATGACGGCGCTCAAGGTGCCGCTCACGCGCGAGTTCGCCAAGACGGACGAGGAGCGCGAAGTACTCTCGCTCATGTACAGCCAGGAGGTGTTCGGCCGACCGTTCGTGGCGCCGCCCGGCACGCCCGAGGACCGCGTCGCAGTATTGCGCGCGTCGTTCATGGCGACGCTCAAGGATCCCGCGACGCTCGAGGACGCCAAGCGCGTCCGCCTTCCGGTCGATCCGATCGAGGGCACCGAGGTCCAGGCGCTCGTCACCAAGGCTTATGCCACGCCGCCCGCGATCGTCGCCCGCCTCAAGGCGGCGATCGCCACGCAGCCCTAGCGTCCGGCGCGATTGGCCGAGGCGAGCAGGCTTTCCGACATCGCGCGGACCGCTGTCGCCTTCGAATGGTCGAAGCTGACGCTCGGGCTGGCGGCGCAGCTCGCCCCGGCGCTGGTCGTGGTGCTGACGGCCGGGCTCATCGCGGGCGTGCCGGCCGCCGGCGCCGTCGCCGCGGGCGGCGCGCTGACCGTGGGCTTCGGCGCGTTCCAGCAGCTCACGACCTCACGCGCGGTGCCGATGCTGTTCGCGCTCGTCGGCATTTCCGCCTCGACCTTCATCGGTACGCTCACCGGCGCGGACGCGGCGCTCACGGTGGGACTCGCGCTCGTCTATGGCTTCTGGTGCGGCATGTTGCCCGCGGTATCGATGGGGGCGTTCTGGATCGGCCAGCAATGCACCATCTATTTTCTCGTCGCCGGCGCCTATGCCGGCGGCGCGGGTCAGGCGCTGGTGCGCATGTTGCTCGTGCTGGCGGGCGGGATCGCGCAGATCGCGATCTTCGGGACGATCGTGGCGCTGGAAAGCGGCACGGCGCCGCGTCCGCTCCTCCACCGCGTGCTCGGCGAAGGCGCGATGCTCCTGCTGCGGATTCGCATCGCGGCGGGCCTGCGCTTTGCCGTGAGCTTTGCCGTGGCGCTTGCGGCGGCGGTGGTGGCGGAGCGATGGCTTGCGCTGCCGAACGGCTATTGGGCGGCGATGACGGCGCTCCTCCTGCTGCGCCCGGATTTCCACGATACGGCCGCGCGCAGCATCGGCCGCGTCCTCGGCACCATCGTGGGCGCGTCATTGGCGAGCGTCATGGCGCATTTCATCGTGCCGGGGCCGGCCGCGCTCGCCGCGCTCGTGGCGCTCTTCGCCTTTTTCGCTTTTGCCACGGTGCGGCTCAATTACGGCGTGTTCGCGCTCTTCCTCACCGGATATGTCGTGTTCCTTCTGGTGCTTGCCGGCGTCACCGAGCCGCAGGTCGCGCGCGCCCGCATCGAAGCGACGACGCTCGGCGCCGCGGTGGCGCTCGTCACCCATCTTTCTTTGGCGCTCCATAATCGCGCTCTGCGCCCTCGCGGCTGACATAGCCCTCGGCCACATCGCGCCGGAGCGCCGCGGGATCGCGCTTTTGCGGATCGCCCCAGCCGCCGCCGCCGGCCTTGTCGAGATAGAAGCCTTCGCCCGCCTTCATCTCGAACCGGCCCGAGCTTGGCGCCGCGCGCTCGCCCTCGTCCTTGGCGACAAGGACGAACCGGCTCGGCCTTCCGTCCGCGCCGCCCTCGGCGCCGCTGGCCGGGAACCGCGCCCGGTCATAGCGGCGCACCACGAGCGCGTCCTCGAGCAGCGCATAACGCCGGCGGAACGCAACGCCGCCGCGATAGCGCCCGGCGCCGCCCGAATCCGGGATGATGGAGAATTCCGTGATACGGCACGGGAACTCGGATTCGAGGATCTCGATCGGCGTGATGTGCAGGTTCGAGAGATGCGTCGCCACCATCGAGGCGCCGTCATGGCCGTTGCCGCCGCCATAGGCCGAGGCGAAAATCTCGTACTGTAAGGTCGAGTGGCCGGCCCGCGCCGCGCGCCAGTTGATGAGGAGCGAACCCGACGAGCCCGATCCCGCGATCGCTCGCTCGGGCCGGAACCGGCCCAGCGCTTCGAGGATCACGTCGACGAGCTTGAGGTTCGCCTTCTGGTAGCTCGAGACCGGCGCGGGCGGCGCCGCGTTCGTCACTGTGCGCGGCGCGAAGCGAAGCGTCACCACGTCGCGCATGCCGTCGTTGAACTTGAGCGCAGGGTTGAGCGCGCCGATCAGCGAATAGAAGACACACGCCTCGACCATCGACGGGCGTAGATTGACCGGCCC
>Ga0335078_10009342_pt1 | contig 14545 bp, 12 predicted proteins | sample Lox_Sample_32_FD_206711 | JGI IMG/M metagenome (GOLD analysis project Ga0335078, IMG submission 206711) | Soil microbial communities from Loxahatchee National Wildlife Refuge, Florida, United States - Lox_Sample_3.2 | ecosystem: Environmental > Terrestrial > Soil > Wetlands | place: USA...
ACGGCCTCGGCGGACTCATCGCCCCGTTCATCGGCATCAAACTCATCGACCTCATCGTCCACAACCTGCTGGGGGCGTGACTAGCCACGGTCACCACAAGGTGTTCCTCGGGATGGCGGCCGGCGTCGGCAAGACGTACCAGATGCTGCGCGAGGGCCAGGCCGAGGCCGAGAACGGGCGTGACGTGGTGATCGGCTACCTCGAGCCGCACGGGCGCGTGGACACCGTCGCCCAGGCGGAACGGCTGGAGACGTTGCCGCGCCGGCGGATGAACTACCGCGATTCAGTGCTCGAGGAGATGGATCTGCCCGCGCTGCTGCGGCGCCGCCCGGAGCTGGCGCTGATCGACGAGCTGGCGCACACCAACGCGCCCGGGGTCGAGCACGAGAAGCGCTACGAGGACGTCGAGGATGTCCTCGGGGCGGGCATCGACGTGTTCTCGACGGTCAACGTGCAGCACCTCGAGAGCCTCAACGACCAGGTCGCCGAGCTGACCGGCATCCGCGTCCGCGAAACCGTCCCCGACGCTGTGCTCGGCGCCGCCGACGAGGTCGTGCTGATCGACATCACGCCGCAGTCGCTGATCGAGCGGCTCGTCGCCGGCAAGGTCTATCCGCGCGAGCGGGTTCAGGCGGCGCTCAACAACTTCTTCAAGGTCGAGAACCTGGCCGCGCTCCGCGAGGTCGCGCTGCGCCAGGTCGCCGAGGAGGTGGAGGCCAAGCGGATCCCGGCAAACGTCGACGGCGGCGGCCGCCCCGGCGATGAGCGGCTGATCGACACCGCCGCCCCCACCGCAGTCGGAGAGCGGCTGCTGGCGCTGGTCACGCCTGACCCGCGCTCCCAGCGCGTCGTCCGCCGGGCCTGGCGCTCGGCCCAGCGGCTCGGCGCCGAGCTCGACGTGCTCTGGGTGGCCGACCATGATCCCAGCGGCGAGGAGCAGGAGCAGCTCGACGCGCTCAGACGCCTGTCCAGCGTGCTCGGAGCGCACCTGCTGATCGAGCACGGCGACGACGTCGCACACGTCGCCCAGCGCGTGGCCCACGACCGCGGCACCACGTACGTCCTGATTGGAACGCCCGAGCCTCGCGGAGCGCTGCGACGGCTCACCAAGCCGGCTCTGCCGGACCGCTTGCTGGCGCTGCTGCCGGGGGTCGACCTCCGGATCGTGGCGGACAGGACCAAGCGAGTGAAAGGAGACCCCACATGACCGTTGTCCTGATAGCGGTGATCGCGATACTGGTCCTCGCCGTGGCGGCGCTCGTCGCCGCCAGGGTCCGCGACCGGATCCGCCGACCCGCGCCGGCGCGGGCCACGAGCGCGCGCCGGATTCTGTTCCCGTTCGTCGCGGGCGCGCTGTCCCAGCGCGCGCTTGACGCCGCACTGCGGCTGGCCGCGGCGGAGCACGCGACGCTCGTGCCCGCGTTTCTCGCCCGCGTGTCGCTCGACCTCCCGCTCGAGACCCCGCTGCCGCGCCAGTGCTCGATGGCGATGCCGCTGCTCGAGGCCGTCGAGCAACACGCCACCGAGGCGGGGATCCCGGTGGACTCGCGGATAGTGCGCGGACGCAACCGCCGCCATGCGCTCCGCCAGGCGATCGCCGACGAGCGCTTCGACCGGATCGTGATCGCGGCCTCGGCCCACGGCAATCACGGGTTCGACCCCGACGACGTCGCCTGGCTGCTCGACAACGCCCCCGGTGAGATCGTCGTGCTGCGGCCGAGCTCCGAGGACGATTTCGAGCGTTGGGCCCGCGGGGGCCATGGCCGCAAGGACGGCGCGCGCCGGCCCGCTCGGGCCCGCCGCGGCGCCCACCCGGTCAATCGTGCAGGTGAAACGGCAGCGTCGCGATGACCACCTTCGTCCTCGCCTTCAGCACGGCCGCGAGCAGCCGCGCGCGCTGGTTGTGAAGGATTTCGTGGCGGCGCTTGCGCGGCAGGACCTCCGGGATCAGGACCACGATCGTCGCGTCCTGATCCTCGTGCGACTTGACGTACTTCAGGACGCTGCGGACGAGTGACCGTCCGGGATCGAGCAGCACTTCGATCGGGATGCCGCAAGCCCACTCGTCCCAGTCGTGCTTGATCCGCTCGGATTCCTCCTCGTCGCCCGCGACCGCAACCGCGACCACGGTGTCGCCGAGTGACAGCGCCGCGCTGACCGCCTTCTGGGTCAGCAGGTTCACGGTCGAGGTGGGGACGATCACGATGCTCTCGCGCTTGCGCGGTCGCGGCGGCGTCTTGCCGAGCTTCAGCTCCCGGGCGACCGCGTCGTAGTAGTGCTCGGTCACGTTGAACAGCGCCATCAGCGCCGGGATCGCGATCACCACCACCCACGCGCCCGCGAGGAACTTCGTGAACACGAACACGAAAACCGCGATCGTCGTCATCACCGCACCGGTCCCGTTGAGCGTGGCCCGCAGCCGCCATCGGGGTGGACGCACCTTCGACCAGTGCCGGACCAGTCCGATCTGGCTCAGTGTGAACCCGACGAACACCCCGATCGTGAACAGCGGTATGAGGCTGTTCGTCGCCGCATTGACGGCGATCAGCAGCAGCGCGGCCGCCAGCGCGAGCGCGACGATCCCGATCCGGTACACCGGCTTCTCGGAGCGCAGGTAGAAGGCGTGTGGCATGCGATGGTCCTTGGCGAGCAGGCTCAGCAGCACGGGCAGGCCGCCGAAGCTGGTATTGGCCGCGAGGCCGAGCACGAGCGCGACCGCGATGTTCGAGACGTAGAACGGCCAGCCCGTCCCGAATGCGCCAGCGGTCACCTGGGCCAGCACCGTGACCCCGCCTCTCGGGACGACGTGGTGGGCTCGGATCACCAGCACGAGCCCGATCAGCATGACGCCGAGCAGGACGCCGAGGGAGATCTCCGTGCGCTGAGCGGTCTTGATCCGCGGCTCGCGGAACGCCGGCACCCCGTTGGAGATCGCCTCGACGCCGGTGACGGCCGAGCATCCTGACGCGAACGCCTTCAGCAGCAACAGGATCCCCACGGTCTCGGTGGCGTGGATCTGCATTGGCGTCCCGATGTGCGCGACCGGATGCGAGCGCAGCGCCCCAACCACGATCGTCGCGACGACGCTGACGATGAACACGACCGTCGGGACCGCCAGCGCCTTGGCCGACTCGGCGATGCCGAACATGTTCACCGCGGTGAGGATCACCAGGCCGATCAGGCATACGAGCAGCAGATGGCTCGCGAGCCCGGGAAACACGCTGCCAACGCTGGCCGCCCCGGCCGCGAGGCTGACCGCCACCGTGAGCACGTAATCGACCACCACCGACGCCGCCGCCAGGAGGCTGAGCGTCCGCCCGAGGTTGGCCTTCGACACCGAGTACGCCCCGCCTCCCTCCGGATAGGCGTCGATCACCTGCGTGTAGGAGATGACCAGCAACCCCAGCATCGAGACGATCACGATCGTCAGGGGAATGGTGTATTTGAGCGCCCCGAGTCCAGCCGTGACCAGCACGACCATCATCGCCTCGGGGCCATAGGCGACGCTCGACAGGGCGTCGAGGCTCAGCGCGGCGAGTCCGCCGGAAACCCCCAGTTCGTGCCCCGGCTCGGCATGCTTGCCCGCGCGAGGGATCTGACCGCGCTCAATCCGGCGCCACCGCAACTGGGCGTCGGGCCGGCCGTTGACGAACAGGCCCGAACGGTCGCGCGTTCCGGTGCTGGCGAGTGGAGGGTCCGGGTCGCTCAAAGGACGCTTCGACAGGCGGCGATGGGGTAACTCTGCCACTCCGCGGGCCGTGAGTACGATCGAAGCCGATGGATGCACGCGAACATGCGTCGCTCGAGCACCCCCCGAGCCGCCGCCAGCGGCTCCTGATCCTGGGGATCTGCTGCCTCAGCCTGCTGATCGTCGGCCTCGACTCGACGATCGTGAACGTCGCCCTGCCCTCGATCCGCAACGACCTGCACGCGTCGGTATCCGGTCTGCAGTGGGTGATCGACGCCTACACGCTCGTGCTCGCGAGCCTGCTCATGCTGTCGGGGTCGACCGCTGACCGCATCGGGCGCAAGCGGGTCTTCCAGACGGGGCTCGTGGTGTTCTCGCTCGGCTCGCTCCTGTGCGGGGTCGCCCCAACCCTCGAGCTGCTGGTCGCGTTCCGCGTGCTCCAGGCGATCGGCGGGTCCATGCTCAACCCGGTGGCGATGTCGATCATCCGCAACGTGTTCGACGACCCGCGCGAGCGCGCGGTGGCGATCGGCATGTGGGGAGCGGTGTTCGGGTTGAGCATGGCGCTCGGGCCGATCCTCGGCGGAGCCCTCGTCGACTCGGTCGGGTGGCGCTCGGTGTTCTTCGTGAATGTCCCGATCGGGGCGGTCGCGCTCGTGTTGACCGCCGCGCTCGTCCCCGAGTCGCGCGCGGAGCACCCCCGGCGGCTGGACCCGGTCGGGCAGCTGCTGGTCATCGCCGCGCTGGCGTCGCTGACGTACGCGATCATCGAGGCTCCCCGCGCGGGCTGGACCTCGCCAGGAATCCTGGCGCTGTTCGCGTTCTCGCTCGCGAGCTTCGTCGCGCTCGTGCTGTACGAGCTGCGGCGCCGGGAGCCGCTCGTCGAGATGCGCTTCTTCCGCAGCGCACCGTTCTCGGGAGCGAGCACGATCGCGATCTGCGCGTTCGCGGCGCTCGGCGGGTTCCTGTTCCTGAACACGCTGTACCTCCAGGGCGTACGCCACCTCTCCCCCTTCCACGCCGGGCTCTACCTGCTGCCGATGGCCTTGATGGTGCTCGTGTGCGCGCCGCTCTCCGGGCGGATCGTCAGCCGGCGCGGCGCCCGCATCCCGCTCGTGATCGCCTCGTGCGCGGTGATCGTCTCTTCGCTGATGCTGACCCGGCTGGCGCCCAACACCGCGCCCGCCTACCTGCTCGTCGCCTACTTCGTGTTCGGAATCGGCTCAGGGATGATCAACCCGCCGATCACGAACACGGCGGTGTCCGGGATGCCGGGGTCGCAGGCGGGGGTCGCCGCCGCGATCGCTTCCACCAGCCGGTCGGTGGGCCTGACCCTTGGGGTCGCGGTGATCGGGGCGATCGCGGGCGGCACGCTGTCGGGTGCGATCGAGCCGAGCTTCGCCGCCGCGACGCACGCCGGCTGGTGGGTGATCACGGGCCTCGGCGTGATCAGCCTGTCCGTCGGAGTGCTGACCACCACCGGGTGGGCGCATCTCACCGCCCGCCGGACCGCGGAGCGGTTCCGCGAGGGCGCCGGCCGCAGCCGCTACGGCCAGCACGAGCTCGCGGCGGGCTGAGCAAACTCGCAGTTGATCGGCGGAGCTCGTCGCGCGATGATGCGCATACCACTCGGGGGGCCGAGTTCGCAGTTCAAACGACGAGGAGGTCGCGATGCCACCGGTGAGCCACCAGACGATCAAGCTCAGCCGCGGGAGGCATTCCTCCCCCGAGCACGGCGCCTGCGTGATGGAGCTGGCGTCGATGCTCGCCGGCGAGGGGTTCAGCGACCATCCGCGGTCGGTGTCGCGCCCGATCGCCTCGTTCCTGCGCGGCTACAACGACCTCCTCGACGACCGGCGGCGCGAGGATCTGTACGGCTACGCGGCGCGAGCCGTGGGGACCGCCGACTGTGGCGAGGTCGAGGAGGCGCGTGCGGCCCGCCTGCTGGCGTGGGCGGACGCGCTGTGGGAGCGCCGCTCCGCGCGCTCGTTGCTGCAGCGGATTCGGCTGCGCCGGGTGGAAAAGGAGCGCTCGATCGACCCCGAGCCGGCCGGGACGTACGCCGTCCACGCGATCGGAAGGGTCAACGACGAGAGCCACGCCGCGGCGCTTGCGCTCGTCGACGAACTGATCGCGATCGGCGCCCGCGGCTCCGCGCAGGACGCGGGGCGCGCACACATCGCGACGGCCGCCGGGCCGTAGATCACGCCGCGGGCCGGAGCGCGTCGAGCTCGCGGCTCGAAGCGAGCTCGGCGAGCGCCTTGCGCTCGAGCCGGCGGACCGTGTCCTGCGAGATCCCGAGCCGCCGGCCGGTCTCGACCAGCGGCGTCGGCTCGTCGCCGCCCACCCCGTAGCGGAGCTTGACCACCTCGCGCTCCCGCTCGGGCAGCTCCGCAAGCGCTCGGCTCAGCGCATCCTCGCGGAGCATGATGTCGACTTCCTCCTCGGGCCCGAGCTCGTCGCTCGCGAGCAGCGCGCCGAAGGGCATGTCCTGTTCCTCCCCCACGGGCCGGTCGAGGCTGGTCACGACCCTGACCGCCGCGCGCGCCTCGTGGAGCTCGTCGAGCGTGAGCTCGGCGGCCTCGGCGATCTCCTCGTCGGTTGGCTCGCGCCCCAGCTTGGCGGCGAGCTCCCGGCCCGCGCGCGCGATCCGGCGCTCGCGCTGCCCGAGGTGGACCGGTATCCGGATCGTCCGCGAGCGGTTGTCGAGCGCCCGCTGGATCGCCTGGCGGATCCAGAACGTCGCGTAGGTGGAGAACTTGTAGCCCTTGCGCCAGTCGAACTTCTCGGTGGCCCGGATCAGCCCGAGGATTCCCTCCTGGATCAGGTCGAGCAGCGGCAGGTCGTGTCCCTGGTACTTGCGGGCGGTGGAGATCACGAGCCGCAGGTTGGAGTTGACGAGCTGCGCCTTGGCCTCCAGATCCCCACGCTCGATCCGCTTGGCGAGATCGACCTCCTCGGAGCGGGTCAGCAGCGGATGGCGGCGGACCTCCTGGAGGAACAGCGACATCGCGTCGGTGGTGCGCTCGGCGAGATCGTCGTTGAGATAAGCCGTCTGTTCGACTCCGCGCCGGCCGCAGTCGTCCCGCAGATCGAGGCCGCGGTCTTGCAGCATGTCGTGCACGATCTCGGCGTCCTCGTCGCCAAGATCTGCCTCCTGGATAAGCTCGCTCAGCTCCGATAGCTCCACGCAGGAGTCGCCACGCGCCTCGCTTCGCGCCACGAGCTGCTCGACCAGCTCCTGGACCGCGCTTGCAGCGGCGAAACCCTGACGTTCATCAACCATGTTTTTCTCTTACCCCGCCCGGACACTATCGCCACACGCGTGAGCTTCGCGTCCCTCTACACCCACGGGTTCGTGCGCGTGGCGGCGGCGGTGCCGCACATGCGCATCGGCGACCCCGAGTTCAACGCCGACCGCACGCTTGCGCTCGCCCGCCGGGCGTCCGACGAGCACGCGGCGCTCGTGATCTTCCCCGAGCTCGGGATCTCCGGATACTCGATCGACGACCTGCTCCATCAGGGGGCGCTGCTCGACTCGGTCCTCGGCGCGCTCGAGCGGATCGTGGCCGCGAGCTCGGGATTCGAGCCGGTAGTCGTCGTGGGCGCGCCGTTGCGGTTCGAACACGGAGTGTTCAACACCGCGGTCGTGATCCACGGCGGCCGCGTGCTCGGAGTCGTCCCCAAGAGCTACCTGCCCGAGTACCGCGAGTACTACGAGAAGCGCCAGTTCCGCGCCGCGCGCGACGCCGTCGGCGATCGGCTCCGGGTGTTCGGCTCCGAGGAGGTGCCGTTCGGCGCCGATCTGCTGTTCGCCGCCGGCGACCTGCCCGCGTTCGTCGTCCACGTCGAGATCTGCGAGGACCTGTGGGTGCCGGTGCCGCCCAGCACCTACGCCGCGCTCGCCGGGGCGACCGTGCTCGCGAACCTGTCCGCGAGCAATATCACGATCGGCAAGGCCGGCTTTCGCCGGTCGCTGTGCGCGTCCCAGTCCGCCAGGACGATCGCCGGCTACGTCTACACCGCGGCCGGGATGGGCGAGTCCACGACCGATCTGGCCTGGGACGGCCAAGCGCTCATCTACGAGAACGGCGACCTGCTCGCCGAGGCCAGCCGGTTCGCGACCAGCGAGCAGCTGATCTTCGCCGACCTCGACCTCGACCGGATCGCGTCCGACCGCGCCAGCACCTCGAGCTACGGCGACTCGATCCACGACCACCGCCGGCGCCTGCAGCGGATGCGGCGGATCGAGTTCTCGCTCGGAAACGACGGCCGCGAGGTCCCGCTCCGCCGGCGGGTCGAGCGGTTCCCGTACGTCCCGGCCGATCCCGTGAGCCGCAACGCGCGCTGCGAGGAGGTCTACAGCATCCAGGTGCGCGGACTCGAGACGCGGCTGCAGGCCACCGGCATCGAGAAGATCGTGATCGGCGTGTCCGGCGGGCTCGACTCGACGCACGCGCTGATCGTCGCCGCCCGCGCCGTCGATCGCCTCGGGCTGCCGCGCAAGAACGTGCTCGCGTACACGATGCCGGGGTTCGCGACCAGCGAGCACACGCTCGGCAACGCCCACCGGCTGATGCGCGCCCTCGGCGTCAGCGCGTCGGAGCTCGACATCCGCCCCGCGGCGACGCAGATGCTCCGCGACCTCGGCCACCCCGCCGCCGACGGCGATCCGGTGTACGACGTCACGTTCGAGAACGTCCAGGCCGGCGAGCGGACCTCCCACCTGTTCCGGCTCGCCAACCGCCACGGCGCGCTCGTGCTCGGCACCGGTGACCTGTCGGAGCTCGCGCTCGGGTGGGCGACGTACGGCGTCGGCGACCAGATGTCGCACTACCACGTCAACGCCTCGGTTCCCAAGACGCTGATCCAGTTCCTGCTCCGGTGGGCGATCGACACCGACCAGTTCGGATCAGACGTCGACGAGGTGCTGTCGTCCGTGCTCGAGACCGAGATCTCACCCGAGCTCGTGCCGCGCCAGGATCCTGATTCCGACAAGCCCGGCGCCGACAGCGAGCGCATCGTCGGGCCCTACGAGATCCAGGACTTCTTCCTCTACTACGTCGTTCGCTTCGGCTATACGCCGAGCAAGGTCGCGTATCTCGCCCACTACGCCTGGGCCGACCGCGCGGCCGGGTCGTGGCCCGACCTGATCCCGGAGGACCGGCGCCACCAGTACACGCTGAGCGAGCTCAAGCACTGGCTCGGCGTGTTCCTCGAGCGGTTCTTCCACACCAGCCAGTTCAAGCGCTCGGCGATCCCGAACGCGCCGAAGGTCGGATCCGGCGGCTCCCTGTCGCCCCGTGGCGACTGGCGCGCCCCGAGCGACGGGACCGCCACCGCGTGGCTCGCCGAGCTGCGCGAGCGGGTACCGGACGAGATCTGATCTGCAGCAGTCCGCTCGATGGCGACCAACCTCGCCGACCCGGGCCGAACCAGATAATCCTCATATCTCGCGTCGCCGGCATTCACCCGCCCGAGGTCGCCCGGACGGCCGCGCTCGGATCGGGTAGCGTGAGCCCATGTCGACGGCGTGGCCGGCGGTCTCATACGAACAGTGGATCTCGACCTGCGACACGTTGCACGCGCACACCCAGGTGCTCGGCAAGCTCGCGGTCGCGCTGGCACCACCCGAGCCCCAGTTTCAACACGTCGCCCTGCGTCTGACCGCGCGCGGGTGGGAGACGGCGCTGCTCCCCGCCGCCGACGGCTCTGGCGGACTCGTCGTCGCGCTCGATCTGCGCACTCACGAGGCGGTCGTCGAGCACACTGGCGGCAACGACCGTCGCGTGCCGCTGACTCCCGACCGGCCCGTCGGCGAGGTCACTCGCGCGCTGCTTGCCGCCGTCGCCGACGTCGGTGGCGCCGTGGAGATCGACCCGACGCCGCAGGAGGTGTCTTGGACCGTCCCGCTGGACGACGACGACGAGCACTCCACATACGACCGCGACCAGGTCGCGGCGTACTTCGCCGCGGCAACCCAGGCCGCGCTCGTGCTCGCCGCGTTCCGCGCCCCGTACCGCGGCCGGTCGACACCCGTCAACGCGTGGTGGGGGTCATTCGACCTGGCCGTGAACCTGTTCTCCGGCCGCTCCGCCGAACCGCCGTCGCAGGACTACCTGTTCCGCAACGCGATGGATTCCGAGGAGGTCGCAGTCGGCTGGTGGCCCGGCGACGGCCGCTACGGCAGGGCGGCGTTCTACGCGTACGCGCACCCGGCGCGGGACGGATTTGCAGACGCGCTGATGCCGCCCGCGCGCTGGGATGCGGCGCTCGGCGAGTACATCCTCGACTGGGACGACGTTCGCTCGAGCTCCGATCCCCACGCGGTCGCCCTCGACTTCGCGCGGTCAGCGTTCCGTCACGCCTGCTCGGTATGTGGTTGGGACAGCGCGCTGGCCGCCAGCGCGGAGGGAACACCGCCGCCGCTGGCTTAGCGCTGACGAACAGCTGGCCTCAGGCGGCGAGGCGGCGGCGAGCCTTCTGCACGGACGGCAGCGCACCCTTCGCCTTCGCCAGCGGACGCGCGCGCACGTCGACGCTCGCCGGCTTTGCGGCGATCGTGATCTCCTCGCCGGTGGCGGGGTTGCGTCCGGTCCGCTTCTTCGTGGCCGGCTTCACGCGAACGGTCAGCTGCACGATCCCACCGATGCGCACCTTCTCGGCGTTGTTGAGCTGCTCGAGAATGATCGTTTCGAGCGCCTCGACGGCTCGCTTGGCATCGGCCTTGCTCAACTCGGCGCGGTCTGCGACAGCGCCCACCAACTGAGCTTGGGTTAACGGCACGGCACTCCTCCTGGGGTAGATTCGTGTGTTGGGATTGGCGGATTCAACCTTGGACGGCGGACAGACGGGCGATTTGTTCCTCGCCGCCCGGGCCCGATCGAGCGGCGCCACCGCGCCGCCACCCGCCGACATGCTCGCGCATTACAGGAATCGGTGCATGATGAGCAAGCCGACGTACCCGTGCGTGGGGTGGTCGAACGCCTCGGGAACGGTCGTCAGCACCTCGAAACCGAGCGAGCGCCACAGCGCCACCGCGGCCGTGTTGGTCTCCACCACCGCGTTGAACTGGATCGCCCTGAACCCGCTCTCACGCGCCCACGCGATCACGTGCTCACCGAGAGCCCGGCCGGTTCCGCGGCCGGCGCGACGGGGATCGACCATGAAGCTGGCCGAGGCCACGTGCGATCCGGGCCCGGGACGGTTGGCGTACATGTTGGCCGTGCCGAGCACCGTGCCATCGGCGTCGGTGGCCACGACGGTGCGCCCGGGCGGGGCGGTCATCCACGTGCGCCGGCCCTCCGCCTCATCCATGTTCGGGTCGTAGGCGTACGTCTCGCGCGCGGTCACGATCTCGCGGAAGAACGGCCAGATCGCGTCCCAGTCCTCGGGCGTCGCGTCTCTGATCGTCACCGATGTACGGGTGTCCGACACTGCTGGGCTGACCTCGCGGCGGGTGGGCGCGCGGCTAGAAGCCGCACCCGGTGAGCGATCGCGGCTGCGGCACTAGTGCGCGCGGATCGGTGCGGCGGCCTTCTGGAGCTGGCGCTCGGGCGTGATGCGGACGACGTTCCACGCGAGACCGAGCCTCGCCAGCGTCGAGATGAACATGCCGGACAGGTCTATCTCCCACCACCGCAGCCCGTGGTAGGCCGAGCGCGGGAACGCGTGATGGTTGTGGTGCCAGGACTCTCCGAACGAGAACACGGCCAACCACGCGACGTTCGTCGACTGGTCCTCGATGTCGAACCGGCGCCGACCGAAGAAGTGGCAGATCGAGTTGACCGACCAGGTGACGTGGTGCACGAGGAAGATCCGCACGAGGCCGCCCCAGATGTAGCCGCGGACCGCGCCACCGAGGGTGAAGCCGTCGAGCACGAACCCGGCGATCGTCGGAACCGCGAGGGAGACCAACACCAGGTAGGGGAAGCGGCGCCCGATCCGCCGCATGCTCTGATCCTCGTAGAGCTCGGTCGCGTACTTCTTCCAGTCGGCCTGGCCCTGGGTCTCGAGCAGCCAGCCGGTGTGCGCGTGCCACAGCCCGCGCAAGCCGCTGCCGTGACCGACGTGCGGGCTGTGCGGGTCGCCCTCCTTGTCGGCGTTCGCGTGGTGCTTGCGGTGATCGGCGACCCAATCCAGCACCGAGCCCTCGACCGCCAGCGAGCCGAGGACCGCGAACGTGCGCTCGAGCCATGGGTACGTCTGGAACGCGCGATGGGTCAGCAGCCGGTGGAAGCCGACCGTGATGCCCAACCCGGTGATCAGGTACAGCACCACGAGGATCGCGAGGTCGGTCGCGTTGACCGCTCGGTTCCAGAGCAGCACGATCGCGGCGAGCACTCCCGCAAACGGGACCACCACGCCGAGCAGGTTCGCGTAACGCTCACTGCGGGTCATGTTCTGAGAGCTTCCCACATATGGTCGACGGCCAACCACGCCGCCCCTAATGAAACCCCCCGCCTGTCGGGACGTTACACCTGGTGCGCGGATCTCCCCGGCCCGCGTTCGCGGATGTCGCCGCTCTGCGGCCGCGGATTTCGCTGCTCCGTGTTCGCGGATGTCGCCGCTCTGCGTCCGCGAATCTCGGCCTGCGGGTTCGCGGATTCGCCAGGTCTGGCCTCGCAGTCAATCCGCGCCGGGGCGCCGTTACGGGCATGATTCACCGATGCCCGACGAGGTGGTGCTCCCCGGCTTGGTGTCGATCGAGCATTCGTTCGAGGTCCCGCTCGATCACCGCGACGAGGCCGGAGAGCGGATCACGGTGTTCGCGCGCGAGCTCGCCGATCCCGGCGGCCCGGACCGGCCGTTTCTCGTCTACCTGCAGGGCGGCCCGGGATTCGAGGCTCCGCGGCCCACTCGCAAGCCGGGCTCTCCCGGGTGGCTGGACCGGGCGCTGTCCGAGTTTCGGGTGCTGATGCTCGACCAGCGCGGCACCGGCCGCTCGACGCCGCTGGGAACGCTTCCCGGCACCGCGCACGAGCAGGCCGACTACCTGGCGCACTTCCGGGCCGACTCGATCGTCCGCGACGCCGAGTGGATCCGGCGCGAGCTCGGCGTCGACCGCTGGAGCGTGCTCGGCCAGAGCTTCGGCGGCATGTGCGTGACCACGTACCTCTCGCTCGCTCCGGAAGGGCTCCGCGAGGCGCTCATCACGGGAGGGCTGCCGCCGATCGGGCCTCGGATCGACGAGGTCTACGCGCGCACGTACGAGCGCGTGCTCGAGCGAAACCACCGGTATTACTCGCGCTATCCCTCGGATCTCGCGCGTCTCCAGCGGCTGCGTGAAATCGTCAGGGACGACGGAGTGGAGCTCCCGTCGGGTGACCGGCTCACCTGGCGGCGGTTTCGTCAGCTCGGCCAGATGCTCGGGATGAGCGACGGGGCCGAGCAGCTTCACTACCTGCTCGAGCTCCCGCCCGACTCGGCGGCGTTCCGGTATGACCTCGAGGGCGCCTTCGGGTTTGCCCGCAACCCGATCTACGCGATCCTGCACGAGGCGAGCTGGGCGGACGGCGGCAGGACGCGTTGGTCGGCCGAGCGGACGCTGCCGCCGGTGTTCAAGGAGGCGTCCCACCTGTTTACGGGGGAGCACGTCTACCCGTGGATGTTCGAAGACTACGGGGCGCTCGCGCCGCTGCGCGAGGCGGCGAATCTGCTCGCCGAGCGCGAGTGGCCGCGGCTGTACAACGAAGGGGTGCTGCTCGGCAACGCGGTGCCGTGCGCGGCCGCGATCTACGTCAACGACATGTACGTCGAGCGGTCATTCTCCGAGGAGACGGCCGCGCAGATCCGCGGCATCAAGACGTGGATCACGAACGAGTACGACCACAACGGTCTGCGGGTCGACGGCGAGCGTATCTTCGGCCGCCTGCTCGATCTGGTTCGAGGGCGCGCCTGACGCCCAGGCGTCGACCTCTGAGAGGCCTCCGCATCGCGGCCGCCGGAGCCACGGACCGAGGCCGGAACCGCCGCCCGAGGCCGGAACCGCGGACCGAGGCCAGAACCACGGACCGAGGCTGGAACTACGGACCGAGGTACAACCAGGTGTCGTTCGTCCACGGGGGACTGCCGGAGTTCTCGATCCCGCTGAACAACACCATCTGCCCGGTGGCGGCGTCGTACTCCATGCCGGCATCGTTGCGCGCGGCCGGGAACGCCGACGGCGGCGAGGACGGGACCGGGGTGACCTGGCTCCAGGTGGTGCCGTTCCACGTCCACACGTCGTTCTGGTTGTCGTCGGCGAAGTCCGGAGCGCCGCCGAACAGCACGAGCTCGCTCGTGTCGGGATCGTAGGCGAGGGATTGGCCCCAGCGCGCGGTCGGCGACGCGCTCGGGCTCAGCGCGGTCCAGGTCGTCCCGTCGTAGGTGTACGTGGTTCCGTACGTCGCGGAGCCGTCGGCGTTGACCTCGCCGAACAGGATCAGCTGGCTGCTGGCGCCGTCGTAGGCCAGGCGCGCGTTCTGCGCCGCCGGCGGCGAGCTCGTCGGACTGGCCTGAGTCCAGTCGGTGCCGTCGAACGTCCAGGTGTCGTTCACAACCGCGCCGCTGCTGTCGAGGCCGCCGAACAACACGATCTCGCCGAGCGTCGGGTCGTATGCCATCGCTGCCGCTTCGCGGGTCGACGGGCTGTGCGCAGTGCCGATCTGCGTCCAGGTCGTCCCGTTCCACGCCCACGTGTCGTTCAGGTAGGTGCCGTTGTGGTATCCGCCGAACAGCACCAGTTCGTGCAACGCCGAGTAGTACACGAGGTTCGCCTGGTAGCGCCCGCCGGGTGAGGTGACCGGGCTCAGCTGGGTCCAGTTGCTGCCGGTCCACTCCCACGTGTCACCGATGTCGCCCCCGTTGGTGTGGCCG
>Ga0335078_10009343_pt1 | contig 14542 bp, 9 predicted proteins | sample Lox_Sample_32_FD_206711 | JGI IMG/M metagenome (GOLD analysis project Ga0335078, IMG submission 206711) | Soil microbial communities from Loxahatchee National Wildlife Refuge, Florida, United States - Lox_Sample_3.2 | ecosystem: Environmental > Terrestrial > Soil > Wetlands | place: USA: Florida...
ACGGGCGCCGAAAGACTCTCTCTCGGCTTCCAACCCGTCACGAAGACCGGCGCAGCCCTCTTCCTCTGGAACGTCGCGGACCCATAGAGCCGGAACTGCGTATCCGCACATATCCGGCTTTGCGTGACGGCTTGCGCATCACCGCGACGAATGCGCATCACGCGGCCTCCCGCCCGTTTGCGGCGGAGGCCCGAGCGTCGTCGCCAGGCAGAAACCCGAGGAGGAAGTCCGCGGCTTTGCTCGCCTGCGAGGCGGCGCGAACGATGGCGCGGTTGTCCTCGCGCAGCACTTCGAGCCAGGAGCCGATGTAGTCGGCGTGGCGCACCGTCGGCACGATGCCGAGCGACGCGCAACAGAATGCGGCGTTCATCTCCGCCACCAGCTCTTCGAAGGCGTATTTCTTCGATCCGAAGGAGCCGGAGAGATCGCGATTGAGACGGTGCGGGGCGCCGCTGGCGTGTCCGAGCTCATGAAGCGCCGTGCGGTGCCAGTTGATCGGCTCGAAATAGGCTTGCGGCGGCGGGACTTGCACATAGTCGTGGGCGGGCATGTAGAAGGCCCGGCTACCGCCGATGCGGAAATCGATGCCTGTCGCCTTGATCAGCGCCTCGACCCTGGGCTCGATCAGCCCAGGCTCCGGCGGCGGCGCGGCGACCACGAGAGCCTCCGGCAGGCCTTCGCATTGCGCCAGGTTGAACACGGTGAAGCGCTTGAGGAACGGGATCGCTTGCGCTTCCTCGCCGGTCTCTTGCGCCCGCTTCTTCTCGTCATCGGGAATGAAGCGATCGGCGTAGACGACGGTGGTGCCGTGTTCGCCCTTGCGGACATTGCCGCCAAGACCCAGCGCTTGGCGAAACGTCAGCCAGCCCTGGACCGGGAAGCCGTGCTCGATCACGGAACCCCAGAGGATCAGCACGTTGATCCCGGAATAGAACCGGCCGGTGCTGGCGTTCTTTGGCATGGCGAGCGGCGCTTTCGCCGCCGCCGTTCCCCAGGGCTGCACCCAAGGCACGCGGCCGGCCTCGAGCTCGGCAATGATCTTGGTGGTGATTTCATCGTAGAGGCTCGTCCGGCCGGAGCCGGACTGAGCGCGCGCAGTCTGCCTGGACATCGCGGATCTCCGCGACGGGCGCCGGGAGCCTCTCTCCCAGCCCTCAACCCGTCACGGAAAACCCGTCCGCACTCTCACTCTCGGGGCGTTGCGGGGTGTCCCCGCAGAAGGGGTCGGCCGAGACTAGGGGCTCGGCCGCAGGGGAAGGCCTTCCCCAAATCCATTTGAGATGGCGTGAATTATCGTAGTCTGGCTACGATTCGGGCGCCTATTCCAAGCTTGCCGGAATTTGGAATCATCCGTATAATCGTAGTATGGCTACGACCCAACGAGACAAGCTAAATAGGCTCTACACCCGTCTGGCGCCTGGGACGCCGCTCACGTCCGAGGACCTCACCGCCCTCGGAATATCGGCGGATCTTGCTGTCCATTATGTCCGGGCGGGCTGGCTCGAGCGGCTGGCGCGCGGCGTTTATTGCCGTCCCAATGATCCGCCCGCCTTGCACCCGAGTATCGCGCTGTTGCAGCGACAATTCGAGGGGCTGCACGTTGGCGGCAAGTCGGCGCTCGACTGGCACGGCATCCGCCAATACGTGTCCCCACGCCCCGTCCTTCATCTCTACGGCTGGAAGGCTGGGCGCCTCCCGGAATGGTTCACCCAACGCTTCCCGGCCGAATACCATCGTAAGCGCCTGTTCGACGAGCGCCCCGATGCGCCGCTGCATGTTCGACCTTTCGAGGATCGCAAAGGCGCTCCGCTGGTCTCGGCGCCCGAACGCGCGCTGCTCGAAGTGCTGAGCGAGGTCGGCGTGCGGCAGCCGCTGCAGGAAGCGCGCGAACTGGTCGAGAGCAGCTACAGCCTCCGCGCCAACGTGCTGCGCGATCTGCTCAAGCGATGCGTTAGCGTCAAGACCGTGCGCCTCTGCCTGCAGCTCGGTCGCGAGCTCTCGCAGCCCTGGTTCGGCAAGCTCGATCAATCGCAGTTGCCCAAGGGCAGCGACCGGCCCTGGGTGTCCCGCTCGGCTGACGGGCTTCTGGTGCTGAAGCCGTGAACCAGGTCTATCTCGAGAGCGCACGACTTCTGACGCGCGTGGCGCCGCTGGTGCTCGTCGACGACACGTTCGCGCTGAAGGGTGGCACGGCGATCAATCTCTTCGTGCGCGACATGCCGCGGCTCTCGGTCGATCTCGACCTGGTGTTTCCCGAGCACACCGTGCCACGCGCGGAGGCGCTCAAGCGCATCAACGAAGCCATCCGGCAATCCGTCGCACGCCTGAAGAAGCAGGGCTTTCAGACCCACGCACTGGCTTCGGCGGATGCCGGCGAGACCAAGCTGCTGGTGCGCCAGGGCACCACCCAAGTGAAGATCGAGGTCAACTTCGTCATGCGCGGGACGGTCAATCCGGTGCGTATGGCGTCGCTGACACAGAGCGCACGCGACACGCTGCAGGCGGATCTCGAAATCCCGGTCGTCTCACTCGATGATGTGTATGGCGGCAAGCTGGTCGCTGCGATGGACCGGCAGCATCCTCGCGATCTGTTCGACGTCATGCAGCTCTTCGCGCACGAGGGGATCACCGCCGGTATTCGCCGTGCCTTCGTCGTCTATCTCGCGAGCCATAACCGACCGGTGCATGAGGTGCTGTTTCCGACGCTGCGCGATATCCGCCAGGAGTTCGAGAACAATTTCGCAGGCATGACCGCCGAACCCGTCGAACTCGAGGTGCTGCTGGCCGCGCGCGAGCGGATGGTGCGTGAGCTTCAACAAGGTCTGACGGCGGGGGAGCGGCGGTTCCTACTGTCACTCGTCGCCGCGCAGCCCGAATGGACGCTGCTGCACGTGCCGCATATGCAGCAACTTCCCGGTCTGCGCTGGAAGCTGCAAAACCTGGAACGGCTCCGGAAGACCAACGCCCGAAAGTTCGCCGAACAATCAGACGCGCTCATCCGGTTACTCGAGTGAGCGCTGGTTGGAGGGAGCAATGTATCTAGAGAAATTGGGGCTGAATAATTTTCGCTCCTTCGAGCAGGCGGAAATTCCCCTCTGCGAAGATCTTACGATCCTTCTCGGCGAGAACAACGGCGGCAAGAGCAACGCCATCGATGCGATCCGGCTGCTGACGACACCGTTGGGTGGGCGGCGCGAGCTCTATTGCGAGACGACGGACATCCGGTTCGGTAGCGCGGAGCGGAAGTTCGCGCTGACGGCGTCCTTTGCGGAGCTGAACCCTGCGCAGAAGGGACGAATGATCTCGGCTGCGACAGATGCGGCGATAACGGGATGCGTGTTCGGGGTGAAGTATGACGAGACGACCGGCCGTTTTCCGATCCGTCCGCAGTTGTGGGCGGGAGCCCAGCAGGGCAACCCCGAGCCCGGATGCCATGAGTGGATCCGGCACGTATATCTTCCGCCGCTGCGCGATGCGAAGCGGGCACTGGCGTCAGGCAATCCGACTCGCATCTACGCGCTGCTGAACCATTTCTTGGAAGGAAAGGCGCCTGAGGAACTCGCGAAATCCTTGCGGCGCGGCGCCGACGCCGGCGCCGAGGTCCTCGGTAAGGTCGGTGGGGCAGTCGAGGTCGGTCTTAGTGCGCTGACCGCGGGCGTCCGTCGCCAGGCGGCCTCGCTTGGCTTTGCGAACGACGAGAAGCTGATCGATATCGCGCGCGACCTGCGGTTCAAGCTCGCCGATCATGGCATCGAGCCGGAGGACCTGCGTTACTCGGGACATGGGTACGCGAACCTTCTCTACATGGCGACAATCGCCGTCGAACTGGAGAAGGTGAACGACGCGGATCTCACGCTCTTCCTTGTTGAAGAGCCGGAGGCCCACCTCCATCCGCAGCTTCAGGCAGCGGTGCTCAGCTTTCTTGATGAGCAGGCAGAGAAGTCCCGCAAGCCGCACGAAGGCCATCAGGGTCCCGCCGGCGAACTGCAGATCATCGTGGCGACGCACTCGCCGAACCTTTCCGCGTGGGTGGAGAGCAGGAAGCTGATCTTCTTCCGCTCGTTTCTCCCGTTGCCCGCGAACGCGGCCGTCGCTGCTGCGGCGGCCGCGGCGGTCGAGGAGCCGCAGCCTCTCGCAGGCGTGCCGGTCGAGATAATTCCCGAGATCGAGCCTAATCCGGCGCTGCCGGTAGGGCGCCCGCGACGTGTCACGCGCTGCATCCCGCTCGCGGCGCTTGCGCTCAACGATGTCGAGCGTCGGAAGGTCGATCGCTACCTGGATGTGACGAAATCGGCCTTGCTCTTCGGGGGGCGTGTTGTTTTGGCCGAAGGGATCGCAGAGGCGCTGCTCCTTCCGGTAATCGCTAAGAAGATCGTGCTCAAGGACAATATCGAGAAACTTCGACTCTTCCGGTCAGCCGTCTTCGTACCGATCGATGGGGTGGATTTCGAGCCCTATACGAAGCTCCTCCTGTCCCCCTACGAGGACGTGCGGATTGCAGATCTCCTCGTGATCCTGACGGACGGCGATAGCGGCGAAGTGGCAGCAGGCGTCGAGTCTCCGGGCATCGCGCGAATGCGCAAGCTCGCGGCCGTCGCCGCGGGTCTCGGCGCGGCACATCTTCTACAAGTCGTCATCAATGACTATTCGCTGGAAACCGAGCTCGTCAGGGCGGGCAATGCCGATCTGCTGAAGCAGATCTACCTCGTTCTTCATCCGCGATCGGGCGACAAGTGGGACGCCGCCGTTGCACAGGCGGACGCCGCTCAAGCGGTCGCGATCCAGAAGCTCTTTGAGACGACGCGCAAGGGAGACTTCGCTCAACTCCTTGCCGAGGAGATCAATGCAGGTAAGGCGTTCAAGGTGCCGCCGTATCTGAAGCGCGCGATCGAGGTATTGGTCGCATGACGGCAAAGGTGTTCGCGCCGACGGACGAGCAGGCGCGGATCATCAGCTACGCGGGCTCTGCTTTCATCGCGGCTTGCCCGGGCGCCGGAAAGACGCGTGTGATGGTCGAGCGCGCGCGTCAGCTTCTGGGCGGGCGGCCGACAGGGCGCGGCATCGCGTTTCTGTCCTTCACGATCGCGGCGGTTTCTGAACTCGAAGATCGCCTGCGACGCGAAGGCCTGGTGGAAATGCCGGCCTTCCCGCACTTCATCGGGACGTTTGATGCTTTCCTCTGGCAATTTCTGATCGCACCGTTCGGGGTCGACGGCTGTGCGAGCCGGCCGCGGTTGATCCCCGACAAGGATGATCGGCCCATCCAACCTTTTGCGGCTGCGCAGCCGCTCCCGCTCGAATGCTTCGACCGTGGAACGGGCGCAGCCATTCCTGCGAAGGTCCAGCGTTACCGCTTCCGGGGGAGTATCCGGGCGTATGAGACGGCTGCGCGCAACACGCGCCGCCGCTTTCTTGAACGGGGCGAGCTCGATTTTGCGGACGTTAGAGAGATTGCCCTGGCGCGGCTGCGCGATCCCGCGTGCGGCGCAGTGCTGGGACCTGCCTTCGCCGCTCGCTTCCAGGAGTTGATCGTCGATGAGGCGCAAGACTGTAATCCGGTCGATCTGGAAATCGTCACCTGGTTCCGGGGCGCTGGCGTGCCGGTGAAGGTGATCTGCGATCCTAACCAAGCCATCTATGGTTTTCGGGGCGGCGTTACCCGCGAGCTGGAACTATTCGCGCGGACGTTCCGGGACGAAGAACGGCTGCCGATGACCGGCAATTTTCGCTCAAGCCATCATATCGCTCGGGGAATTGTCGCGCTTCGGGCGCCGGGCAGGCGCGCCGCCAGAGATGAGGCGCTCGGCGAGCACCGCGACCAGCCGACTGCGGTGCAGATCCTCTCCTATTCAGGTAAAGGCGTGCCGGCGACGATCGGGGCGAAGTTTCGTGAATTGACCGAGGCGATGGAGCTTGAAGCGCGTGATTGTCCCGTCGTCTCGGCAACGCGACGGACCGGGGCCAACGCGCTGGGCTATCCGGAGGATACGGGAGTCCATGACCTGAGCTATCTGCTGGCGGTCTCTGTCAGCGACTTCCACTTCTCGTTCGAGCTTGGCGGCCGTAAGGACGCACTAGAGGCGATCCATCGGATCATGCTCGAGCTCGAAGGGAACATGGCCGGAAAGACATATCACCAGCACCTCGCGGAAACCGAGGAGGAGCCGGGCTCATGGCGGCCGCGAGCGCTTGCGATTGCGGAAGAGCTGCGTTTCAGCCTTGAGCGCTTCGCGACGGCGAATGCATGGCTTGACCGCGCGAGGCGGCTTCTTGAGCCGTTGTTGCCGGCAGGTGGGGGCCAATCGATCAACCAACGGCTTCGGCGAAATGCTGATCTCGCGGGCGCGCTATTGGCGGCGGCGCCCAGCGGGCATCCCGCCCGCACGATCCACAGCGTGAAGGGCATGGAGTTTCCGGCGGTCTGCGTCGTGATGTCGTCCAAAACCGCGAAGGGCATCCTCGACTTTCTCACCGCCAACGGCGGTGATGGCGACAATGAGGAGGCGCGCAAGATCTATGTCGGCGCGTCACGGGCGCAGCGCCTGCTGGTGATCGCGCTTCCCAGGACACAGGCCCCGCGCCTGCGTGACTTGATGGTCGGCATGGGCGGCGACGTGACTCTGGTCGCCGTATAGCGCGTATGGCTTATTCCGCGGTGGCTGCGCCGCGTGGAGCGCGCTCATGACCCATTGCGCGAGCCGGCGCTCGGCTTCGTCGAAATCGAACCAGACTCGAGAGGACATGGAAGCCGCCTGCCAGTCTCAGGATGCGGTGGGCGCTGGCGCCCGCATCACTGAGATGACGGTTCCCGGTGTGGCCAGGACGATCAGCCCGCGCTCCGTCTCGGTCACGTCAAGGTAGGCTCGTACCTGAGCGCGATAATGCTCGATGACGTCGGCCGAGGGGGCCACGTCGCTCTTCCAGTCGACCACCACTTGCGGCTTGCCGCCTGGATCGAAGGCGATAGCATCGGCTACACCCGCTGTCGCTTCTTCTTCTCCGTCCGTCATGACCGACGCATAGACCGGAAACTCGGGCATCAGACCCGGACGCAAGGCCGAGATTTCCGGAAGCGCGAGCGCGCGGATCACGGTCCCGGCGAGTTCCGCAGGCGCGAGTCCTTCGGCCGGGTTTTCGACAATCGGACGGCCCAGGGCGCGGATCAGACTCGTGGCGCGGGCTTGGAGCGCGTCTAGCGCCTCCTCGGTTTCGCCGGTGAGAACTTCTTCGATCAGCTTGTGTAGCAGGACACCGCGCTCTCGGCCACCCTGCACGCTAATTGGGAGGGTTTCCTCGACGGGTTTACCCTCGCTATCCGCTACAAGAATGTCTGGCGTCTCCATTTCCAGCACTGGCGTAGTGGTGGTTTCGTCCCGGCTTGGCGCCAGCCAAAGGATGCGCCGCTGCCGCTCGGCGATCACAGCAGCTTCCGCGGCGAAGATTTCGCGGCTTTGGCCGTTTTCCGCAGCAGTGGCACCGAACATGGCGTCAACAGGAAGGTGGTTGAGATCCAGGCTCGGTAGACCCGGAAGAGAGAGGTCAAGAAGCGAAATCCAGGCGGAGCTTTTGGCGGCTACATCCAGTCGGGGTATAACTAGAAGTTCGCGCGCTCGGGTCGCGGCCACGTACCAGAGCCGGATACGCTCGCGATCGAGTTCGGCTTTCTCGAAATCGCGCGCGGCCTCGTATCCGGACGGCTTCACGCCGAAGACGGGACAATAAAAATGTCCGGTGGCGCGATCAGTGACGGCGTTCTCCGGTGCCATAATTTGCGTCATCGTGTTGACAGGTACGACGATCGGCCACTCCAGGCCCTTGGCGGCGTGCATGGTGTAAAGCACCACCGCCTCTTCCTGAGCGTCCGGCCGGCCCTCGACGGCGCGTGTTTCGTCGGCCCAGGCTGCAGCCATCGTCTCAGCGAAGGCGCGCAGGCCGCGCACCGCAAATGGGCGGCTGAGCGACAGATAGAGATCGACATTGGCGAGTGCGCGCTCGGCTTGGCCGCGATGGCGCTGGAGGAGGATCGGGCGCACGCGCAGGACGTCGACCGCTTGCGACAGAAGGTCGTGGGGCGTGGTGGAATTGACCCGCCGACGCAGCGCCTGCAGCTTTTCGATCACGTCGCGGGCAATGGGCTGGCCGATATGCTCGGGGTCGACGCCAAGGTCGAACCGCGGCAGAGCGTCGGGCGCATCAGCCGGGCGCGGTAAATCCCACACAATGTCGAGTAGCTGCTCCTCGGTCAGGCCGACCAGGGGACCGCGCAGAAGTGCGCCGAGCGCTAACGTGTCCCGTCGGTCTGCCAGGACGCGCGTGATCGCGATGAGATCTTGGATCTCCTGACGGCGAAACAAACCTTTGCCGGCTTGGGTCGCAACGGGAATGCCGCGCCGCTCCAGCGCTTCCTCATAACGCCACAGATCACTTCCTGTCGGCGCAAGCAGCGCAATGTCGCCGGGCCGGCAGAGACGGCACTCGCCGGTCTTGCGATCAAGGATCTCCTCGCTGCCGATAAGGCGAGCGCACATGTCGGCGACAGCCTCGGCTTCGCTGTCCCGCTGCTGCTCTGCCGACGCCCTGCCATCTTCATCCGCCACGGCAACGTCGAGTGCAGCGACGCACAAACTCTCGTTTCGCGCGGGATGAAAAGGATCCAGCGGAGTAAAGCCTGGCTGACCGTTCTCTACCGAGAGCAGGGTCTCGAACCGCTCGTTTACATAGTGCAGGATCGGAGCGCAGGAGCGAAAATTGGTCGAGATCGGAAGGACGCTGTCGGGAGCCAGAGCCAAGAAGGCTTCGCGCGCTTGGATGTAGGCCGCGACATCAGCGCCGCGAAAGCGATAGATCGCCTGTTTCGGGTCGCCAACCAAGAACAGCGCGCCTGGTCGGATTTGGTACGCCGTCCAGTCAGCTTCATCCACCCCGACCGGCGGCTCGCCGCACAGGCGCCAGAAGATCTCGGTCTGGAGCGGATCGGTGTCTTGAAATTCGTCGACGAGGACATGCGCGAAACGGGCGGCAAGCGCGCAGCGCACCGTCTCGTGGTCGCGCAGCAGATCGCGGGCGGCGAAGATCAAATCGTCGAAATCGAGAAGCGCCGCCGATCGCTTATAGTCGCGGAAGCGGTCCATGACGGGTTGTACCAGACCTACAAGCTCGGCGAGAACGCGGGCCGCCACGGCCTGCAGCAGCGAAGTCCACGCCTCGCAGCAGACCGCGTTGTGTGTCTCAGCGACGGCGTTCAGCCGGTCGCCATCGGCCTTCGAGAGGCCCAGGCGTTTGGCCGCCTCGCCCCATTTGCCCTTCTTCTTGTAAGCGCGGAAGCTGCCAGACGCTGTGCAAAGATCTGGATGCGGACGCGTGATCAACAGGCGGACGAGATCGGCTGGCGCCTCGGTGTTGAGAGAAAAAGTGATGCTCTCAGCCATTTCGGCAAAGCGGGCTGCGATCGCGACGGTTTCCGGCTCTTCAGCGCCGCACCCGCGCAAAAACGCGGAAAAATCGGCCGCTGCATCAGAAAAGGCCCTTACCAATGGTGCCAAAGCCTCAGGTGCGTCGACCACCAGGACGCGCCGGCTGCGGAGATGACGCAGGATTGTATGGATGAGGGTGACGGCTTCGCCCGGCTCGCGCAGCACCATCTCGGCAAGCAGGTTGCCGCCTTCTCCCGCTAGCTCTTCACGGAGCCACGTCTCGATGATTTCGATAAAGGCGAGGTCGGACTGATTCCGGTCCATCACCGTCGCGCCAGGATCTATATCGGCTTCTACGGGATAGGGCTTGATCAGACGCTGGCAGAAGCCGTGGATCGTCGAACAGGTAATTTCGTCGATCGTATCGCTCGCGGCAACAAGGTTCTGCCGCTGCTGATCGGACAGGCCGCCAGGCAAAGCCACGCGTAGCTCGGTAGGGACACGGCCGGCGGTGAGGTCGCCGACGAACTCGCGTACGCGGATGAGGAGTTCGCTGGCCGCGAGTTCGGTGAAGGTCACGGCGGCGATCGTTTTCGGCGCTATGCCTCCGGCCAACATCATTGCGATGCGCCCGGCCATGACCGCCGTCTTGCCCGAGCCAGCGCCGGCCTCCACAAGGAAGGCGCGATCGTGAACCGCGATGGCGTCGCGGCGGGAAGTATCATCGGCAAGCGGTTTCGTCGGCGCGGACATCATTGAGCCTCCCAGACTTGCGCCGCAGCTCCGAGGCGCGCTGTCGCGGCCACGCTCTTGCGCTTGCAATAAGCGGCGCCCGCATTGGCCGGCAGGGCGAAAGCGAAGTCGTCATATGTTCCGCCGGTGTCGATCCCGATTACGCCGCCGCCGGAGAGCAGGTTGGCGCGGGCTTCGCGCAGATGGGCAGCGACTTCGACGAGGGTCGCCTCCGGATCGGCGAGCCTCAGATCCACTTCGTCGCGAAGGTAGAGCAGCGAAGCGCTGATCTCGACGTCATCGCCGAGCAGTGCCTTGACGGCGAAGGCGTAAAGACAGCGCTGCAGTTCCTTGCCGCCATCCAGCACAATGCTGGTCTTCGGCGTGCGGCCTGTCTTGTAATCTCGCACCAAAGCGCGTCGGCCGTCGCCAGCGATGTCCAGGCGATCGATGTAGCCGGCAATTCGGAAGTCAGCGCTCGGGATTTCGACAGTCGCGGTCGCATCCCAGGGCGGTGCGACGTCCGTCTTAGGTTTGGCGCCGCCGAATGCCACTTCACCATAGGCGCGGGCGGCGGGCAGCTGGTCATCGACGAACGCGAGTGCGCGGCAACTCAGTTCCCGCGCATCGTCGAGCGTTCGTCTCCAGATGACACGTGGTGGGACGGCTCGCTCAGTCTCCCAGAGCCGAGCGACGTCAACGGTGGCGGCTGCGACAGCCGTTGCGATCCGCTCAGCCGTGGCGGTGGCGAGACCGCCGCCCGTTTCAACATCGCGCAGCGCTCGGTCGAGCGTCATATGGACGAGATCTCCCATCGCTAGCGCGTCCAGCACCAGCGGTTCGTCGCCGCTCTCCGGGGCTCGCCAGCGCAGGCCATATTGCCAAACAAACCCCAGCGGATTGCGCAGAAGCTGGCGCAACGAACTCGCCGACTGGGTACGACTGAGGATAGCGTGCATCACCGGGTGATCTGCCCGAACCAAGCCGTCATGCGCGGTGATCTCTTCGCGCAACCAGTCGCGCCAGCAGACTGAGGCCGTTAGCGCTTGCGGCAGGGTGCGGAATTCCTGCGGCCGAGCCATCAGGCGATCGGCTTCGCTGAATACATGATCGGGCACGCCGTTGCGCCGCAGATAAGTTTCTTCGGGCTGTCTCTGCAGCAACGTACTGCGGCCGAGGAGACGCCCATCGCTATCGCGCCGCGCCCGAGACAGAACGACCTGTCTTTCGGTCGTGGCGAGGATCGTCGCGAAATCGCGCCGGTCTGCTGCGCGAACCGGAAGAGGATCGAGTTCGGCGGTGGAGATGATGTGATCGGACAGCAGCCGATCCTCGGAGACGCTGCGTGGCCAGCGTGAGGAATTGAGACCGAGCAGGCGAACGAACCGGCGCGGCGAAGCTGCCAGCGCGCTCGCCGGCATCCAGGCGAGCGAGACGCACGCGTCGAGCCCGTCATCTTGCCGCAACGACTCCAAAGTGAGATCGAGGGATGCGGCCGGGCCGGCGAGCAAGGCTTTGCGCCAGATCGCCAAGGCCCGGCCGTGCAACAGCGCCCCGCCAACCGTTTCGGCGGCGGCCGCTCCCTGGGCTAGCAAGCCGACAATGTCGCGCAAGGCGGTGCTGTAGTCGACCGCGTCCGGCCATTCCGCGGCTGTTGTGCGCTCGATAAGCCGCACCCAGGATTCAGGTGATGCCAACGGTGCATCGGCCGGCAGAATGCGCGTCCACCCCTCCGGCAGCGCCTGGAAGGGACCAGGATAAGCACTCAGGAGCGCCGACAGCCGGCGCATCCGCGTTTGGGACAGCCCACGCAACAGAATATCCGCCAACGCCGCGGTCGCCTGTCCTTCTCGGCAGGCAGTAATCTTCACGCCATGGACGAAATGGAGATCGAGATTGGCGTCGGCCCGCAGAGCCAAAAAGTGGTCGTCATAGTCGGCGGGCGCGACGGCGGCGATGGCGATATCAGCGGGCTCGGTTCCCGATGCCAACAGCGCCCGTGTCCAACGAAGAGCTTCGATTGCTTCATGATAGGCGGTCGCCGCACTGACGGTGGTGATGGTCGGCGCTTGTGGTTCCGTTTGAACAATCTCGATGCGTTGGCCATCGAGCCAGTGGGGAACGGCTCGCGGGCCGGCGTACCATCGCACCGGCACGCGCGCAGCGAACGCAAGCAGCAGGGGCCGCCAGCATGGTGATAACTCAGTGATCCCGACAATCTCGATCGGGCCAAATAGCGTCTCCACATGATCGAGACGCTGCAATGCCATGTCGACAAGATCGACGGGACGCAGCATCGCTGGGGGCAGGACGTTGAGAACCGCCCTTTCGAGGGCGGCGATTGATGCGATGCGCGGATGCTCGGCGGCGCGCGCCTGGAGATCGATGCCTGCACGCCACGCCTTGTGTAGGGTGTCGACGGCAGCACCCACCATACCCGGGAGGGCTCTCAGGGCATCGAGTTCGCCAAGCGGCGTTTCCGGCAAGCACGTCTGGATCGCCGCTCGGAGGGTCTCGTTATCGACCGGCTGGGATAGGCCGCCGGCTAGGCGTGCGGCGAGCTGTTCGAAGGTCATGATTTGCAGGCCATGACGCCGCTCCCGCGCCGCGGAGAGCCGGAGCTCGCGCATGGCGAGGCGACCGTGCGCCACAATCGTATGCCGAAGCGGTTGCCCCATGTATCCCTCCTACCCACCCACCTTCTGAAGGTCGGACGAAACGTCATCCCTGATGAAGCGGGATTTTCAGCCTTGACCCGAGATGGCGATCGCGAATACTAAATAGACGGGTCGTGATGATGTGTCCATATAGTTCCTATATCCACTGAATCGGAGGGGTGAAGGATGGGGGAGGCCCGTGCGAGATTGACATGGGGGGTGGAACGGCGTCTCGAATTCATCGAATTCCGGCTCTTCTGGGAAGGCGGCGTCAATCGCGCCGACATTATCGAAATGTTCGATGTGTCGGTGCCGCAGGCATCGAAGGATCTCGCCCTCTATCAGGAGAGGGCGCCGCAAAATGCGATCTATGACAAGAGCGCCAAGCGCTATGTCGGCAGCGAAAGCTTTGAACCTTGCTTCCTGAAGCCGGACGCGCACGCATACCTTTCGCAGTTGCGTTCAGTGGCCGATGGGATTCTCGAGAGTTCCGATTCCTGGATCGGGAGCCTCCCACCTTACGATGCCGCGCCGACCCCGGTCCGGGGAGTGAATGCCGAGACGCTGCGGTCGGTTGTAACAGCGATCCGTCGTGCGGAAGCGATCGAAATCAAATATCAATCGCTCTCACAGTCTGATCCGAGTTGGCGATGGATAGCACCGCATGCCATCGGTTTCGATGGCTTCCGGTGGCACGCTCGGGCGTTCTGTTTAAGGGATGAAACCTTTAAGGATTTCGTTCTGGCGCGGATCATCGAGACCCGCGGAACACGTCCAAGCAATGTCGGAGTTGATGCTGACACCGACTGGCACGAACGAGTTGCTCTGGAAATCGGTCCGCACCCCGCACTTTCGGATACCCAGAAGAAAATAATTGCGCTCGATTACGGTATGCGAGGTGGTCGGACAAAAATTTCTGTCCGGAAGGCTCTACTTTATTATGCGCTGCGACGCCTCGGCCTCGACACGCCACCGTCAGCAAGGAAGCCACAGGACCAGCAGATCGTCCTACTCAGTAGCGATGGTCACAATGAAAATCATCGATAATACCTCGTACCTGTTCGACGATGAGGTCATCAGATCAATGTTTGTCCCTGCGTTGGTCTTGCTTTCGAGGATAACGTGACAGCGAACGTCCACAATCCCGATCAATATATGGCCTCGCTCCGCACGATCATCGCGGGGGGCCGTAAGAGAATTGGACTGCTGATTGGCGCCGGTGCACCAGCCGGCATGGCAAAAGACGATGGCAGTTACCCTCTAATTCCAGCCGTGGCAGGACTAACCGATCTCGTTCTCGCCGCTCTAGCGCCGACATACGGCAAGCAAATCGCTGCACTGAAGGCCGAGCTTCCCAAGCATGATGTTGAGACGATCCTCTCACGTGTGCGGACGCTTTCAAAGGTTATCGGCACCACGAAAGTCCACGATCTTGATGGACAAGGGTTCGAGACGTTCGGTCGTGCCATCTGCGACGAGATCGGTAAGATCGTCAATGTCCGCCTGCCCAAGAACCACTCGGCCTACACTGACGTCGTCAATTGGATTGCGGGCACCTCACGCGATCATGCGGTAGAGATTTTTACGACGAACTACGACCTATTGCTTGAAGAGGCCTTCGAGTTTGCGCGGGCTCCCTACTTCGACGGCTTCACCGGCGCTCGCGAGCCATTCTTCGATCCGGTATCCGTTTCAAGCAACGACCTGCCCGTGCGATGGACGCGGCTGTGGAAGCTTCAT
>Ga0335078_10009344_pt1 | contig 14541 bp, 14 predicted proteins | sample Lox_Sample_32_FD_206711 | JGI IMG/M metagenome (GOLD analysis project Ga0335078, IMG submission 206711) | Soil microbial communities from Loxahatchee National Wildlife Refuge, Florida, United States - Lox_Sample_3.2 | ecosystem: Environmental > Terrestrial > Soil > Wetlands | place: USA...
ACGCGAGGACGAGGGGGACCGCCTCGCTGATGAACCCGGGGCTCGACCCGGTGCTGTGGATGGACGTGCCGCCCGCGGCGCACGCCCGCTCGACCCGGTCCCGGTCGGCGGCCGGCATGCTGCCCGGATGGTGGAACTCACCGCGCGTGGTGACGACGTTGCTGCCCGCGGCGAGGAGCGCGCATACCTGGCCGAGGTCGCAGGCGGCGGGCATGTACAGCACGCAGTCCGCGCCGAGCGCGAGGATCTCCCCGTCGTCGCAGGTGGCCGTCACCCCGGTCGGCGGCAGGCCGCACAGGTCGCCCGCGTCCCGGCCGGCCTTGGCCGCCGAGGTGACGTACACGCCGGCCAGCGTCAGCCCTGGATGCTCGATGACGTGCCGCAGCGAGCGGCTGCCGATGTTGCCCGTCGCCCACTGCACCACGCGAAGTCCGGTCATTGACCTCATTCCTCTCGGGAGTACCTGTTCGGGAGTACCTGCGTTAGTAGAGGCCGCCGTCCACCCGGATCAGCGAGCCGGTCGTGAAACTGGAGGCGGGGGATGCCAGGTAGAGCGCGGTCGACACGATCTCCGCGGGATCTCCCGCGCGCCCTGCCGCGTTCCGCCAGGTCCGCTTGCCTTCCTCCGGCCAGTGCCTGGCGATGTCGGTGAGGAACGGCCCGGCCGAGATGGTGTTGACCCGCACCCGGGGCGCGTACTCGCGGGCGAAGACGACGGTGAGCGCGTTGAGCGCCGCCTTGGCGCCCGCGTAGGGCCCGTACCGTGGCGCCGGGTACAGGGCGCCGCTCGACGACACGTTGATGATCGAGCCGCCGCCCCCGTCGTACATCCGCTGCCCGATCACCGCGCTCAGCCGGAACGGGCCCTTGAAGTTGACCCCGGTCACCTTGTCGAACAGCTCTTCCGACGTCTCCGCCGACGACGGCGCGAGCGGCGACATGCCCGCGTTGTTCACCAGGATGTCGACCCGGCCGAAATGCGCGTAGGCGCTCTCGGCGAGCGCGTCGCACTCGTCCCAGTGCCCGACGTGGCAGGCAACGGGCAGCGCCCGCCTTCCGTTCGCCTCGATCTCCCGCGCCAGTGCCTCGCAGTTGTCCAGCTTGCGGCTGGCGATGACCACGTCGGCGCCCGCGGCGGCGAAGGCGAGCACCATCTCCCTGCCGAGCCCGCGGCTGCCGCCGGTGACCAGCGCGACCTGCCCGCTCAGGTCGAACAGGTCCGCAGGCCCCGGCCGAACGCCGGTCACGGTGTCCTCACTCACTGGCCGTGCTCCTCGAGCAGCGCCGCGTACCGCGCACGCGCCGCGGCGCGGCGGGTCGGGATGTGCTCGGTGGGGAACAGGCCGGGGGCCGGCTGATACCCGCGCAGCAGCTGCTTGGCCACCGCCGCCTTGTGCACCTCGGTCGGCCCGTCGGCAAGCGCGAGCTGCGGCGCGTAGGCCCACCAGGGGCCGAGCGGCGTCTCCTGGGTGGTGCCGAGCGAGCCGTGCAACTGCACCGCCCGCTGCAGCACGTCGTGCAGCACGGCGGCGAGCGCCACCTTGCACATCGCGATGTGGGTGCGGGCGGCCCGCCCTGGCTGGCTGGCACCGGGCGGCTGGTTGTCGATGATCCACGCCGTCTGCAGCACGAGCAGCCGGAACTGCTGCAGCTGAATGGCCGAGTCGGCGATGAAGCCCTGCACGAACTGGTGCTCGGCAAGCAGCTTGCCCTGCGTCCTGCGGGACAGCGCCCGCTCGCACATCATGTCGAAGGCCCGCTGGCACTTGCCGACCACCCGCATGGCGTGGTGCACCCGGCCGCCGCCAAGCCGGGCCTGTGCGACCTTGAACCCCTCGCCGGGCGCGCCGAGCATGGCGTCGAGCGGCACCCGGACCTTGTTGTAGCGGAGGTAGCCCTCGGTGCCCTCGTCCAGGTCGTCGCGCTCGTTCATCGTCGCGACGTTGCGGATGATCTCGATGCCCGGCGTCTCGGCAGGCACGATCAGCATCGACATCCGCTCGTACGGCTTCGCGTCCGGGTCGGTGACCACCATCACGATGAAGAACGAGGCGTAGCGCGCGTGCGACGAGAACCATTTCTCGCCCTCGATCACCCACGCGTCACCGTCCCGCGTCGCCTTGCACACGAACTCCTTGGGGTCGGAGCCCCCCTGCGGCTCGGTCATCGAGAAGGTGGACACGATGTTGCCCTCGAGCAGCGGCCGCAGGTAGCGCGCCCTCTGCTCCTCGGTCCCGTACAGCGCGAGAATCTCGGCGTTGCCGGTGTCCGGTGCGGCGGTGCCGAAGACCGTCGGCGCCCAGGCGGAGCGGCCGAGTATCTCGTTCATCAGCGCCAGCTTGAGCTGACCGAATCCCTGGCCGCCGAGCTCCGGGCCCAGGTGGCAGGCCCACAGGCCCTGCTCCCTCACCTTCTCCCGCAGCGGCGCCATGATCGCCCGCGATGCCTTGTTCTGCACGTCGTAGGGGTCGCCCGGGCGCGGGAACAGCAGGTCAAGTGGCTCACACTCGTCGCGCACGAACGCGGTCATCCAGTCCAGCTTCTGCTGGAACTCCGGCTCGGTGAAGAACTCCCACATGGTGCCGCTCCTGCCGTGTCGCCGTGTCGCCGTGCCGCCGTGTCGCCGTGTCGCCGTGCCGCCGTGCCGTCCCCGGCCGTGTCGCCCCTGGCGGGATCCGCGGTGGCCGGGTATCGTCGGTCCCCAGACCAGAATCGTATTACTAAATACTAGAAGATAGTTGTTTCAAGGAGCTAGGGGGAGAGGGTAATGGCCGCCAGCCAGGCCGACGAGACACAGCTGGCCCAGCTGCTTGCCCAGCTGCGGGACCGGGTGGGGCAGCGGGTGACCGGCTGGCGCCCTGGCGCGCGGGTACTTGGCGTGTCCCCGCTGACCGGCGGCACCTCCAGCCTGACCTTCCTGGTGGAGCTGGCCGGCGTGGCCGCCGTGGAGACCCCGGTGGTGCTCAAGGTCGCGCCGCCCGGGCTCGCGCCGCTGCGCAACCGCGACGTGCTGCGCCAGGCGCGGCTGCAGCGGGCGGTCCAGGGCGCGGTTCACCGGGCAGTGCACCCGATCGGGCGGCCGCTCGCGCCCGACGTGCTCTTCTCCGACCAGGGCGACCCGCCGGACGTCCCGCCGTTCATGGCGATGAACCTGATCGCGGGCGAGTGCGTGGAGCCGGTGCTCAGCGAGCAGGCCGTACGGCCCGCGCCCGCCGTTGTGCGGGCCAGGTTCCTCGACGCCGTGCGGGTGCTTGCGCAGTTGCACGCGATCGTCCCCGCCGAGGTGGGCCTTGCCGATGAGCCGGCCGTCGGGCTGGCCGAGGAGGTCGACCGGTGGACCCGCGCGTTCGCCACCCTGCCGCGGGAGATGGCGGGCGACTACCAGCGGGCCGCGAAGGCGCTGCGGGCGAGCATGCCCGCCGCGCTGCCTCCGGCGGTCAACCACGGCGACTACCGGCTTGGGAACACCCTGTGCGAGGGCGACCGGGTCAACGCGGTCATCGACTGGGAGATCTGGTCGGTCGGTGACCCGCGCGTCGACCTGTCCTGGCTGACCTACTTCACCGACGACGCCGGGCACCCGGCCGTCGCGCCGGGGACGGTCGCGGGCACCCCGGCGGGCCGCGAGCTCGTCCGGGCCTACCAGGACGCGACCGGCGGGCCCGTGCCGGAACTCGGCTGGTTCGACGCGCTCACCCGCTACAAGGAGGCCGCCACCACCGGCCTGCTGCTCAAGCGCGCGCTGAAGCTCGGCCGCCCGGTGAAGGAATCGATGGCGCGGATGCAGCCGGAACTGCCCCGGCTTGTGCGGCAGGCCATCCGCATGGTGAGCGGCTGACCGTCGCCGCGGGCACAGGCATGGGCCCGCGATCGACGCCATCGGCCACCACGCCGCCGCCCAGGCCGCCAACTGGCTCGACAAGCTCCTGACAGAACTGGGGGCCTGACCCCGAGCGCCCCGGAGGGAGCTTCAAGATCAAATTATTGTGTGCGTTTGATGTACGTTTTCCGCCACCAAATGCACACGATAAGTTGATCATGGCCGCACGGCCGTCCGCCGCTAGACCAGCGTCAGCGCGCCCCGGCGGACGACATCGATGAGCAGCCCAGGGTCGACCCCCCGCTCCGCCGCCTGCTCCAGGCAGGCCGTCACGTCCTTCTTCATGAACGGGCCGATCCGGATGGCGAAGGCCGCCAGGTCACCGCCCCCCGCCGCGATGCGGTCGCCGGCCCGGCTGCCGCCGCTCATGTGCTCGAGCGCACCGAGCAGCTGACCTGGAGCCACGCCGAGCGCCTCGCCGAGCCGGACCGCCTCCGCTGCAAGCTGCGTGTTGGCGGCGAACAGGAAGTTGTTGACCAGCTTGACCGCCAGCGCGGTGCCGAGCTCGCCGGTCTCGATGACCGGGTCGGCGTAGGCGCGAACGACCCCTGCGGCCCGCGCCCTGGCAGCAGGCTCGCCGCCGAGCAGGACGGTCAGCTTGCCCGCCCTGATTTCGTCAATTCCGCCGCTCACCGGCGCGTCCACCACCGCGATCCCGGGGAAGCGCCCGGCCACCGACCGCAGGACCGACTCCCGGCCGGTCACATGCGAGGCGAACACGGCGCCCGCCGGCAGGGCGGCGGCAAGCGGCTCGGCGATCTCGTTCAGCTGGGCATCGCTGAACACGCAAAGAAGCAGCACATCCGCCCCGGCGGCCGCCTCGGCCAGGTCGGCCGTGTGCCGGACGCCGAGCCCGGCCAGGGCGGCCGCGACCTCCGGCCGGCGGGCGTACACCACCAGGTCGTGCCCGCCGGCGGCGAGCCGCTCGACCATCGGCATGCCCATCCGCCCGGCCCCGACGAACCCGACCCTCATGGAATCCACCACTGCCTCCCGATACCACTACCGTGATCCGATACCGTGATCCGACCATAGTAGATTATTTAGTTATATGATTTTGTTCAAGCGAGTTCACCGTGCCGCTGGCACGCGTGACGGCTGGAGGTCTCATGTCCGATGCCGCTGACGGGTCCGCACCTTCCGTAACGGCGCCGCGCCCGCCCGAGGGCGACTGGCTGGGCACGCCCTACCTCAGGTTCGAGCGTCATCCCCCGTTCGCCCGCGTCACCGTGGACCGGCCGGAGGCCAGGAACGCGCTGACGCAGGCGATGTACTTCGGCATCCGCTACGCGGTCCGCCGGGCGGACGCGGATCCGGAACTGGCGGGCCTGCTGATCACCGGCACCGGCGACGTCTTTATCCCCGGCGGCGACCTGGGCAAGCAAGCCGACGACAAGTGGGCCGACTTCAACGCGGCGCCTGGCACGTTCGACGTGCTGCCGTTCGACGTGCTGCGGCAGAGCGTCAAGCCGGTCGTCTCCGCGGTCAACGGGATCTGCCAGGGCGGCGGCCTGCTCATCGCGATGTGCTCCGACCTGGCGGTGGTGAGCGAGCGCGCTGCCTTCCGGGTGCCTGAGCTGCTCCGCGGCATCTCCGACACCTACTACGCACAGCTGCTAGTGCGCCTCATCGGCCCGGTGCGCACGCGCGACCTGATGTTCACCGGCCGCCGCCTCACCGCCGCCGAGGCCCGCGACTGGGGACTGGTGAGCCGGGTCGTCCCGCACGAGGAGCTGCTCAAGTCCGCGACAGAAGAGCTGACCAGAATCGCCCAGACCGCGCCCGAGGCCCGCAGGGATGTCAAGCGGGTACTCGACCAGTACGTCGGGCTGCACGACCGGATCGCCTTCTTCGACAGCCTGCAGCGCCCCGAGTCCAAAGAGGGCTTCGCCGCCTTCATCGAGAAGCGGCCACCGAACTGGGTGCCCGAGGCGCTGCGCCGCGACACCCGCGCCTGAGCCGGCGCGGGGCCACAGCACCCAGGGTGATTCCAGTTTTGCGTCGTGAAAATGCGGCTCAGGCCAGTCCCATTCCTACCGTTAAGCCGCCGTTGGACCGGGCACGCTGTTCAGGTCGGCTCTTAGACAGCCGACTCGCCGAGCAGCAGCATCCGGTACAGCACCGCGTCGCGCAGGATGTCCTCGGCGTCCCAGCGCTCCCGGGTCACCCCGTCCAGGTAGCCGCAGACCGCTCGCGCGTTGTCGATCAGGTCGGCGAGGTACAGTTCCTCACGCCGCATACAGGACCTGCGCGTCGGCCGGTACCTCATCGCGGATCACCCGGTGCAGCCCGTCCTTTGCCACCAGGTCCACCCGATGGCCGAAGAGTCGCTCCAGGTCCTCCTGCAGGTCGAAGTACGCCATGCCCAGGTCGTTGCCGGGCACCCGCACATACAAGAGGTCCACATCACTGTCCGGCCCGGCGTCACCCCGCGCGACCGAGCCGAAGACCGCCAGCTCGGCGATGCCGTACTTCCGGCACAACTCGGCGAGGCGCGAGCCAAGTGCCTTGATGTCGTCCAGGTTCACTGCCTCGCCTCCCGTGATTCCAGTTTTGCGTCGTGAATCGAGCTGGCGCCCGCCCTCGCCGGGTCACGCCTGTCATCACTAACGCCACGATTGTCACGACCGTCACTGCCCAATTTTATTGGGGTACTTAGCACCCATTTTCGGGCCTTAAGTACCCCCAGTAATTTCACACCGAGGTTGACGGGGTTGCTGAGGCGGATGAGGCGGCAGCCGGACTCGCTGCCGCACTACGGCGGGAGCAAGGGGCTCGCAGCAGCGCGCAGGCCTCGGCGCGGGCGTCGTGGAACCGCTGCGCGCCGCCGCTGCCAGCCGCCGGCCACTCGTTCGCTGGCAATCTTCTACTAGATAAATTAGATTACTTATATCTGTGAATCAGTGAAGGATCGCGAGGAGCCATGACCACCGCCGTCATCGTCGACATCATCCGCACCCCCTCGGGCAAGGGCAAGTCCGGCGGCGCCCTGTCCGGCGTGCACCCGGCTGCCCTGCTCGCGCAGACGCTGACTGCCCTGGTCGAGCGCAACGGCCTGGACACTGCCCTGGTCGACGACGTGATCGCCGGCTGCGTCGGGCAGGTCGGGGAACAGTCGCTGAACATCGCGCGCACCGCCCTGCTGGCGGCCGGCTTCCCGGAGAGCGTCCCGGGCACCTCCGTCGACCGGCAGTGCGGGTCCAGCCAGCAGGCGGCGCACTTCGCTGCCCAGGGCGTGATCGCCGGCGCCTACGACATCGTCATCGCCTGCGGCGTGGAGTCGATGAGCCGGGTACCGATGGGGACGTCGCGGGCGGGCCGCAACCCGGTCGAGCCGCTGGCCGGGCGCTACCCCGCGGGCCTGGCCAACCAGGGGATCGGCGCGGAGCTGATCGCCGCGCGGTGGAAGCTCGACCGCGAGGCACTCGACGCCTACTCGGCGCGGTCCCACGCGCGCGCCGCCGCGACCGCCGCAAGCGGCGGGTTCGGCAACGAGATCATCGGCGTCAAGCTGCCCGACGGCAGCACGCATGCCGTCGACGAGACGGTGCGGCCAGGCACCACCGCCGAGGGGCTGGCCGGCCTGAAGCCCGCCTACTACACCGAGGCCTACGCCGAGCGCTTCCCCGAGATCAACTGGCTCGTTACCCCGGGAAGCTCCTCGCCGCTCACCGACGGCGCCTCGGCGGCGCTGATCATGAGCGAGGGGAAGGCGGCCGAACTCGGCTTGCGGCCCCGGGCCCGGTTCCACGCCTTCGCCGTGTCCGGCAGCGACCCGCTGCTCATGCTGACCGGCGTCATCCCGGCCACCGAGAAGGTGCTGCGGCGCAGCGGCCTGACCATCGACGCCATCGACGCCTACGAGGTCAACGAGGCGTTCGCGCCGGTCCCGCTGGCCTGGGCGCAGGAGTTCGGTGCCGACACCGGCAAGCTCAACCCGCGCGGCGGCGCGATCGCCCTCGGCCACCCGCTCGGCGGCTCAGGCACCAAGCTGATGGCCACGCTGCTGAACTACCTGGAGGCCACCGGCGGCCGCTACGGCCTGCAGACCATGTGCGAGGGCGGCGGGATGGCCAACGCCACGATCATCGAGCGGCTCTGACCGCGTCCTTAGCAGGAACGGCGAGGGAGGGGCATGGCAGCGGTACGCGGGCTCGAACCGGGGAAACGGGCGGCGCTTGTGGTCAACGAGATGCAGAACGCCATCGCGAACCCGGCCTACATCGGCACGCCGCTGGCCGGGCAGGTGACCCAGCGCGGCATCGTCGCCAGGATCAACACCCTGACGGCGGCGTTCCGTGCGGCCGGCGCGCCGGTGATCTTCACCGTGATCGCCGCGCTCCGGGCCGACTTCGAGGGTTTCCGTGTCAACTGCGCGCTCGCGGCCGGCATCCGCCGCAAGGGGCACCTGGTGGCCGGCACCGCCAACGCCGCCATCCACGACGACCTGGTCGTCATGCCGTCCGACGTCGTCTGCCATCGGTCGCACGGCATGGCCCCGTTCACCGGCACGGACCTGGACGCCACCTTGCGCGGCTACGACATCGACACGGTAGTGCTCAGCGGCGTCTCCACCAACATCGCCCTGCCGGGGGCGGCGACCGAGGCGGTCGCGCTCGGCTACCACGTGGTGCTGGCCGAGGACTGCACGGCAGGCGCCACCACGGAGACCCACCACATGCAGGTCACCAAGCACCTGCCGTTGCTGGCCACCATCACCGACGCGAAGTCGGTCATCGCGTCGCTGCCGGTAAGTCAGCCGGGTGCGGCTCAGCACGGCGGTACGTGACCGCGCGCTCGGCGGCCCCAGGGAACGCGGTCAGGTCCGCCCGCACCCGCTGGCCGATCGCGACGCCCGGGCCACTGCCATGAACTCCACTGAACGCTGCCAATGGGTATGATTATATATTTAGTGATATGATTGACGGCAAGCTGAGGCCGGGAGGACGCATGAGGGCAGCGCGCTGCGAAGAGTACGGCGGTCCGGAAAACGTTGTCACCCGCGACATTCCTAGCCCGGAGGTCACCCCTGGTCACGTGCTCGTTGACGTGGCGGCGGCGGCGGTGAACTACCCGGACCTGCTCCTCATCGCCAACAAGTACCAGGTCTCCGCTCCGCTCCCGTTCACCCCTGGCAGCGAGTTCGCCGGCCGGGTGGCGGCGGTGGGCGAGGGGGTGACCGGGCTGTCGGCCGGCGACCTGGTCTACGGGTCGGTCTTCACCGGCGCGATGGCCGAGCAGGTGCTTGTGCAGGCCCGCGCGGTCGCGCCGGTCCCGCCTGGCCTGTCGCTGACCGAGGCGGCCGCGTTCCGTGTGACCTACCTGACCGCCTACCACTCGCTGGTCACCGCCGGGGAACTGCGCCCCGGGCAGTGGGTGGTGGTACTCGGCGCGGCCGGCGGCGTCGGCACGGCCACGGTGGGCGTCGCGGCCCGGCTTGGCGCCCGGGTGATCGCGGCCGCGTCCTCGCCAGAGCGGCTCAAGGTCTGCGCGGAGCTCGGCGCCGAGGCGGGCATCGACTACGTGCACGAGGACCTCAAGCAGCGGATCAGGGAGATCACCGGCGACGGCGCTGACAAGGGCGACGGTGCCGACCTGGTGGTCGACCCGGTCGGTGACCGCTGGGCCGAGCCCGCGCTGCGGGCGATCCGCTGGGGCGGGCGGTTCGTGACCGTCGGTTACGCCGGGGGTGACATTCCCCGCATCCCGCTCAACATCGTCCTGCTCAAGAACATCACCGTCCGCGGGCTTGAGCTGCGGACGTGGACCGAGCGGCTGCCGCAGGAGACGGCACGCGCCAGGCAGGCGCTGACCGAGCTGGTCGCCGCGGGCCTGCGGCCCGCCGTGTCCGAGGTGCACGACCTCGCCGACGTCGGCACCGCGTTCCGCCGGGTCGCCGACCGGCTCCCCACGGGTAAGGTCGTTATCCGGCTTAAGCCCTGATGGCGACGGCGTGGCGGCCTGCACATCAGGACCAGGCATTAGGAGGATACCCATGGCAGAGCCCGTCATCGTCGAACGGCGCGGTCACGTCCAGGTCATCACCATCGGCCGCCCAGAGGCGAGGAACGCGCTCGACGGCGCGGCCGCCCGGGCCATGGCGGCGGCGGCCGACGAGCTCGACGCCGACGACGACCTGCGGGTCGGGGTGCTCACCGGGGCGGGCGGCACGTTCTGCGCCGGGATGGACCTCAAGGCCTGGATGCGCGGTGACAAGCCGATGATCCCTGGCCGCGGCTTCGGCGGCATCACCATCACCCCGCCGCGCAAGCCGCTCATCGCCGCGGTGGAAGGCTATGCGCTGGCCGGCGGGTTCGAGCTGATGCTGGCGTGCGACCTGGTGGTGGCGGCCGAGGGCAGCAAGTTCGGCGTGCCCGAGGTCAAGCGCGCCCTGGTGGCCGGCGGCGGCGCCGCCCTGCTGCTGCCAAGGCGCATCCCGTTCGCGGTGGCGATGGAACTGCTGCTGACCGGTGACCAGGTCACCGCGGCCAGGGCGGCGGAGCTCGGGCTGGTCAACCGACTGGTCCCGGACGGTACGGCGCTTGACGGCGCGCTCGCGCTTGCCGAGGTGATCGCGGCCAACGGGCCGCTTGCGGTGGCCGTCACCAAGCGGATCGCCAGGGCCCAGGCAGACTGGACGGTTGCCGAGGGCTGGCAGCGGCAAGAAGAGCTGTACAAGCCGGTGTTCGACTCGGCCGACGCCCGTGAGGGCGCCGCCGCCTTCGCGGAGAAGCGGGCCCCCGTTTGGCATGGTATTTAATTCAAATCAGTAAACTGATATTATCAATGGATGTCGCCCCGGCGGGGCGATGCTGGCCAGCCCGTCCGGCCAGCGGGTTCATCAGGTCAGGGAGTACAGCGAATGGCTGTGAAGTTTCGTGCCGGGCAGCAGCTGGTCAGCGCGGTCGACAGCACGGCGGTGATCGTCATCCGGGCGCCCGCGGCCGAGGGCACGCTGACCTGCGGCGGCGTGGCGATGGCGGCCCCAGACCAGGCGGGCCCAGTCCAGCCGGTACCTGCAGCGGAACCCGATCCGTCGCTGATGGGCGGCACCCAGATCGGCAAGCGCTACGTCGACGAGGCGGACACCATCCAGGTGCTGTGCACCAAGGCGGGCAACGGCACCCTGGCGCTCGACGGCAAGCCGCTTGTGCTCCAGGCGGCCAAGCCGCTGCCTGCCTCGGACTGAGCGAGGTACCGGGAGTGCGCCTGACGCTGCTGCTCGACATGGCCGCCGACGGGTTCGGCGACCGCGTACTCGTCGGGCGCCGGTCCGCCGGGATCACCGCCGCGGAGCTCGGCAGGCGGTCACACTCCGGCGCCGCGCTGCTGCGCGAGCGCGCGGCCGGCGCGCTCGTCTACCTGGACGTCAACGGCCCGGCCTTCCCTGTCGCGCTGTTCGCGGCCGCCCGGGCGGGAGTGCCGCTTGTCCCGCTCAACTACCGGCTTGGGCAAGAGCAGCTTGACGCGCTGCTCGCCAGGCACCCGAAGGCGATGGGCATCGCCGCTCCCGGCGCGCTGGTGCACTTCGAGCACGCGGGCCTGGACGCGATGACCGCCGGCGGGTGGCTGGAGCAGACCCGCGCCGACCGCGGCGAGGTCAGCGAGGCGCCCGGCGAGGAGAACCCGGTCGCCGTCGTCATCTACACAAGCGGCACCACCTCCGAGCCCAAGGGGGTGCTGCTGCGCCACGAGAACCTCGTCTCCTACGTGCTTGGCTCGGTCGAGTTCGCGGCCGCCGCGGAGACCGAGGCGGCGCTGGTCAGCGTTCCCCCGTACCACATCGCCGCCGTCGCCAACGTGATCACCAACCTCTACGCGGGCCGCCGCACGCTCGTGCTCGAGGCCTTCACCTCCGGCGAGTGGCTCCGCACGGTCCGGGAGGAGGAGGTCAGCAGCGCCATGGTGGTGCCGACCATGCTGGCGCGGATCATCGACAGTGAGGAAGAACGGTCGGTGCCCTCGCTCCGCTCGCTCTCCTATGGCGGGGCTCCGATGCCGGCCGCGCTCATCGAGCGGGCGCTGCGGGAATGGCCCGGGGTCGGTTTCGTCAACGCGTACGGGCTGACCGAGACCAGCTCGACCGTCGCCCTGCTCGGCCCCGAGGACCACCGGGCCGCCGTGGCGTCGGACGACCCGGCGGTCAGGGCGCGGCTCTCCTCGGTCGGCCAGCCGCTGCCCGGGATCGAGCTGGAGATCCGCGGCCCCGGCGGCGAGGTCCTACCTCCCGGGCATGCGGGAAGGATCTGCGTGCGCGGCGGCCAGGTGTCGGCCGAGTACGCGGGCCTTGGCCGGGCGGTCGACGACCGCGGCTTCTTCGACACCAGGGACGACGGCTATCTCGACGCCGGGGGGTACCTGTTCGTCAGCGGGCGCGCCGACGACACGATCATCCGCGGTGGCGAGAACATCGCACCCGCGGAGATCGAGGACGTCCTGCTGCGGCACCCGGCGGTGCTCGACGCGGTGGTGTTCGGCGTGCCAGACGCCGAGTGGGGCCAGCGCATCGAGGCCGCCGTCGTCGCCCGCCCCGAGGCGCGCGTCGACCCGGCCGAGCTGCACGACTTCGCATTGCAAGCGCTCAGGTCAAGCAAGACCCCGGACCGCTTCTGGCTGCTCGACGCGCTGCCGCGGACAGAAACAGGCAAGCTGCTGCGCCGCGTGGTGCCCAGCCTGATCGCACAGGCCGAGCGCGACGAGCCGACGAACGCCCGGTCTTGAGCGGCCCGCCCGGGCCACGGGCGGAGGCCGCGTTACTCAAGCAGCGCGACGATCCGCTCGTAGTGCTCCGCGGGCGCGCCGTACAGCATCTCGTTGACCTTCACCCGCCGCAGGTACAGGTGCAGGTCGTGCTCCCAGGTGAAGCCGATGCCCCCGTGGGCCTGCAGCGCCTCCCCGGCGAGTGCGGCGACGCCCTCGGCGGTGAACGCCTTGGCGGCGCTGGCCGCCATCGTCGCGCCTGCGACGCCGGCGTCCAGGGCCATCGCCGCGTAGTATGTCGCCGCCCGGGCGCACTTGAGCGTGGTCAGCATGTCGGCCACCTTGTGCTTCACCGACTGGAAGCTGCCAAGCGGCCGGCCGAACTGCTCGCGCACCTTGACGTAGCCGACGGTCATCTCGAGCAGCCGCTCGCCCGCGCCGAGCGAGTCGGCCGCGCTCAGCACCGCCGCCGCGTCGGCCAGCCACTGGATCTCCGCGTCGGCGGCGGCGATCACGTCCGCCGCCCGGACAAGGACGCCGTCGAATACCACGTCGTACCAGCGGCGGGTCTCGTCCAGTGTCCGCCGGGGCTCGACCACGGCCGCGGGCCGCGAGACAAGCACCAGGCGGCGGCCCCGGTCGCTGGAGGCCGTCACCAGCAGCCAGTCGGCGGCCGCCGCAGCCTGGACGGCGGTAGCACGGCCGCTCAGCACCAGGTCGCCCCCGTCGTCGCGCGCCGTCACCGCCCCGTGGCAGGCCAGGCTGGCCTTGAGGTCGCCCGCGGCGAGGTCGGGCACCAGCGCCGGGTGGCCAAGCCGGGAGAGGATCAGCGCGGTCAGCGCGCTGTCGGTGAACGCGCCGGTGACCGCCGCCCGGCCGAGCTCCTCAGCCACCAGGCACAGCTCGACCAGGCCCTGCCCCGCGCCGTCGTACTCCTCCGGGGCGGCGAGGCCGGTCCAGCCCAGCTCAGCGCCGCGCCGCCACAGCTTGTCGTCCACGTCCTTGGCCGAGCTCGCCAGGATGCGCACCAGCCGGGGCGGACAGTTCACCGCGAGCATGGCCCGGGACACATCGCGCAGTGCCGCCTGCTCCTGTGTCAGCTCGAAGTCCACGCAGACTCCCAGGTGAGGTAGGTCGTCGGGGTCAAGTATCGCATCGGGGCGGCTCAGGCGTGGCGGGCGATCTCGGCCGCGAGCAGCTCGTCAAGCGAGCTGGCCGGCGGCGCGGGCAGCTCGACCGCGCGGTCTCGCGTCGGCAGCAGCACCACGGCGCTACCCGGAGTGGTCTGCTCACCGCGCTGGTTCAAGCAGCCCACCTCCAGGTGTACCTCGTTGCGGCCGTCCACCTGGATCTTGTCCGTCACCGTGCCGCGGATCCAGGTGGTGTCGCCGATGTAGTTGAACTTGCGGTGCTCGCAGCGCAGCCGCGCCAGCCAGCCGTCGTCGCCCATCCACTCGGTCAGCGCGTGGGTCAGCCAGGTCTCCCGCATCGCGCCGTAGTCGTAGCTCATCGGGATACCGAGTTCCTGCGCCCGGGACGGGTCCCAGTGCAGCCGCTGCACGGTGTCGGGAATGTTGCGCGCGTTCGGTGGGTACAGGCCGGGTGCCTTGCGGCGGATCCTGCGGGCGATGCCGAACGCGCCAGGCGGCGTCAGCTGCATGCCCCAGCCCAGGTGCCAGACCACCAGGTCGGTGACCACCAGCGGGCCCTTCACCCGCGGCTGTATCTCCTCGCCGAGCTCGACGTCCTCGAAGTACCTGGTCCGCGGGCCGCGCCGGGTCTCGGCGTCGTAGAGAGCGTCGATCTCCGCGAGCTGCTCGTCGGTGTAGGGGTCGAAGGTGACCGGATGCTTATCCCCCCCCCCCCCCCCCCCCCCCCCCCCCACCCCCCCCCCCCCGCCCGGGGGGCCCCCGGGGGGGGGGGCCCCCCAGGGGGGGGGGGCGGGTGTTAGAGGGGGGGCC
>Ga0335078_10009345_pt1 | contig 14540 bp, 12 predicted proteins | sample Lox_Sample_32_FD_206711 | JGI IMG/M metagenome (GOLD analysis project Ga0335078, IMG submission 206711) | Soil microbial communities from Loxahatchee National Wildlife Refuge, Florida, United States - Lox_Sample_3.2 | ecosystem: Environmental > Terrestrial > Soil > Wetlands | place: USA...
TTACGCCGCTGACGCCGAAGGGACTGGAGACGCTGGTGCCTCAGCCGGCGAATCCGAATCAGCCGCAGAGCCAGTCCGATCTGCGCACCGTGGTCATTGTCATCAATCGCGACAAGTCGATGGCGATTAACCAGGAGCCCACCGATGAGCAGAAGTTGGGAGAGCGGCTGGAAGAAATTTTCAAGACGCGAGCCGAGCGCGTGGTATTTGTGAAGGGCGACAATGATCTGGAATATCAATACGTGGCCCGCGCGATCGATATCGCGCACGGCGCCGGCATTGACAAGGTAGGCTTGATGACGCCTCAAATGGAGGCCGGACAGTAATGAAACGCAATCTAGCCGTGCTCTTGGCGGCCGCCGCGCTGGCGCTGGTGGCCACAGGCTGCAACAAACTCAAGGCGCGCGATAATCTGAACCGCGGCGTCCAGGCCTATAAGAGCACTCAGTACACGCAGGCAGTAGAGCGGTTCGAGCAAGCGGTTCAACTCGACCCGACTTTTACGCCGGCCCGGCTGTACCTGGCGATGGCGTACTACATGCAGTACATTCCGGGAGCGGAATCGCCGGAGAACCAGCAGATGGCCGATCGCGCTCTGGACCAGTTTCAGAAAGTGCTCCAGCAGGATCCCAAGAACGACGTGGCGACCAAGTCCATTGCCTCGCTCTATTACAACCAAAAGAAGTGGGACCAAGCCGAGGAGTGGTACAAGAAGTGCGTGGATATCAATCCCAGGGACAAGGAAGCCTACTATACTCTCGGCGTTATTGCCTGGAGCAAGTGGTACCCGGTCTACGGGACGGCGCGCGCGAAGCTGAGCATGAAGCCGGAAGACCCGGGACCTATCAAGGATAAGAAAGTCAAAGAAGAGCTGAAAACTCAATACCTGCCGCTCATCAGCAGCGGCATTCAGAGTCTGGAAAAAGCGCTGGAGATCGACAACGAGTACGACGACGCCATGGCGTACATGAACCTGCTGATTCGTGAAAAAGCCGATCTCGACGATAATTCGGAGCAGTACTCGAAAGATATCGAAACCGCCAATAATTGGGTGCAGAAGACGCTCGAAACCAAGAAGGTCAAGGCGGAACGCAAGCCCGTCAGCACCGGTCTGAGCGCCCAGTAGAGCAGGTGCCAGGTTTCAGGTGTTAGGTATCAGCGAACGTCGCGCTGACCGAGTTGGGCATGCCTTCTTCCCTGGCAGCTAAAACCTAGCACCTTAGACCTAACACCTCTTACAATTAAATCGTGGCCTCCGAGCCTAGCGTCAGTGTCCCGCCGGAACCCCCATCCCCTCCGGCTGAGACTTGCGTCGAGAAGCTTTATCGCGAATTGATCGACAAGGTGCGCGACGCGCGGCCGCGGGATGATCTAGCGCCGATCGAGAAGGCGTTTCGCTTTTCCTCCGAGCACCACAAACTGCAGAGGCGAGATTCTGGCGAACCTTACATGGTTCATCCGCTGATGGTGGCCCACCTGCTGGCGGACATGCGGATGGACCTGGTCAGCATTGAAACCGGCCTCCTGCACGACGTGGTAGAGGACACCAGCGTCACGGTCGAGGATATTCGGAAGAATTTCGGCGAAGACGTGGCGCGCTGCGTGGACGGGGTCACCAAGCTGAGCAAGCTGGATTTCTTCTCCGCGGAAGAACGGCAAGCGGAGAGTTTCCGCAAAATGCTGCTGGCAATGGTGAACGATATCCGGGTCATCATCGTCAAGCTGGCGGACCGTCTGCACAACATGCGGACGCTGGGCTTCATCCAGCAGCCGGAACGGCGCGAGCGCATCGCCCGCGAAACGATCGAAATCTACGGTCCCATCGCCCACCGGCTGGGCATGGGCAAGATTCGCGGCGAGCTCGAAGACCTCGCCTTTGGCTACATTGACGCTGCGGCGTGGGAAGAAATCACGCGCTCGCTGGAATCGGGCCGGCACGCCAACGAAGAGTACCTGACGCGCATCCGGCAGATGATCGAGTCGGAGTTGAGGCGCGAGGGGATTCCGGCGCGTGTGGAAGGCCGGCTGAAGCGCGCCTACTCGATCTACCAGAAGATGAAGCGCCAGAAGATCACCATCGAGCAGGTGTACGATCTGATGGCCATCCGCATCGTCACCGACTCGGTGAAAAACTGCTACGCCGCCCTGGGCGTAATTCATAACGAGTGGCGGCCGGTACCCGGGCGCATCAAGGACTTCATCGCCATTCCCCGCCCCAACCTCTACCAGTCGCTGCACACGTCGGTGGTGGGGCCTGAGGGCCGGCATTTCGAGGTGCAGATCCGCACCGAGGAAATGCACCGCGTGGCGGAAGAGGGGATTGCGGCGCACTGGAAGTACAAGGAGGGCAAGAAGGGGCCGGCGGACGACGATCAGCGGATCGCGTGGCTGCGCCACCTGGTGGAGTGGCAGCGTGAAGTGCAGGATGCCGGCGAATTCATGTCCAACCTGAGAGTGGACCTGTATCCGGAGGAAGTCTACACGTTCACGCCGCGCGGCAAGGTAATCGTGCTCCCGCGCGACGCAACGGCTATCGATTTTGCCTACGCCATTCACTCCGATGTGGGTCAGGCGTGTGTGGGGGCGAAGGTAAACGGCCGCATCGTGCCGCTCCGGTACACGCTAAAGAACGGCGATATTGTGGAGATTCTCACGCAGCCGGGCCACCAGCCGAGCAAGGACTGGCTGGCGATGGTGAAGACCACCCGCGCCCGCAACAAAATCAAGCACGTCATCAATGCCAATGAACGCGTCAAAGCCATCGAGATTGGCCAAAAGTATTTGGAAAAGGAAGCGCGGCGTTTCGGCGTGCAGTTGAGCAAAGTTCAGCGGAGCGATCTGGAGAAGGCTGCGGCCGATTATGGCGTGAGCAAGATGGAGGATCTGTACGCCGCTCTGGGGTATGGCAAGTTCTCCGCCCGCCAGGTGCTGCAAAAAATCGCGCCGCAGCAGTTCAAAGAGGAGCAACTGGAGCTGCCCAAAGCCGTACCGGAGCCGGTTCCAAGCGGAGCTGCGTCGCCGGCGTACCGGGATGGCGACGCGGTGATCAAAGTCAAGGGCGTCGATGATCTATTGGTATACCGAGCCAAATGCTGCAACCCGATCCGCGGAGAAGCCATCGTCGGGTATGTGACGCGGGGCAAGGGGATCGCCGTCCACTCCAAAATGTGTCCCAACGTTCAGAACCTGCTCTATGACGTGGAACGCAAGATCGAGGTGGAGTGGGCGCGCAACATGGCCGATTCGTTTCCGGTCAAGATCGTGGTGCACACCGATGACCGTCCCGGGCTGCTGGCGCAGATTACCTCCGTGGTTTCCGCGGAGAACACCAATATCCGAAGCCTGGAAGCGCGCACCGAAGGGAATGCCGCGGATGGGGCGCTGGTGGAGATGACCGTAGACATACGGGACAAAAAGCAGCTTGAGAAGCTGGTGGCGGCCCTGCGCCGCATCTCGGGCATCCGGGACGTCGAGCGGCTCCTCAATTAACCCCATGGTGTCGACGGATCCGGAACACATCGCCATTTCAAAATCCAAGGGCATCACGATCGATTGGAAAGACGGGCACACCAGCAGCTACGCCCTGGATTATCTCCGTGAGAACTGTCCTTGCGCCACATGTACCGGCGCTCATGGCACGCCGCCAACCACCAAACCCGCGACCTCGCCGTTTCCCATGTTCAAACCAGCCCTGAAGATGGTGGACGTGGAACCGGTCGGCAACTATGCGATTCGCATCGTGTGGAGCGATGGACACAGCACCGGGATATACTCCTTTGAGCACTTCCGGAAGATTTGCCCCTGTTCGGAATGCAGGAAGGCGTAGCGGGCAGAACGGAGATGAAAGCGGGCGCGGTTTTTCCCGAGAAACGCAAAATCGAGGTAGTGACGCTGGACGAGCCGAGAATCTCGGCGCCCACCGAAGTCAAGCTGCGCATGCTGGAGGTCGGCGTCTGCGGGACGGACCGCGAAATCGCCAGCTTCCATCACGGCACGCCGCCAGAAGGGTTCGAATTTCTGGTGCTAGGACATGAAGCGCTGGGGGAAGTGGTGGAGACCGGCCCGGCGGTGAGCCGGTTCCAGCCGGGCGACCTGGTGGTGCCGATGGTCCGCCGGCCCTGCCCGCACTCTCGATGCCTGGCATGCCGCGCCGGCCGGCAGGACTTCTGCTACACCGACGATTTCCGGGAACGTGGCATCAAAGAGCAGCACGGATTCATGACCGGCCTGGTGGTGGACGAGGAGAGGTACCTCAATGGCGTTCCGCGGGAACTGCGCGCGGTGGGCGTACTGGTGGAGCCGCTGACCATTGCCGAGAAAGCCCTGATCCAGATCCACGCCATTCAACAGCGGCTGCCCTGGGGCTGGGCCACCAAGCGAGATCATCCCGCAGGGCGCCGGCATCGGGCGGTGGTGCTGGGCGCAGGGCCGGTGGGCCTGCTCGGCGCCATGGCGTTGGTGAATGCCGGATTTGAGACGTACGTTTATTCACGCGAGAGGATCCCCAATCCAAGAGCCGATCTGGCAGCGGCGTTCGGCGCGCATTACTTTTGTTCGGAAACATACAATGCGCGACAACTCGCGGCCGAGGTGGGGAATCTTGATGTTGTGTACGAAGCCGCGGGCGCGACGCAGACTGCCTTCGAACTGCTCCAGGTGCTGGGCCCGGACGCCGTCTACTGTTTTACCGGCGTGCCGCGCCACGGCGAGCCGATCTCGATCGATACGCCTGCGCTGCTGTATCATCTGGTGCTGCGCAATCAAGTGATCCTGGGCACGGTAAACGCGGGCAAGGATGCGTTCGAAGCGGCCATCTGCGACTTGCGGGTGTTTTACCAGCGCTGGCCGGATGCCGTGCGCTCGCTGATCACGGGGCGCTATCCGATCGAAGAGTTCCGCGAACCGGTTTTCGACCGATCGGGAATCAAGAACATTATTGTGCTGGACGGTGGAATTTGATGGCATCCGAAAGAGGCGCTGAGCGCCGGCGCCTGGACGAAGACAGCCGGCGCGAAAAGAACTGGAAGCGCTGGGGGCCGTATCTTTCCGAGCGGCAGTGGGGCACGGTGCGTGAGGATTATTCCGCGGACGGGAGTTGCTGGGCGTACTTCCCGCACGATCATGCGCGCAGCCGGGCGTACCGCTGGGGCGAGGATGGCCTGTTGGGCATCTGCGACCGGGAAGGTCGGATGTGCTTCGCTCTGGCGCTATGGAACGGCCGCGATCCCATTCTGAAGGAACGGCTCTTCGGAACTTCCGGGCCCGATGCGAATCACGGCGAGGACGTCAAGGAGTGCTATTTTTACCTGGATTCCACACCCACGCACTCTTACATGAAGGCGCTGTACAAGTACCCTCAGGCCGAATTTCCGTACGCGTGGCTGGCCGAGGAAAACCGGAGGCGAAATCGCCAGCAGCCGGAGTTCGAGATTCTGGATACCGGCGTCTTCGACGGCGACCGCTATTTCGACGTCTTCGCAGAGTACGCCAAGGCGGATACAGACGATATTCTGATCCGCATCACAGCGGCGAATCGCGGGCCGGAAGCCGCGGCGCTTCACTTGCTGCCCACGCTGTGGTTTCGGAACACCTGGTCGTGGGGCCGCACCGGCGAAGGATACTGGCCCAAGCCGAAGCTGTCTCGATTTGATCAAACGCGCATCGTGACGGAGCACGCCTCGCTCGGAAAATACGAATTCGAATTCGATCCGGGCGCTGAGGTTCTGGTCACCGAGAATGAGACCGACTTTGAGCGGATTTTCGGGGCGCAAAGTGCGACGCCTTACGTGAAGGACGCATTCCATGAGTACATCATCCACGGGCGCAAGGAGGCTGTGAACCCGCAGGGTATAGGAACCAAAGCAGCGATTTATTACCGTCTCGACCTGGCGCCCGGAGAGAGCAAAACGGTGCATATGAGGCTACGCTCCCTGGCGCTCTCCGGCGCCAAGCTGCCGGAAGGCGCTGTGTTCGAGCGATGCATGGCCGAGGCAGATGAGTTCTATGCCAGTCTGCAGTGCGGTTCCGACTCGGCCCGATCCATCGCGCGCCAAGCCTATGCCGGACTGCTGTGGACCAAGCAGTTCTACCACTACGCGGTGGCGGACTGGCTGGAGGGCGACCCGGCGCAGCCGCCTCCACCCGCCAACCGCTTAAACGGGCGCAATTCCGATTGGGTCCACCTCTACAATCGCGACGTCATTTCCATGCCGGACAACTGGGAGTACCCGTGGTATGCCGCGTGGGACCTGGCCTTCCACATGATCCCGTTCGCGCACCTCGACCCGGAGTTCACCAAGGATCAGCTGGTGTTGCTGCTGCGCGAATGGTACATGCACCCGAATGGCGAGATGCCGGCCTATGAGTTTGCATTCTCCGACGTAAATCCGCCCGTGCATGCCTGGGCCTGTTGGCGCGTCTATAAGATGACGGGCCGGCGCGGCGGCCGCGACCGGGAATTTCTGGCGCGCGTCTTCCAGAAGTTGCTGGTCAATTTCACGTGGTGGGTGAACCGGAAGGACGTTCGGGGCAAGCACGTGTTTTCCGGGGGATTCCTGGGGCTGGATAACGTGGGCGTGTTTGACCGGTCGCAGCCGCTGCCCGGCGGCGGAGTGCTGGAGCAGGCGGACGGAACGGCGTGGATGGCATTCTTCTGCGCCACCATGCTCTCCATGGCGCTGGAGCTGGCGGCCTACGATTCGTCTTACGAAGACATCGCTTCCAAGTTCTTCGAACATTTCGTAGCCATCGCAGATGCCATGAACACGCTGGGCGGCACCGGGCTTTGGGACGAGGAGGACGGCTTCTATTATGACCAGTTGCAGATTGGCGGCATCAACATGCCGCTGCGGGTGCGTTCCGTGGTAGGACTGGTGCCGCTGTTTGCGGTTGAGGTTCTGGATCAAGCGAGTATCGACCTGGTTCCCGGTTTTCGCAAGCGCATGGAATGGTTTCTGCGAAACCGCCGGGATCTGGCACGGCAGATCTCCTACATGGAGACGGGCGGCAAGAGCCATAACACGCACCGTCTGCTGGCGATTCCGTCGCGCCAGCGGTTAGAGCGTGTCTTGCGTTACCTGCTGGATCCAAACGAATTCCTCTCGCCCTACGGAATCCGCTCGCTGTCGCGGATTCACCGCGAACAACCGTTCGTGCTGCACGTGGACGGAGGCGAGCGGCGCGTGGACTACGAGCCCGGTGAATCCAGCGACGGCCTTTTTGGCGGGAATTCCAACTGGCGCGGACCCATCTGGTTTCCGTCCAACTACCTGCTGATCGAGGCTCTGGAGCGTTACCATTACTTTTACGGCGACAGCTTGCGCGTGGAGTGCCCGACGGGATCGGGCCAAATAATGAATCTGAAAGAGGTGGCGAAGGAGCTGATGGGGCGGGTAGCCGCTATTTTTCTGCCTGACGCTTCCGGCCGCAGCCCGTGGCAGGGTGACATGCGTGTTTTCGCGGAGAATCCGCATTGGCGCAACCTGGTTTGGTTTTTCGAATACTTTCACGGGGACAACGGACGCGGTTGCGGAGCCAATCATCAAACCGGGTGGACGGCGCTGATTGTACGGCTGCTGGGCGAGGTAAGGTAAGTATGCCTTTAACCCGTGCGCGGTCGCGGTTACAATGAATGCCTATGATCCGAATAGAAACGGTGCTGGATTCGTGGAAAACAATCCGGCAGGATACGGCGCAAGCCGTCGAGGACTTTCCCGCCGCGGAGCTGGATTTCAAGCCTGCAGCCGATGTCATGAGCTTTCGCGAGATGGCCCGCCACATTCTCGAAGCGGGCCACGCCATTACCGGGCTGTTGCTCGACGGCGTGGAGGATATGGCGGTGCCGCAGTTCCGCGATATGCTGAAAAAGTACATCGTCGAGCTGCCTCAAACTCCGGACACGGCGACGCTGGCCCAAGCCCTCCGCTGGAGTGTCGAACAGCGGACCGCGCAACTGGCCGCGCAGCCGCCGGAGTTCTTCGAGAAGGTCATCACGCGCTTTGACGGCCAGCGGGTGACGCGCCTGGAAACGCTACAGTTCACCAAGGAACACGAGCTGACGCATCGCGCGCAGATGTTTATGTGCCTGCGCATGAAAAACATCGTACCGGCGACTACGCGCCGCCGCATGGCCAAGCAGCAGAAGGCTTGAATTGGGATTGACGGCTGAAAGTTCTGATATAAGCTATAAGCAGAAGGCGCCCATATGGTGACTTGCCCGGTGTGTGACGGCACGATCGACGTTGACGAAGAAGACGTAGACGAAGGCGATTCGCTGAGCTGCGATGAATGCGGCGCGGATCTCAAAGTCGTCGGCAAGAACCCTCTGGAACTCGAATCCGCCGAAGATCTCGAGGATGAGGACGAGGAACTCCTCGACGAGGAAGAAGAGGAGGAGGAGGACTGGAGATAAGCCTCAAACCCCCACGTGGAGGCGGTGCCGGCTGCAACCCGAACGGCGCAGGGAGCATCAGAGGATTGTGGGGATACGCCAATGGGCAAAAGTGTGATTCGCCTTCTCAGCTTGCTGGTAATCGCCTCGCTGTTTGCGGGCGCAACTAACAGCTTCGCGGCTTCCAAAAAAGGTGAGGATCAGAACGTCCGCTCGGTGCAGGGGACAGTGACCGACGCCGCCGATAATCCAGTCAATGGAGCAGTAGTCCAGATCACGAATACTAAGACGTTGCAGATCCGGTCGTTCATCACCAAAGAAAACGGGGCCTACTATTTCCACGGCTTGAGCCCCGACGTGGACTACGAGCTGAAGGCGGACTATGAACACGCTACCAGCCCCACCAAGACGTTAAGTTCGTTCGATTCCCGCAAACAGGCGGTTCTCAATCTCAAGCTCCCCAAGAAGTAACTGAGCGCAGGCGAGCGTCTTATTGTAAGCTCTCGTGTATGCGAACAATCCTACTCACCGTGGTTTTGGCGGCTTCGCTTGCGGCCGCCGATAAGAAAGTCATCCAGCCGAAGGAGTTCCCAACCGGCCGTCCATTCAGCCCCGGCATCCTGGTAGATGGCACGCTGTACGTGGCCGGCACGACAGGCTCCGACCTCAAGACCGGCAAAATCCCCGAAGAGTTCGAAGCCGAGGTCCGGCAGGCGCTCGACAACATCGGCCTGGTTTTGAAAGAGGCCGGTAAGGGATTTGCGGATGCCGTCGCGGTGCAGGTCTACCTCACCGATATGGAACTGTTTCCCCGCATGAACGCGGTCTACACCACTTACTTCAAAGAACCGCGTCCGGCGCGCACCACCGTGGGCGTGGCGAAGCTGGTGGGCCCGGCGCGCATTGAAATCACCGTCACCGCGAGATGAGCGCACTCCACATTACAATGGAAAAGTGAGTTCGCCCAAGTTCATCGCCCTGCTTCTGCTCGCGGCGCTCGTCCGCGCGCAGGACCTCAAAGAGTTCGAGAAACACGTTACTGAGTTCACGCTCGCCAACGGGCTCCATTTCATCGTTCTTGAGCGGCACCAGGCGCCCGTGGTCTCGTTCCATACCTACGTGAATGCCGGAGCGGTGGATGATCCGGAAGGCAAAACAGGCTTGGCGCACATGTTCGAGCACATGGCGTTCAAGGGCACCGAAACCATCGGGACCAAGAACTGGCCGGAGGAGAAGAAGGCACTGGCAACGATCGAAGACGCTTATGACCGGCTCGACCAGGAGAAACGCAAGGGACCACAAGTTGATGCGAAGAAGATCGCCGCGCTCGAGGCAGAGGTGAAAGCGGCGATCGAGAAGGCAGATTCGTATGTCATTCCGAACCTCTATCCCACCATCGTCGAAGAGAACGGAGGAGTCGGGCTGAACGCCGGGACCTCGTACGACTCGACGGAGTATTTTTACAATTTGCCCGCCAATCGCGTGGAGCTGTGGTTCAACCTGGAATCCGGACGCTTCCTGCACCCGGTATTTCGCGAATTTTACAAGGAACGCGACGTGGTGATGGAGGAGCGGCGGATGCGCGTGGAGTCCAGCCCGCAGGGCCAGCTTTTCGAAGCGTTGCTGGCATCCGCCTTCGAAGCGCATCCCTACCGCCGCCCGCCCAGCGGCTGGTCCAGTGATATTCCGTACCTTCGCGTGCGCGATGCCGAGCAGTTTTACAAGACCTACTACGTGCCCGCGAACATCACCGTGGGGATCGTAGGCGATGTGGAGCCGAAGCAAATCCGGGATCTGGCCGGGAAGTATTTCGGACGGTTGCCGGCCGGGCCTTTGCCGCCGCCGGTTCACACGGCGGAGCCCCAGCAGGACGGGCCACGTCAGACGCAGATTGAATCTCCGGCCCAGCCATTCGATCTGATCGTGTACAAACGCCCGGACCAGTACGACAAGGATGATCCGGTGTTCGACGTCATTAGCAGCATTCTGGCAGGCGGGAGGACCGGCATTCTTTACAAGGAAATGGTTCGCGATAAACGGATCGCGCTTGAGGCGGCAGCAGAGGCCGACATCCCCGGATCCAAGTATCCGAACCTGTTTCTGTTCGTCGCGATCCCTTCCCTGGGGCATACCGTGGAGGAGAACCGGAAAGCGATGGATGAGATTTTGGAACGCTTCAAAAAAGAGAAGGTAGACCCGGAGACGCTGGCGCGCGTGAAGACCAAGACGCGCGCCTCGCTGATCCGGCGCCTGGACAACAACGCGGATCTGGCGCAATTGCTGACGAGCTATTACGTCAACTATGGCGACTGGCGCAAGCTGTTCACGTCGCTGGACGACATCAACCGGGTGACGGTGGAGGATGTGCAGCGCGTGGCGCAAAAGTATTTCATCACCAATGCACGCACGGAGGCGTTCAATTTTCAGCCCGCACCGGCTCCGGCGGCTGCGCAAGCGCCGGTCTCATCGGGAGAAAAGCAATGAAGAGCATTGTGGCCATCGCGCTCCTGGCAGCCGGGATGGCCGCCGCTCAGCCGGCCGCGGCGCCGAAACCGCACGCGTCCGCAGCGGTGATTCCCTCCTACAAAGAGCTGAAATATCCGCCGCTCAAAGCCATCCAGATTCCCGACGTGACGACCTTCACGCTGTCCAACGGGATCAGAGTCTACCTGCTGGAGAATCACGAGCTGCCTTTGGTGCGCGGCTCCGCGCTGGTGCGTACGGGCAATCTGTTCGATCCTCCGGATGAGGTTGGGCTCGCCGGAATAACCGGCGCCGTGATGCGCAGCGGAGGCACGAAGGACCAAACCGGCGATCAGATCGACGAGCAGTTGGAGAATATCGCGGCTTCGGTGGAAAGCTCGATCGATGAGAGTTTCGGGCAGGCGTCGTTTTCCTGCTTGAAGGAGAACACGGACGAGGTCCTGAGCGTGTTTCACGAGATTCTGACGGCGCCCGCATTCCGGCAGGACAAAATCGACCTGGCCAAGACGGAAACGCGCAGCGGCATCTCGCGGCGCAACGATGATCCCCACGGGATTGTGGAGCGCGAGTTCAGTGATATCGTTTACGGCAAGAATACGCCCTACGGCTGGCGCGAAGAGTATGCCACGATTGACAAGATCTCCCGCGACGACATCGTGCAGTTCTACCGGCGCTACTTTTTTCCGGCCAACGTGATGCTGGCGGTAATCGGCGATTTTTCGGCTGCCGACATGAAAGCCAAGCTGGAAAAACAATTCGCGGACTGGACCGTCCAACAGCTCCCGGTGCCGCCGTTTCCGCCGGTGAAAAACCAGGCGCAGCCGGGCATCTTTCTCGCCAACAAGACTGACGTGACGCAGACGTTTCTGGCTCTTGGCCACCTGGGCGGCGAATTTCGCGACAAAGACTACCCGGCGCTCGAAGTGATGGCTGATATCCTGGGCGGCGGGTTCCAGAGCCGGCTGCTCCAGCGTGTGCGCACCAAGCTGGGATATGCGTACGAGATCTCGGCATTCTGGGGAGCCAACTACGACCATCCGGGACTGTTCCAGATGACCTGCAGCACCAAGTCCGCAACGACGACCGACACGATCAAGGTGATTGAAGAGGAAGTCGAAAAGATGCGCACTAGTGAGGTGAACGCCGAGGAGCTGGAAAGCGCCAAACAGACGGTGGCCAACAGTTTTGTTTTTGCCTTCGATACTCCGTCCAAGACGCTGAACCGCATGCTGCGGTACGACTACTACGGCTATCCGCGCGACTTCATCCACCAGTACCAGCGCGCCATTGAGGCGGTCACGCGGGCCGATGTGCTGCGCGTGGCGCGCGAACACATCCAGCCCAAGGACCTGACCATCGTGGCGGTCGGAAATCCGCAGGAATTTGGCACGCCCCTGGCAACGCTCGGGGTGCCGGTTGCGTCCATTGATTTGACGATTCCCGAGCCGCCCGGCGCGCCCAAGGCAGCTTCGAACGCGGATGCCGCCAGTATGGAGCGCGGCAAGAAGCTGATAGAGCGGGTACAGCAAGCGGCAGGCGGAGCGGACAAGCTGGCGGCGATTCAGGATGTTACCGAAACCGTCGAATTGAGCATGGCCGCCATGCCCGCTGGAATGAAAGTGAAGCAGACAAATTTTTGGATCGCGCCGGATTCTTTTCGGCAGGAGAGCCAGCTCCCCTTCGGCAAGGTCGTGGTCTATTCGGACGGCAAGAGCGGATGGATGTCCACACCGCAGGGCGTGCGCCCGCTTCCCGGAGCCCAGCTGAAACAGGTTCGTGAAGAACTGTTCCGCATTTACTTTCGCCTGTTGCTCAGTGACCGAGAGGCGGACCGAACTGTGAGTTCTCCGGAAGAAGGCGTCCTCGAAATCAGCGATCCAGCCGGCAATTCCGTCCGGCTGTTCATCGACGAAAAAACGGGCCTTCCGGCAAGGGAAGTGTACACCGCCGAGCAGCCCGCGGGTCCGCCGGGCCCCATGGAAGAGATCTTCGATGAGTTCGGCCAGGCGGGCGGAATCAAGGCGCCAAAGAAGATCACGGTGAACCAGAACGGCAAGAAGTTCGGCGAGCTGACCGTCGAGGAATACAAATTCAATTCCGGCCTTAAACCCGAGGATCTCAGCAAGAAACCATGAGAACCAGCGGACTCCTGTTCGCCATCGCCATCGCAGTTCTTCCGGCCGGCGCTGAATCGAATCTCGAACGCGGCAAGCGTATCGTGGACGAAGCGGTGGAAGCTTTGGGCGGAGAGAATTTTCTCCAGATGGCGGATCGTGTCGAGACCGGGCGCGCCTACTCGTTCTATCGTGAGCGGCTGAACGGGTTATCCATAGCGACCATCTACACGCGTTACCTGACTCGGCCTGAGCCACCGGTAGCCGGTTTTCTGGGCATCCGTGAGCGCGAGGCGTTCGGGAAGAAGCGAGACAGCGCGGTGATCCTGGCGGACGGCGAGGGGTACGATATCACGTTTCGCGGAGCCCAGCCGCTGCCGGACGAACGGATCGAGCGATTCAGAGACAGCACACTTCGCAACGTTCTTTACATTCTGCGCATGCGTCTGGGCGAGCCCGGGTTGATCTGCGAATCCAGGGGCATGGACGTGGTAGAGAACCAGTCTGTGGATATCGTCGATATCACCGACGCCGATAACCGCGTTGTCACGGTTTACTTCAGCCACGTGACTCACCTGCCGGTGAAACAGGTGACGAACCGGCGCGACCCGCTGACCAAGGACCTCATGGAGGAGGTCACCCGTTTTGCGAAATATCGCGACGTGGGCGGCGGGGTGATGTGGCCTTTCGACGTCCAACGGGAGCGCAACGGAGAGAAGATCTTTCAGATGTATGCAGACTCGGTGGTAGTCAACAAGGGTTTGACGGACAACCTGTTCACGCTTCCCGCCAACATGAAGATCCTGAAGAAGGAGAAATGACGAGGCCGGTCTGCTACTCCGCCCTCTTCGGGATTTCCATCTCCACCAGCAGACCTGGGTGCATGTTTCGGGCGTGCAGCTTGCCTCTATGTAGTTCCACCGCGCGGCGGGCGATGGCCAGTCCCAGCCCCACTCCTCCGCTATCCCGGTTGCGATCTCCCTCGACACGATAGAACGGATCGAAAATGCGGCTGAGCGCTTCTTCGGGGACACCCGGCCCATAGTCGCGCACCTCAATCCGGGCCAGGGTTCCGTCCGGCGCGAGATGGACCTCGACGGGCGTTTCACTCGGCGCGTACCGAATGGCATTGCGGATCACGTTCTCGGCGGCGCGCCGCAGCAGTTCCGCATCGCCGGACACCGTCACCGGCTCCGGCGCATACAGTTGGAGCGAGGAGCCGCGGGCCGCGGCCTCGATGGAACAATCACTGACGATCGCAGCCAGCAGATCGTCCAGGCGCACGGAGTGCGCGCGGAGAGCCTGCGGGTCCACCTCGATGCGCGTGGCCTGGAGCAGTTCGCCCACGAGAACGTTCAACCGGTCGGATTCCTTTTGGATGCGATCCAACGCCGCCCCGTGATTCTCTCCGGAGCGCGCCAGCTCTATGGCCACATTCAGGCGCGCCAGCGGCGAACGTAGCTCGTGCGAAATATCCAGCAGCAGCCGGCGCTCGGCGGATACCAGGTTTTGGATACGCTCCGCCATCTGATCGAAGGTGCGGGCGAGCTGGC
>Ga0335078_10009346_pt1 | contig 14540 bp, 25 predicted proteins | sample Lox_Sample_32_FD_206711 | JGI IMG/M metagenome (GOLD analysis project Ga0335078, IMG submission 206711) | Soil microbial communities from Loxahatchee National Wildlife Refuge, Florida, United States - Lox_Sample_3.2 | ecosystem: Environmental > Terrestrial > Soil > Wetlands | place: USA...
AGCGACGAGAGCAGGATGCGGCGCAGTGAATTGCCGAGAGTCTGGCCGAAGCCGCGCTCCAAAGGCTCCGCGATCGCGGTCGCCTCACGCCGCGGGTCGTCGCCGGGAATCACGACCAGCTTGTTTGGCCGAATGAGTTCCTGCCAATTTTTCTGGATGCTCACTTTTGGCGCCTTTCGAAGTGGCGAGGACTTGAGAACGAGGAAAGAAACGCCGGGCTCTTGCGGCTCGAGCGCTCGCGCCGGTTCAGACGCGCCTTCGCTTGCGCGGGCGGCAGCCGTTGTGCGGAATGGGCGTCACGTCGCGGATGGACGTCACCGTAAATCCCGCAGCCTGCAGGGCGCGCAACGCCGACTCGCGACCCGAACCCGGCCCCGAAACCTCGACCTCGAGCGAGCGCACGCCATGCTCTCCAGCCTTGCGCGCCGCATCCTCAGCGGCCATCTGCGCCGCGTAAGGCGTCGATTTGCGCGAGCCTTTGAATCCCATGGTGCCGGCCGAAGACCAGGACACGGTGTTGCCCTGCGCGTCGGTGATGGTGATCATGGTGTTGTTGAAGGTCGAATTCACATGCGCAACGCCGGAAGCGATGTTCTTGCGCTCTCTGCGGCGAACGCGGGCGGGTTCCTTGGCCATAGTCTTGTTTGTCCTTCGAGCGCGCCCGTAATTCCAGGCGCTAAGGGTTGCGAGGAAAGCGCGAGACGAAGCCGCGTCGGAGGATTTGATCCCGCCGCCGCGAACGCTCGCGCTTTCGGATTACTTCTTCTTGCCGGCGATCGGCTTCGCCTTGCCCTTGCGGGTTCGGGCGTTGGTGTGCGTGCGTTGGCCCCGCACCGGCAGCTGCCGACGATGCCGCAGACCGCGGTAGCAGCCGAGGTCCATCAGGCGCTTGATGTTGATCGCGACCTCGCGACGCAGGTCGCCTTCGACCATGTAGTCGCGGTCGATGGTCTCACGGATCTGCAGCACTTCCGCGTCGGTGAGCTCGGAGACGCGGCGCTCGGCGGGGATCTTCACCTTGGCGCAGATTTCCTCAGCGATCTTGGGGCCCACGCCATGAATGTATTGCAGCGCTATGACGACGCGCTTGGATGTCGGAATGTTTACGCCGGCGATGCGGGCCACTGTCTCTTCTCCATGTGTGAGCGTCTCTCGACGCAGCAAGGCGGAGGAACGGCTCCTCCACGCAATCCGCGTCCGGTGGAGGCCGGCCCTTGCGGATTCCGCGCAATTTGCCTGCGCAGCAAGCGCAAAAACACGTGGCGCCCGGGAAGCGGGCGCTCACGTCTTTTCGCGATAGGGTGCGGATAACCCCGGCTCAACTGCGAGTCAAGAAAAATCCGTTTCAGCGCCCGCAAAATCCCGCCTTGTCCTCACGACGAATGAGCCGATGGCCTCAGGAGGCCAGCGCCGCGTCGATGGCGCCCGCAACCTTCTCGATCGCCGCCATGCCGTCGAGCTGTTTCAGCGTCCCTTTACCGGCGTAGTGAGCCGAGACCGGAGCCGTCTGTTTTCGATAGGCCTCAAGCCGCGTCTTCAGGGTCTCGGGATTGTCGTCTGCCCGAACGCTGCCGCCGGCCTGCAAGGTCTCGCGAATGCGATTTTCGACGCGCTTTAGCAGCTGGGCCTCGTCCACAACGAGCTCGATGACCGCGTCCAGCCGCATCCCCTTCGCCTCGAGCAGCGCCTCGAGCGCTTCCGCCTGAGCCACGGTGCGCGGGAAACCGTCCAGGATGAAGCCGTTGACCGCATCGGCGCCGTCGAGGCGTGCGTCGATCAGCTCGATGACCAGCTGGTCCGGCACGAGCTCGCCGCGATCCATGATTTCCTTGGCCTTAAGGCCAAGGGGAGAACCCGCGGCGACCGCGGCGCGCAGCATGTCGCCGGTCGAAAGCTGAACCACTCCCCATTTGGCGACGAGCCGCTGAGCCTGGGTTCCCTTCCCTGCCCCCGGCGGCCCGAGCAGCACGAGCCTCATCGAGCGCGTTTCCCGCCGCGCAGCCGGCTTTTGCGGATGGCCCGCTCATACTCGCCGGCGTTCAAGTGACCATAAATCTGCGCGACAGTGTCCATCGTGACGCTGACGACGATCAGGAGCGACGTGCCGCCGAAGTAAAAAGGCAGGTTGGCGTAGGAGATCAGCATCTCCGGCAACAGGCAGATCACCGCGAGATAGGCCGCGCCGATCACCGTGATGCGCATCAGGACCGAGTCGATCTCCTTCGCGGTGCGCTCGCCCGGACGGATGCCGAGCAGGAAGCCGCCGTGCTTCTTGAGATTGTCGGCCGTCTCGGTCGGGTTGAACACGATCGCGGTGTAAAAGAAGGCGAAAAAGACGATCAGGCCCACATAGGCGATCATGTAGAGCGGACGCCCATGCCCGAAATAGGCCGAGATCACGGAAATCCAGTTGTCCGAGCCCTGCGTCTGGTAAAAATTCGCGATCGTCGTCGGCAGCAACAGCAAGGACGAGGCGAAGATCGGCGGGATGACGCCCGAGGTGTTCAGCTTGAGCGGCAGGAAGGAAGTCTGCCCCTCATAGACGCGATTCCCCTGTTGTCGCTTCGGATAGGTGATCAGCAGCCGGCGCTGCGCACGCTCCATGAACACGATGAAACCGATCACCAGGAAGGACATGACGATCACGCCGACAATCGCGCCGGTCGAGATCGCGCCCTGACGCCCCATTTCGAGCGTTTGGACGATGGCGCTCGGAAAGGCTGCGACAATGCCCGCGAAGATGATCAGCGAAGAGCCGTTGCCGATGCCGCGCGAGGTGATCTGCTCGCCGAGCCACATCAGGAACATTGTGCCGCCGACGAGCGTGATGACCGTGGTCAGACGAAAGAAGAGGCCGGGATCGGTGACGACGCCTTGCTGGCCCTCGAGACCAATCGCCATGCCATAGGCTTGGAACGTCGCGAGCACGACCGTCAGATAGCGCGTATATTGGTTGAGCACCTTGCGTCCCTGCTCGCCCTCTTTCTTGACGGCTTCGAGCGTAGGAATGACGCTGGTGAGCAGTTGGATGATGATCGAGGCCGAAATATACGGCATGATGTTCAGCGCGAAAATCGCGCGCCGCTGCACGGCGCCGCCGGCGAACATGTTGAACAGCTCAAGCACGCCCTTCGACTGCCCGAAAAAGCTCTTCGCAAAGGCGTCGGGGTCGATTCCTGGGAGCGGGATGTAGGTGCCGATGCGGTAGACGACCAGCGCCAGCAGCGTAAACCAGATACGCTGCTTGAGCTCCTCATTCTTCAGAAAGTTGGAGACGTTGACGTTGGCCGCGAGCTGTTCGGCTGCCGATGCCATGAAAGCGCTCCCTCTCTCCATGCCGTTCCGGTCGCGAGCCGAAAAGGCGCCTTTTGTTTTCTTGTCGCCTTCTCGAGGACGCGCGAAGTTGGCGCCGCATGGGCCGTTTCGACGAGACGAGAAGTAATAAGCATGAGCCCCGCCCGCACGAGAGCGGGCGAGACTCTGGGCCTTATGACTTACTGAGCCGCCGCTTCGGCGGCGGCCGCGAGCAGCTTCACTGAGCCGCCCGCGCCCTCGATCGCGGCGATCGCCCCCTTGGAGGCCGCTGCGACCTCGAAAGCGAGCTTTACGGAAAGCGCGCCCTGACCGAGGATCTTCACGCCGTCGCGCGGCTTCGCGATCACGCCGGCGGAAAGCAGCGCCTCCTGCGTCACGACCGCCGAGGCGTCGAGCTTGCCGGCGTCGACCGCCTGCTGGATGCGGCCGAGATTGACTTCGTTGTAATCCGTCGAAAACGGATTATGGAAGCCGCGCTTGGGCAGGCGACGATGCAGCGGCATCTGGCCGCCCTCGAAGCCTTTCACCGCGACGCCGGTGCGGGCCTTCTGACCCTTGACGCCGCGCCCGCCCGTCTTGCCCTTGCCGGAGCCGATGCCGCGCCCGACGCGCATGCGATTCTTGCTCGAGCCGGGATTGTCCGTAATGTCGTTGAGCTTCACCATCGCTTGGCCCTCACTGCTCGCCGACGATTTTGACGAGATGCGCAACCTTGGCGATTAGCCCGCGCACGGCCGGCGTATCCTCCAGGGTGCGGCGCCGCCCGAGGCGGGTGAGCCCGAGGCCGCGCAGCGTCTGGCGCTGGCGTTCCGGGCGACCGATGGCGCTTCCCGTCTGCTCCACGGTGACCGTCTTCTTCGTCATCTCGCTCCTCCCGTCACGCGTCGACGGCTTCGGCGTCGACGCCATGGCGGCGCGCCTGCAAGGCCGAAACCTTCAGTGTGCGACGGGCGGCGACGGCGCGCGGCGAGTCTTCGCGCGACAGCGCGTCGAAAGTCGCACGGATCATGTTGTAGGGATTGGACGACCCCTGGCTCTTGGCGACGACGTCATGCACGCCGAGCGTCTCGAACACGGCGCGCATCGGGCCGCCGGCGATGATGCCGGTGCCGGGAGGCGCGGCGCGCAGCACGACGCGTCCCGCGCCATGCCGCCCGTTCACGTCGTGATGCAGCGTCCGCCCCTCGCGCAGCGGCACGCGGATCAGCGAACGCTTCGCGGCGTCGGTCGCCTTGCGAATGGCTTCCGGCACTTCGCGCGCCTTGCCGTGTCCAAAGCCGACGCGGCCCTTCTGATCGCCGACGACGACCAGCGCGGCGAAGCCGAAGCGACGTCCGCCCTTCACGACCTTGGCGACGCGATTGATGTGAACCAGGCGGTCCACGAATTCGCTGTCGCGGTCTTCTCTATCGCGATCGCGACCGCGACCGCCTTCAGATTCACGCGCCATTCTTCTCTTCCGTCACTTACGCAGCCGAACGGCCGCTCGCTTCGTGCCTCCCCCCAAGGGGAGAGAGCCTTTAGAATTCGAGGCCGCCTTCGCGCGCCCCATCGGCTAGCGCCTTGACGCGGCCGTGGAACATGTAGCCGCCGCGATCGAAGACCACAGTCTTCACGCCCTTGGCGACCGCGCGCTCGGCGACGAGCTTGCCCACCGCCTTGGCGGCCTCGATATTCGCCCCGGTCTTCAGCTTCTCGCGGTTGTCCTTCTCCATCGAGGAGGCGGAAACCAGCGTCACGCCCTTTTCGTCGTCGATGATCTGCGCATAGATTTGCTTGGACGAGCGGAAGACCGAAAGCCGCAGCCGTCCGAAGGCGCGCGCGCGCAGGGCGCGGCGAACCCGCTGCTTGCGGCGCGTTTCGAGCTCTATGTTCCTCGACATCGGTCCGATCCTTATTTCTTCTTGCCTTCCTTGCGGAAGATGAATTCGTCGACGTATTTCACGCCCTTGCCCTTATAGGGCTCGGGACTGCGCAGCGCGCGGATCTCCGCGGCGATCTGACCGACCTGTTGCTTGTCGATCCCGCTGATCGTGATTTCCGTGGGCTTGGGAGTCACGATCGTGATGCCCGCCGGGATCGGAAAGTTCACGTCGTGCGAATAGCCGAGCGCGAGCTGGAGATTCTTGCCCTGCACCGCGGCGCGGTAGCCGACGCCGGTGATCTCGAGCTTCTTCTCGAAGCCCTTGGTCACGCCGACCACGATGTTGTTGACGCGGGCGCGCGCCGTGCCCCAAAGCGCCCGCGCGCGCTGGCTGTCGCCGCGCGGATCGACCTTGATGGCGTTGTCCTGCTGCGTCACCGACACTTCATCGGGGACGACAAACTCAAGCTGGCCCTTGGCGCCCTTCACGCTGACGAGCTGGCCGTCGACCTTGGCGGTGACGCCGGCCGGCACGACGACGGGCTTCTTGCCGATACGAGACATGGTCTTTCGTTCCTTAAAGAGTCGTCGCGCCGGATTAGAAGACCCGACACAGCACCTCGCCGCCGACATTCTTCTCGCGGGCGACGTGGTCGGCCATGACGCCCTTGGACGTCGAGACGATGATCACGCCAAGCCCATTGGCGACGCGCGGCACGCTCGCGACGTCGGCATAGACGCGACGGCCTGGACGCGAGACGCGCTCGATCTCCTTGATCGCCGGCTGGCCGTCGAAATATTTGAGCTCGATCTCGAACTCGCTGCGGCCGTCGCCAAAATCCGTGGTCGAATAACCGCGGATGTAGCCCTCATCCTTCAGCACGTCGAGCACATTGGCCCGAAGCTTCGACCCGGGCGAGGACACCTTGTCCTTGCGCCGCATCTGCGCGTTGCGAATTCTCGTCAGCAAATCGCCGAGCGGATCGTTGATCGCCATTGTTCCGCTCTCCTTACCAGCTGGACTTCACGAGACCGGGCACCAGGCCGCGGGAACCGAGCTCGCGCAATGCGATACGCGACATCTTGAGCTTGCGATAGTAAGCGCGCGGGCGGCCCGAGACTTCGCAGCGATTGCGCAGCCGGCCCGCCGACGAGTTCCGCGGCAGCTCGGCGAGCTTCAGATGCGCCTCGAAACGCTCTTCCGGCGTCAGGCTCTCATCCTGGGTGCGCGCTTTCAGCCGCGCCCGCCGTCCGGCGAGCGCCTTGACGAGCTTCGCCTTGCGCTTGTTGTTCTCTATCGCGCTCTTCTTGGCCATACTGGTCTTGCCTTTTCAGTTACCGCGTCTGAGGGCGCAGGTCCCTCACTGCCGGAACGGGAAATTGAACGCCTTGAGCAAGGCGCGCGCTTCTTCGTCGGTCTTCGCCGTCGTGCAGACGATCACGTCGAGACCGAGGATGGACTCGGCCTTGTCGTAGTCGATCTCCGGGAACACGATGTGCTCCTTGATGCCGAGCGCATAATTGCCGCGACCGTCGAAGGACTTCGGGTTGAGCCCGCGGAAGTCTCGCACGCGCGGCAGCGCCACCGTGATCAGACGATCGAGGAATTCGTACATGCGGGTCCTGCGCAAGGTCACCTTCGCGCCGATCGGCATGTTCTCGCGCACCTTGAAGGTTGAGATCGCCTTGCGCGCCCGCGTCACCACCGGCTTCTGCCCGGCGATCAGCGCGAGGTCGCCGGCGGCGGCCGTGACCTTCTTCGTGTCGTTGACCGCCTCGCCCACGCCCATATTGAGCACGATCTTGTCGATCGTCGGCACTTCCAGCGCGTTCTTATAGCCGAACTGCTCGGTGAGCGCGGGACGCACCACCTCCTCGAAGTGCTTCTTCAAACGTGGCGTGTAGGCGCCCGTCGGGAGCTCGGCCTTCTCGTGCGCGCCGCCCGCTTCGCTTGCCGCCGCCTTAGCCTTCTTGGCTTCGCCGCCCTTCTTGGCCTCGGAGCCTTTCTTCGCGTCGGCGTCCTTCGGCGCGCCCTTCGCCCTTTTTTCCTCAGCCATCGATCAGCTCTCCCGAACGCTTGGCGAATCTGACCTTGCGGCCGTCTTCCAGAGTCTTGAATCCGACGCGGGTCGGCTTGCCGTCCTTGGGATCGATAATGGCGAGATTCGACATGTCGATCGGCGCGGATTTGGTGATGATGCCGGCCTCGCGATCACGGGTCTGGCGCTGATGGCGCTTCACCTGATTGATGCCGTCGACCACGGCGCGGCCCTCGTCGGGATGCACGCGCAGCACCTCGCCGGTGCGTCCTTTGTCGCGTCCGGCGATGACGATCACCTTGTCGCCTCTCTTGATTTTGGCGGCCATCACAGCACCTCCGGGGCGAGCGAGATGATCTTCATGTGGTTCTTAGCGCGCAGCTCGCGCGGCACGGGTCCGAAGATGCGCGTGCCGATCGGCTCTTTCTGATTGTTGATCAGAACGGCGGCGTTGGAATCGAAGCGGATCGTCGAGCCGTCGGCGCGATGGATGTCTTTCGAGGTGCGCACCACGACGGCCTTCAGTACGTCGCCCTTCTTGACGCGGCCGCGCGGGATCGCCTCCTTGATCGAGACGACGATGATGTCGCCGACCCCGGCATATTTACGCTTCGAGCCGCCCAGCACCTTGATGCACATGACCCGGCGCGCGCCGGAATTATCGGCGACATCGAGATTTGTCTGCATCTGTATCATGGCATGTCCGCCTTGCTTGTTCCGCTTCGGGCCTCAGCGCGCCTGACGCGCTGAACGCCGCATAAATCTGCGTGGACCGCTCAAGCTTTGGCTGCGCGTTCGACGACGCGCCATCGCTTGAGCCTGGAGATCGGCGCCGTTTCCTCGATCATGACCTCGTCGCCGACCTTGAACGCTCCCCCCTCATCGTGGGCGTGGTAGTTCTTGGTGCGACGCACGGTCTTCTGCAGCAGCGGGTGCGTGAAACGGCGCTCGACCTTCACGACCACGGTCTTCTGCTGCTTGTCGCTGACGACGACGCCCTGGAGGATTCGCTTCGGCATGGCCTTCGATCAACCCTTCTGCTTGCTGTGCGCCCCTGAGGCGATCGTCTTGATCCTCGCGACGTCGCGTCTGACGACGCGCACGCGAGACGAATTCTCGAGCTGGCCGGTGGCCCGCTGGAAACGCAGGTTGAACTGCTCCTTCTTCAGCTTGAGGAGCTCGTCGTTCAATTGATCCTCGCTCAGGGCGCGAAGATCGGACAACCGCTGCTTGCTCTTCATGGCGTTCGATCCTCACTCCGAGATGCGTTGGATGAAGCGGGTCTTGATCGGCAGCTTGGCGGCCGCAAGATCCAGCGCCTCGCGTGCGAGCGGCGCCGGCACGCCGTCGATCTCGAACATGATGCGCCCGGGCGCCACGCGCACGGCCCAGAATTCCGGCGCGCCCTTGCCCTTACCCATGCGGACCTCGGTCGGCTTCTTGGAGACCGGCACGTCCGGGAAAATGCGGATCCAGACGCGCCCGGCGCGCTTCATGTGGCGCGTCATTGCGCGGCGCGCCGCCTCGATCTGGCGGGCGGTGATGCGCTCCGGCTCCATCGCCTTCAAGCCGAATTGGCCGAAGTTCAGCAAAAAGCCGCCCTTTGCGGCGCCCCGGATTCGGCCCTTGAAGGCCTTACGGAATTTGGTGCGTTTGGGTTGCAGCATCGTTCGTGCTTTCGGTCAGGCGTGGCTGGCTCAGGCCGCGTCGCGGTCGCGGTCGCGGCGACGACCCCGGTCGCGGTCGCGGTCGCGCTCGCCGTGATGATGATGGTCGCCGCCGCCTTGCTCGGCGAAACGCTTGTCCTGCGCCATCGGATCGTGCTCGAGGATCTCGCCCTTGAAGATCCAAACCTTGATCCCGCAGGTTCCATAGGCCGTATGCGCGGTGGCGACGCCATAGTCCACGTCGGCGCGCAGCGTGTGCAGCGGCACGCGGCCCTCGCGATACCACTCGAGACGGGCGATTTCCGCGCCGCCCAGACGTCCCGAGCAGTTGATGCGGATGCCCTGGGCGCCCAGACGCATCGCCGACTGCACCGCGCGCTTCATCGCGCGCCGGAAGGCGACGCGGCGCTCGAGCTGCTGGGCGATCGAATCAGCGACCAACGCCGCCTCGATCTCGGGCTTGCGCACTTCGACGATGTTGATCACGACCTCGCTCGTGGTGAGCTTGCCGACGAGCCTGCGGATCTTCTCGATGTCGGCGCCTTTCTTGCCGATCACCACGCCCGGACGCGCCGAATAGATCGTCACGCGGCACTTGCGGTGCGGGCGCTCGATGACGATGCGCGAGACCGCCGCCTGCTTGAGAGCCTTGGTGATCGCTTCGCGAATCGCCATGTCCTCGTGCAGCAGCTTGCCATATTCGTTCTTGGCCGCGAACCAGCGCGAGTCCCATGTGCGGTTGACGCCGAGGCGCAGCCCGATCGGATTGACCTTCTGACCCATGAGGCGCTCCTTAAGCCTGCGTCTGTGCGGCGACTTCGCGCACGATGATCGTGAGATTGGCGAAGGGCTTCTCGATGCGCCCGGCGCGGCCGCGCGCCCGGGCGGCGTGCCGCTTCATCACCATGTCCTTGCCGACGAAGGCCTGCGCGACGATGAGATCGTCGACGTCGAGATCGTGATTGTTCTCGGCGTTGGCGATCGCGCTCTCCAGCGTCTTCTTGACGTCGAGCGCGCTGCGCTTTCTCGAAAATTCGAGATCGGCGAGCGCGCGATCGACCTTCTTGCCGCGGATGAGCTGCGCGAGCAGATTGAGCTTTTGCGGAGAAACGCGCAGCATGCGCGTCATCGCCTTCGCTTCATTCTCGCCCACTCTCGGCGGATTCTTTTCCTTCGACATCCGCTTAGCCTCTCTTCGCCTTCTTGTCGGCCGCGTGGCCGTGGAAGGTGCGCGTCGGAGCGAATTCGCCGAACTTATGTCCGATCATGTCTTCGCTGACGTTGACGGGGATATGCTTGTGGCCGTTGTGCACGCCGAAGGTCAGGCCGACGAATTGCGGAAGGATCGTGGAGCGGCGGCTCCAGATCTTGATGACCTCCGAGCGGCCCGAAGCGCGCGAAGCTTCCGCCTTCTTGAGCAGATAGCCGTCGACGAACGGACCTTTCCGGATTGAACGCGCCATGGATCAGCCCTTCTTCTTCTTAACGTGCCGCGAGGACACGATGAATCGATCGGTCGCCTTGTTGCTGCGGGTCTTCTTGCCCTTGGTCGGCTTGCCCCAGGGGGTGACCGGGTGGCGGCCGCCCGAGGTGCGGCCCTCGCCGCCGCCGTGCGGATGGTCGATCGGGTTCATCGTAACGCCGCGATTGTGCGGACGACGCCCGAGCCAGCGTGAACGGCCGGCCTTGCCGATCGAGATGTTCATGTGGTCAGGGTTGGAGACCGAGCCCACCGTCGCGAAGCACTGGCCGTGCACCAGACGCTGCTCGCCCGAGTTGAGGCGCAAAATCACATAACCCTGATCGCGGCCGGCGATCTGCGCGTAAGTCCCGGCGGAACGCGCGATCGCCCCGCCTTTGCCGATTTTCATCTCGACATTGTGAACGATCGTGCCGACAGGAATATTGGCGATCGGCATCGCATTGCCGGGCTTGACGTCCACTTGCTGGCCGGAGACGACCTCGTCGCCGACGGCGAGCCGCTGCGGCGCGAGAATGTAGGAGAGCTCGCCGTCCTGGTAACGGATCAACGCGATGAAGGCCGTGCGATTTGGATCATATTCGAGGCGCTCGACCTTGGCGGGCGTGTCGGTCTTGCGACGCTTGAAATCGACGAGCCGATAGGCCTGCTTATGGCCGCCGCCGCGAAAGCGCACGGTCACGCGGCCGTGATTGTTGCGGCCGCCCTTGGAACTCTTCCCCTCGGTCAGAGTCTTGACCGGCTTGCCCTTGTACAGGTCTTTGCGGTCGACAATGACGAGCTGGCGAAGGCCCGGCGTGACCGGCTTGAATGTCTTCAGCGCCATGGTTGGTCCTCTCTAGCCTTCCGTCACAGTCCGGTCGTCACGTCGATCTTGTGGCCTTCGGCCAAAGTCACGACCGCTTTCTTCACGTCGCTCTGCTTGCCGCGCACGCCGCGAAAGGCCTTGACCTTTCCCTTGGTGACGAGCGTGTTGACGCCTTCGACCTTGACGTCGAAGAGGCCCTCGATCGCCGCCTTGATTTGCGGCTTCGTCGCCTTGCGCGCGACCTCGAAGACGAATTGATTGTTCTCCGACGCGGTCGTGGCCTTCTCGGTGACGACCGGCGCGACGATCACGTCGTAATGGCTCGGATTCTTGCTCATTTCAGCCGCGCCTCCAGCGCGTCCACCGCCGACCGGGTCAGAACCAGCTTCTCGCGACGCAGAATGTCATAAACATTGACGCCCTCGACCGGCAGGACGTCGATCTTGGGGATGTTGCGCGCGGCGAGCGCGAAATTCACCTGCAGCGCGCCGCCATCGATGATCAGCGCGCTCGTGAGCCCCGTCTTATCGAAGCCCGTCTTCAGGATCTTGGTCTTGGGAGCCTCGAGTTGCGCGCTCTCCCAGACGACGATGGCGCCGTCCTTGGCTTTGGCGGAGAGCGCATGCCTGAGGGCGAGCGCCTTCACCTTCTTGTTGAGATCGTGCTCGTGGCTGCGCACCTGCGGACCGAAAGCCCGGCCGCCGCCACGAAACAGCGGCGCCCGCTGGGAACCGTGACGCGCGCCGCCCGTTCCCTTCTGCTTGTACATCTTCTTGCCGGTGCGCGCGATGTCGGCGCGGTTCTTCACGGCGTGCGTGCCGGCCCGGCGCTTGGCGAGCTGCCAGCGGACCATGCGCGCAATGAGATCGGCGCGCGGCTCGAGGCCGAAGATCGCGTCGGAGAGCTCGATCGAGCCCGCCGACTGACCGTCGAAGGAGGTGACGTCGAGTTTCAAGGGGTCAATCCTCCGTCTTCTCTTGCGGCGCCGCCTCTTGCGACGGAGCCTCTTCGGCCGCCGTCTCGGAGACGCGGAATTTGCCGGGCTTCGGCGCATCGGCGGGAAGAGCGCGCTTCACCGCGTCGCGCAAATAGATCCAGCCGCCGGCGTGGCCGGGCACCGCGCCCTGAACCAGGACGAGACCGCGCTCGACGTCGGTGCGCACCACCCTCAGATTGAGCGTGGTGACGCGGTCGACGCCCATGTGGCCGGCCATCTTCTTGTTCTTGAAGGTCTTGCCAGGATCCTGACGGCCGCCCGTCGAACCATGCGAACGATGCGAGACCGAGACGCCGTGCGTCGCGCGCAGACCGCCGAAGTTCCAGCGCTTCATCGGGCCGGCGAAGCCCTTGCCGATCGTCGTGCCGGTCGCGTCGACATATTGACCGACGACGAAATGGTCGGCGGTGATTTCGGCGCCGATCGGCGGCAGATTATCTTCGTCGACGCGGAACTCCGCGAGCTTCATCTTCGGCTCGACCTTCGCGACGGCGAAACGGCTGCGCTCGGCCTTGGAAACATTCTTCACCTTCGCGCGGCCGGCCCCGAGCTGCACGGCGGTGTAGCCGTTTTGCTCCTTCGTGCGATGGGCGACGACCTGGCAGCCGTCGAGCTTGAGCACCGTCACCGGCACATGCTCGCCCGCATCATTGAAGATGCGGGTCATTCCGACCTTTTGCGCGATAACGCCCGATCGCATGTTTCAATTCCTTCGCAAGGCGCGTTGCGCCCGATTGTCTTCTTTAAAGCTTGATCTCGACGTCGACGCCCGCGGCGAGGTCGAGCTTCATCAGCGCGTCCACGGTCTGCGGCGTAGGATCGACGATGTCGAGAACCCGCTTGTGGGTCCTGATCTCGAATTGCTCACGCGACTTCTTGTCGACGTGGGGCGAGCGGTTCACCGTGAATTTCTCGATTCGGGTCGGCAGCGGAATCGGGCCGCGCACCTGTGCGCCCGTACGCTTGGCCGTCGAGACGATTTCCTTCGTCGACGTATCGAGAATCCGGTGATCGAACGCCTTCAGGCGAATCCGGATGTTCTGACCGTTCATAGTCTCTTCCTCGATGGACCGCGATCGCTCGGATCGCTCCTCTGGAGCGCGGGCCGTGAGGCCCGCCCTCCGCATTTCCGTCTAAGCGAGCCTTCAGGCTCGCGGTCCACTTCCGCCAATGCTTACTCGATGATGCTGGCGACGACGCCGGCGCCGACGGTTCGGCCGCCTTCGCGAATGGCGAAACGCAGCTTCTCCTCCATCGCGATCGGCACGATCAGATGGACCTCCATCGAAATGTTGTCGCCCGGCATCACCATCTCGACGCCTTCCGGCAGCGTCACCACCCCCGTCACGTCCGTCGTGCGGAAGTAAAACTGCGGACGGTAGTTCGTGAAGAACGGCGTGTGGCGGCCGCCCTCCTCCTTCGTCAGGATGTAGGCCTCGGCCTTGAACTTCGTGTGCGGCTTCACCGAACCCGGCTTGCACAGAACCTGACCGCGCTCCACTTCCTCGCGCTTCGTGCCGCGCAGCAGGCAGCCCACGTTGTCGCCCGCCTCGCCTTGATCCAGGAGCTTCCTGAACATCTCGACGCCCGTCACCGTCGACTTCGCCGTCGGACGGATGCCGACGATCTCCACTTCCTCGCCGACCTTGATCACCCCGCGCTCGATGCGCCCCGTCACCACCGTGCCGCGCCCCGAAATCGAGAACACGTCCTCAACCGGCATCAGGAACGGCTGATCCTTCGGGCGCTCCGGCTGCGGAATATACTCGTCAACCGTCGCCATCAGCTTCAGGATCGCGTCATGCCCAATCTCGGGCGTCTTGTTCTCCAGCGCCGCCAGCGCCGACCCCTTGGTGATCGGAATGTCGTCGCCCGGAAACTCATACTTGCTCAAGAGCTCGCGAACCTCGAGCTCAACGAGCTCCAAAAGCTCCGGATCGTCGACCATGTCGACCTTGTTCAAAAACACCACCAGCGCCGGAACGCCGACCTGGCGCGCCAGGAGAATATGCTCGCGCGTCTGCGGCATCGGGCCGTCCGCCGCCGAGACCACCAGGATCGCGCCGTCCATCTGCGCCGCGCCCGTGATCATGTTCTTCACATAGTCGGCGTGGCCGGGGCAGTCGACATGCGCATAGTGGCGCTTCTGCGTCTCATACTCGACATGCGCCGTCGAAATCGTGATGCCGCGCGCCCGCTCCTCCGGAGCCTTGTCGATCTGGTCGTAGGCCGTAAACGTCGCCCCGCCCGTCTCCGCCAGAACCTTGGTGATCGCCGCCGTCAGCGACGTCTTGCCGTGGTCCACGTGACCGATCGTCCCAATGTTGCAGTGCGGCTTCGTGCGTGAGAACTTTTCCTTGGCCATGGCCG
>Ga0335078_10009347_pt1 | contig 14538 bp, 12 predicted proteins | sample Lox_Sample_32_FD_206711 | JGI IMG/M metagenome (GOLD analysis project Ga0335078, IMG submission 206711) | Soil microbial communities from Loxahatchee National Wildlife Refuge, Florida, United States - Lox_Sample_3.2 | ecosystem: Environmental > Terrestrial > Soil > Wetlands | place: USA...
GTGCCGTCGGCCAGGGCGGTCGCCGCCCGGGCCATCACGGCCGGCGCCGCTCCCTTGACGAAACAGCGCACGACGCCGCGGCCCGCCGCGTCCTTGGCCTGGTTGAAGGTCGCCATCAGCTTGTAGCTGGGGTCGAAAGGCAGCGTGGCCAGACGGGGCAGCTGCTCGCGCGTCGCGTCGATGAACACGCCCGCCTTGTGCGCCAGCACGAGCAGCGCGCCTTCGGTGGGGTCGCCGACGACCTTGCCGCCGACGAGGCGCGTGTCGCTCGCGACGACGTAGGGCAGGATCGCGTCGTCCAGGGTGTCGCTCTTGCCAGCCGGGTGGATGATCCGCCCCTCCAGGCTGTAGCCGGTGCCCGTGATCGCGTAGCGGTCGGTCGGGTCGACAACCTCGACCGCCGTCATCTGGTTCATCGTCAAGGTCCCGGTCTTGTCCGAGTTGATCGCCGAAGTGAATCCGAGCGTCTCGACTGAGGGCAGGTCCTTGACGATCGCCTTCTCCTTGGCGAGCTCGACGCTGCCCAGCGAGAGGACCACCTGGACGACCATCGGCAGGGCCAGCGGGATCGCCGCGATCGCGAGCGCCACCGCCGTGTCGAACAGCATCTTCCACCCTTGCCCGCGGGCCAGGCCGAGCGCGAACATGATGACCATCGTGAATCCCGCCGCGGCCACTATCCACAGCGTCAGCGTGTTCATCTGCCTGGTGAGCGGCGTCTCTTCCTTCGCCGTCGCCGAGAGCATGTGCGCGATCTTCCCGACCTCGGTGTCGCTGCCGGTCCCGGTGACGACCACCACCGCGCTCCCGTGCGTGACCGGGGTGTGCATGAACGCCATGTTCGACTGCTCGCCGGGTCCGACCTCGCCGCCGGATAGCGTCTCGGCGCTCTTCGGCGCCGGGACGCTCTCGCCGGTCAGGGCCGACTCGTCGATCTCGAGAGAGCTCGAGGCCACGATCCGGCCGTCCGCCGGCACCTCGTCACCGGCCGCGATCAGTACCACGTCGCCGACCACGAGCTGCTCGGCCGGGATCTCGGCCTCCGTGCCGTCGCGGCGTACCCGGGCCGTCGCCTTCATCATCGACTGGAGCGCGTTCATCGCGCTCTCGGCCTTGCCCGCCTGGCGCAGCCCGACCAGGGCGTTGAACAGCGTGATCACGAACAGCACGATGGCCGTACCCCACTGCTGGATCACCAGCGAGACGATCGCCGCCCCGACCAGGATGATCTGCATGTAGCTCGTGTACTCGGCCAGGAGGCGCCGGATGGCCGACGGCGGCTCCTCCACCGGAAGCGCATTCGGGCCGTTCTTGGCCAGCAGATCGGCGGCGCGCGCGGCGCTGAGGCCGGCCGCCGGGTCGACACCCAGCCTGGCCGCTACCTCCTCGGCCGACAGCGCATACCACGCCTTACCTGCTGAGCCTTCCGGCGCCTGTACCTGCTCACTGATCGCCATGACTCTGCGCCCCTCCCACCCTTGTGATGACCGGCGCCCCCGGGTCGGAATCTCTGGCCAGTCCTCGCTGTCGAACCGGGCATGACCAGGAGCGGGACGGGTAATCTGGCGGACTGTTCAAGCCCGTCATCTGCATCAGCACCTCCAGCACAGCGGCGCCGCAGCCACAGTCAGGCCAACCGGGACATGCGATTCGTGGACTGGAGTTTACCTTTTTGTCATCTTTCGTGAGTCTTTTGTTCGCCGTACGTTTCCCGGCCGCGGCGCGCTGCTGGCGGACTATCGAGATGGCGGCCCTGTCGGGCTGGCCTCAGATCGAGCCGGCCGCCGCCTTGACGCCGGCGGACTGGCAGACGCCGCCCGGCTGGCCGTGGGTGAGGGTGCAGATGGCAGCGGTGATCACGTTGGCGGCGCCGTCGATATCCCTGGCGACCGCGCTGGACGGGTCGCGCATCGCCGCGGCCACCTGCGTCCAGCTCATCCCGGCCAGCGCAGACGGGATGTACTGGACCTGCGGGAGGAAGTAGCGGTTCCCGATGTCCACGAACGGGATCGAGCCGCCGCCGTACCGGGAGAACAGCGCTTGCTGCTGCGCTGTCGGCTGCTGCAGGTAAGCATGCCCGAACGGCGTGCTGGGGTCGGCGGCCTCGCCGAACCACTCCACCGGGACGAAAGCCAGGTACTTGCTGCTGTAATGGGCCTTTTCGAACGACAGCGTGGGCGTGCTCGGATAGACGTCGGTGGGCGAGGAGTGGATAAGACGCAGGCCCGACAGCGTGCCGAACCGGCTGACCGCGGCGGCGAGCGCCCAACGCTCCGCCGCGCAGAACGGGCAGTACTGGCCGCCTATGTAGAGCACTTCCGGCTTCCCGTCGACGGTCAGCGCCGGCTGGCCGGTGACGGCTTTGAGTCCGGTCGCCGTTCCCGCACCGACCGTGTTGAAAGTGGCCAGCGGCACGCTGGTGACCTGCTGCTGGACCTGCGCCGTGGTAGCCGGGCCCGCGATCTGCGCGGGGGCGGGCCGGGCCGGGGACTGGCCGAGCTTGACCGCAATCAGCGTGGCCACGAGCGCGATCACGACCGCCACACTGCCGCCGGCCAGCAGGATCCGCCTGCGTGTTCCGGCCTTGCGCTGCGCTTCGGCGCTGGCAGCGAGCTTCTGCCGGGCGCTGCCCGGCTCCGCGTTCGTCCCCGCCCGCGCGGCGGTCCGCGCCTGCGACCGTGCCCTCGTCCGCGCCGCACTTCCCATCATGCTCCCCTCACTGTCCGGCCGCACGGCCCGGAACCTACTATTTACGTACGTAGATAGTACGTAGCTAGACAGTAGCAATTGGGGTCCGGGGCTGTCTATGCTTGCTCGCGACGACGCGGGAGGGCGAGTGCGCGGGTTCGGTGACCTGGAAGCGGTGGTCATGCACCGGGTATGGGAGCACGAACGGCCGGTGACCGTGCGGGAACTGTTCGATGAGCTGTCATCGGAGCGGACGATCGCCTACACGACCGTGATGAGCACCATGGACAACCTGCACCGGAAGGGATGGCTGGATCGGGTCAAGGAGGGCAAGGCATACCGGTACACGGCGACCGCCAGCCGGGAGGAATACAGTGCCCGGCTCATGAGGGAGGCCCTCGTCGACGGCGGGGACGCCGAAGCCGTCCTGAGCCACTTCGTCGCGCAGATCGACAGCGGGGAATCGGAGGCGCTGCGGTCGGTGCTCCGCAAGCTGCCCGGCAGGCGGCGCGGATGATACCCGCGCTCCTGATCTTCTGCTACGCCATCATCGCGGCCTGGGTCCTGCCGCTACCGCTGAGATGGCTGTCCGGGGCGGGTGTCAGCCCGCGGCTCGGGCTCGCGGCCTGGCTGACCGCGATGTCCAGCGTGCTCGCTTCGGTGGCGGTCGCGCTGGCGGTGCTGGCCCGGGCGGCCATCGACGGGTGGCCGGCGTTCGCGCGGACCGTCTGCGAGTCGGTCACCAGCGGGACATGCCCGCCCGCGGTGTACCGGAGCGCCGCCTACGAACTCGGGCTCGCGATCACGGCTTTCCTCTGCGGCATCGCCATGATCGTGTGCGGCTGGCGCTACGGCCGCAGCCTGCACCGGGCCAGCGTCAGGACGCGGGCGCACGCCGAGGCCGCCCGCATTACCGGCCACCGGATGGGCGGAGAGAATGCGGCGTTCGTGCTGGACGCCACCCGGCCCGCGGTGTACTGCGTGCCGGGCCGGCCACCGACTATCGTGCTCACCACCGGGGCGCTCGCCCTCCTCGGGCCGGAACAGCTCACCGCCGTGCTGGCGCACGAACGCGCGCACCTGGCCGGGAGGCACCATCTGCTACTGGCGGTTACCCGCTCACTGGCGGCCGCCGCCCCCGCCGTTCCGCTCTTCGCGCGCGGAACCGGCGCGGTGGCCAGGCTGGCCGAGATGCGGGCCGACGACGCCGCCGCCCGGCGCGGTGGCCGCGGCACCTTGCTGACGGCCCTGCTCGCCATGGAGGCCGCCGCGGCCGCCGCGCAAGCCCCGGCTGCCTGGCTGGCGGCCACCGGCGGTGTCGTGGCCGCCCGCGTCCGGCGGCTCGCCGAGCCGCCGGGGACGGCCCGCTGGGTGTGCCACGGACTGGCCCTGGCCGTGCTCACGCTCGCTATCGCCGCCGCCTCCGCGCTCGTTCCGGCGTTCGCGGTCACCGGGATCTAAGAGAGGGCGTCAGGTCGCCGCTTCGCGCGGCTCGTCTCCATCAGGTAGTGACCCAAAGGAGGCACCATGGCCATCGACACCTTCGCCGAGCGCATCGAGCCGGACTCCGACCGCGAGCCGGACCCCGACCACGCCGACCCGATACTCGAGGCGCAGGCCAACGCCGCGCTCGAGCGATGGCTCGGGGACCACCCCGCGGCCGTGGGCGAGATCGAGGAGACCGTGCGCGTCCATATCCACCTGCAGGAACTGGAGGGGCGCGCGAACGAGGCTGATCAGGCCGTGCGCGACGCCGAACAGCGCGACGCCGCTCTGACGACCAAACTCGATCCCGCGGGCCACCGGATCCTCGGCTTCGCGCTCGGCGCCACCCTGGTCGTCCTGCTCGTAGTGCTGGATGCCTTTCCGCTCAACTGGGCCGCCCAGGCGTTCGACCTGGACCCGGCCGGAACCTGGCTGGTCACGTTCATCCTGGTCGTCGCGTCCGCCGGGGCCATGCTGGGCTTCGAGGTGACCCGAGGGCACCCGCGCCGGCGTACCCTGCTGGCCGCCGTGGTGACGGCCGGATACCTCGCCCTGCTCGGGCTCCGCTCGGAGTATCTGACCACGGTAGCCAGCGAGTCGTGGCTGATCGCGTTCCTCCAGGCCGCGATGCTGACGGCCATCTCGGCCGGGCTGGTCCTGTGCGGGTCGGCCATCCTGGCCCGGACCCGCTCGGTGGGCCTGTCCCGCTCGCACGCCAGGGTACGGCACGCCCGGCAGGCCGCGACCGAGGCACGAGCCGCGCACAAGAAGGCCGCGTACCGGCTGCAGCGCCACCTTGGCGGCCTCCGGCAGCTGCTGCTGCCCTGGGCTCTCGGCTCGGCCGCCCCCGCAGGGGTCGATCGCGCCAGGTGGGCCGCCGCTCTGGAGCGGGCCATCCGCCAGCTCTTCCCGGCGTCGTGATCGGCTGCGGTTCCCGCTCTGCAGCGATCCACCTCCGGGCGCTCGCCCACAGGTACCGGTCTCATCTGTCCCGGCCCGCCCGCGACACGAGGCTTTTTCATGAATATGAGCTACTAGCCAAGACCGTCTCTCCGGTGTGGAGTTGTAGTTATGAACGACCTCACGCCGTGTTATGAGCCTGAGACCGATCAGGTTGTTCTCGAGGGTCTTCCGGCCGGGGTCGCGGGCGAGGCCGCACTCGCCCCGGTGCCAGGGTTGGAACTCGCCTTCGACCGCGCGGACGGTCACCTGTCCCGCGCGATCTTGGACACGGGCCGCGGGGACGGCCTGATCGCCGTCGACGAACCCGCCGTCGCGATGCTCGTCGGCCTGTTCGGCCCGGAAGCACCCTCCGCGCTATCCGCGGCCCGGTCAGGCGGAGCCCGCGCGCTTTCGGCCGAACCCCGGCTGGTCCACGCCTTGTCCCGCCTGGCCCGTCTCGACGCGACCCGGATGACCAGCCCAGTGGGGCGCGGCTCGCCCTGGTGGGCGGCCGAAGCCGCCGAGCTAGCCGGAAAGGCTGCCGCGCTAGCCGCGTCGGCGGGCCTGCAGGCCCGGGCGCGCGCCGAGGCCCGGCAGGCGGTCCGCGGTCTGGCGCACGCCGTGGACTGGCCAGGGCTTCCGGAGGAAGCCGTCCGGGCGGCCCGCGCGGTCGCGGCTCTCGCCGCGGCGGATGAACCTGAGGCCGCAGGCCAGCTACGTGCCTTCATCAGCGACCTGCCACCGGGACGGCCCGTACCGGCGCAACCGTCCCAACCGCCGCGCGGCCCTGGACTGGACATCGCCATGGAGGTGGAGGGCATGGAAAAGGACCAGGTGCGGCTGCCCGGACTGCACTGGGTCCTCGATCCCAGCCTCGTCCCCGACGGGCTCTTCCGCCCCGGCCTGTCGCCGCATTCCGACCTGTCCGTCCGGTACGAGAACGGGGAGGGCCGCCTGGTCGTGGCCACCCGGCTGGCACCGGGGGCCGAAGGCGGCGCGCTCGGTCGCTGCCGGGTCCGGCTCGTCGACCCGGGCATCCGCCGGGTCCTGGCCCAGGCCAGCTTCGGCCGGTCGGGATTGCGGGCCAGGACAATCCTGCTTCTCCCGTTTCCCCTGGAGGAACTACCGGAGACCTGGGTCGAGGTGGTCGAGGGCGAGTTCCGGCCGGTTCGCAGCGCTCGCGGGCACCGCGTCCGCCGGGCCCTGCGCTGGGCCGACGCCGCGCTCCGCGCCGAGCGGGGCCCTGCGGGGCTCGCGCCGACATCCGCCCGCGCGGACTGGTCCGCGCTCGCCGGTGCCGCCTGGGAGCGATGCCGTCGTGACTGGGACCAGGGCGGAGACGCGGACCGGGCCTTCCTGGCCGCCTGCCGGCTGGCCTCCCTCGATTCCCGGGCGGCCCGGCCGCGGGCGCCGTCCGTCACGGCGGCCCGGCTCGCGGACCGGACCCCGCTGAGTGGACCGGCCTGCCTGGCGGAGGTGCTGGGAGAGTGAGGGGATAGAGGACTAGCGGGCAGGAGCCGCCGGATCCGCCCGTAACTTCCGCAACGAGGGGATCGACACCCGGCGTTCACATCGCTCGAGGCGTACCGCGCCTTCGGCGATTTCCGCGACGGGATGGACCTGACCGAGTACCTGATCGCCGAGGCGGCCCGGGGGGCCGTCGGCCGGTTCAAGTTCGACTTCGCGGGCCATCACATCGACCTAGAGCCGCCCTGGCCGCGTCGCGACCTGCTCGACATGCTCGAGGAGCGGCTCGGCCAGCGGGTGCACCCGTCCATGCCGGTCGCCGGCCTGCGCAAGGTCTGCGAGGCCCACGAGGTCCCCTACCTGCCGTCGTGGGGCGCGGGGAAGCTGATCTTCGAGCTCTACGACAAGGTCCTGATGAGCCAGACCGCGGGCCCGGTGTTCATCTACCACTACCCCACGGAGGTCTCGCCGCTCGCCCGCCAGTCCGCCGAAGACCCCACCCTCACCGACCGCTTCGAGCTGGTGATCGCGGGCCGGGAGCTCGCTAACGGATACAGCGAGCTCAACGACCCCGACGAGCAGCAGAAGCGGTTCGAGGCTGAGGCCGCGGCAGCCGGCCAGGGGGACGTCGAGGCTCACCCGGCCGACACCGCCTTCGTGCGGGCGCTGGAGTTCGGGCTGCCGCCCACGTCCGGCATCGGCATCGGCATCGACCGGCTGATCATGCTCCTCGCCGAGGTCCCGGCGATCCGCGACGTCATCCTCTTCCCGATGATGCGGCCGGAGGCGACGTCATGACCGCGATAACGGAACGGCACGAGCCGGTCAACGGCGCCGCAGCCGGCGCGGCAGAGGTGAGCCTGGCCCGTCCGGCCTCGCCCGTGCCCGACCTGATCCGGCTCCCGGTGGAGCGGGGCAGCCGGGTGGTCGTGGTGAGCGACCTGCACCTCGAGCCCGTCGCGTCGGAGGTATCCACGCGGGCCGCCGGCGAGCTGGCCGAACTGCTTGACGGCTTCGGCGAGCCCGGGATGCTGGTGATCGCCGGCGACGGGTTCGAGATGCTCGCCGCCGCGCCCGACGTCACCGCGATCCTGGACTCCCACCCCCAGTTCACGGCGGCGGTCCAGGGCTTCGCGGCGCGCGCAGGCCACCGGGTGGTGCTGACTCCCGGCAATCATGACGGCCAGCTCGCCTGGGATGCGGATGCCCTCGCGGTGCTGCGGGACCGTCTCGGGGTGACCGACGTCGCCCTGGCCTGCGACCTGGCCGTGCAGACCGGGGACGGTGTCCAGCTGATCCGGGTGATGCACGGCCACCAGTTCGATCCGTACAACGCGTTCGACGATCCGCGCTCCCCGGTCGACACGCCGCTCGGCCACCACGTCGTGCGGCAGGTGCTGCCCAAACTCGCGTCCCGCGACCGGCCCGGCTCGCTGCTTGAGGGGGTCCGGTGGTGCAACGGCGACCCGGCCGCCTTCCCGGGGTCGCGCCTGCTGTACCGCATGGTGGCGGGATGGCTGTGGTGGCTGGCGGTGCCGTTCGCGGCGGCGCTGGTGCTGCGGCTGCTGTCCTTCGCGCCCGGAGTCAGGGCGCTGCTTGACCATCACGCCGAGCGGTGGCTGGTCCTGTTCGGCATCCTGGTCGTCGCGATCGCGGTGGTGGCCGCGGTGACGGGGATCGCCACCATGCTCCGGGTCAACCGGGTCCTGGCCGACGCCTCGGTCAGCGAGCGGGGCGACGCGGCGGCCCACAACGCCGCCGCCCGGGCGCAGGCGGCCCGGCTGATCTGTTCCGGGTACGCGGGCCTGATCACCGGTCACACCCACGAGCCCGAGATCTCCCAGGTCAGCGAGGGATTCTACGCCAACACCGGATGCGCGACCGAGGTGGTGCGGGCCCGCAAGGCCAGGTTCGGGCTGCCGGCGCCGTTCCTGGCCGTGCGCCGGCTGTCCATGATCGAGCTGCGGGCTCCGGAGTCCGGGCCGGGGCTGTCGGTCTCGCTGTCGCTGGCCGAACGGCCCGTCGGCCAGCCTTCCGTCCTGGAGCGGCTGGTCCTGGCGCCGGAGCGGGCGCGCCTGCCCGCGCTCCAGGTCGTCGGCCAGCTTCCCGACGGAGCCACCTGGCCCGTCAACGAGCGGGCCATGATGCCGTGGGTGCGGCGCCGCCGGGTCCGGCGGGTGGCCGCGTTCGGGCTGCTCACCGCGGGACTGCTGAACGTCGCGCTCGCGTTCGCCTGGCCGGTCCGCTGGCTCCGCCCGGTGGACGCCTGGCTGCCCTTCAGCCTGCACCACGTGAGCGGCGTCGTCGCCGTGATCGGCGGCCTGGCCCTGGCCGGGGTGGCCCGGGGAGTACGGCACGGCTACCGCAGGGCCTGGCTGGCGGCTCTGGTCATCCTGCTAACGAGTGTCGTCTACCGCCTGACGCAAGGCGCGGACTGGGAAGGGACGGGCATCGCCGCCCTGGCCGGCCTGTGGCTGCTGTGCCAGCACCGCCACTTCCGGGTCAGCCCGGCGGGCCTGCGCCGGGTCCTCGGCTGGGGCATCGTGGCCAGCCTGGTGGCGGTCTGCCTGGCCGCCGTGCTCAACGTCGCCTTCATCAGCACCCGCGAGACCCGCGACGTCGTCGTGGCCGCCCTGGCGGGAACGGTGCTGCTCGTCCTCGCGACGGCGCTGCCCGGCCGTGAACGGCGGCGGACCGGAGAAGCCCGGGCCCGGGCCTTGGACCGGGCGCGAGCGATATTCGATCGTTACGGCGGCGACACGCTCGACTACTTCGCCCTCAGGGACGACAAGTCCTGGCTGTTCACCGGGAACACCCTGGTCGCCTACTCGGTCATCAACCGGGTCATGTTGGTGTCGCCCGACCCGATCGGGCCGGTCAGCGAGCGCCTCGACGCCTGGTCCGACGCGATGGACCTGGCCGACGCCAACGGATGGTACCTGTGCGTGCAGATGCTCAAGGTGGTGAACCAGTACGCGAACGTGACCGTGTTATCGGATAAGTGAATCGCCCGGGCGCCGGACCCTTCCCGCATGACCTGAAGGAGACCCAGGCGTGAGGCGACTACCGCGTATCAGGACCAGGCAGGCAACGCGCACCAGGCGGCTATCGCGCAGATGGCTGGCCGCCCTGCTCATCACCGGGGCGGTGGCGCTGCTCGCGCCGGGCGTGAGCTACGCCACCGCCGGCCAGTCCAGCCCGTCCAGCCCGCCCAGCCCGGCCGCCGCCGGCTGCCTGGGCGTCACCCCGGCGGCCTTCCCGGCGCTGGGCTTCATCACCGACCCCCACCGCACGCAGGGCGGCCACCTGTGGTGGCGGCGCCCGGCGGCGGGCGCGGGCGTGTGCATCGGGACGGTAGTGGAATGGGTGCAGTACAACACCACCGCGACCAAGACGTGGCAGGTGATCGTCTACTCCACGCAGTACCCGCACGGCCTGGCCGTCGCCCGCCGGACCTTCACCCTCGGCCGGGGCTGGTACTTCTGGAGCTTCGGGGTGCACCAGGTCTTCCCGGGGCTGTCCGCGGTGTGCGTCACCGCGAGCGACTCCTTCGGGACGCCGTGCATCGGCTTCGGCTGATAGCCCGATGGCTAAGAAACCCCTAATTTCCGTGAGTCTCGTTGCCCGCGGGATACGGCGCTGCTAGCGTTCGAGCTTTCCCTAAGCCAATACGGAGGTACAGGATTCACATGTTGCGCCGAATATCCCTCATCGCCGCATCCGTGGCGATGCTCGCCCTCAGCGCACTGCCGGCATCCGCAGCCACCACGTCCGCAGCCGCCACGCAGGCCACCACCACGCACAAGATCGCCTTCCCGGCACTGCGCGGCGTGAAAGCTTGGGGAACCTACACCAGAACCAGCACGGGCGTGAAGCTCTACGTGTGCGACGAGGACACCGTCCCGGGCCTGTTCGCCTCGGGGGCGGTCGCGCTGGCCTACAGCGCCGGCTGGAAGCAGCACACCAACCTGGGCGCGGTGGCCGTCGGTTACCACGAGACCGTGTGCCGGACCATGACCCTGCACTACACCGCTCACCTCATGGTGTACTCGGTCACCTGGAACAACCACGGGAAGGTCGCCAGCCGTACCGGGTACAAGGTCCTTTACTGAGAGAACGCTGACGACCCGGGCCGGCCGCGGTGAGCGACCGCGGCCGGCCGACCGAACTTCCCCCGGTTCCCGCGCCGCCCGGAGCGGAGATCGCCGTCTTCACCCCGGCCCGCTCGGAGGATGCCCGGCTGATCAGGAACGAGGCGTTCCGGGATCACTGGGGCTCGACGCCGACCTCGGCGGAAGACTGGGCGCATTACCTGGCCGGCCGGGCCTTCCGGCCGGAGTGCAGCTTCCTGGCCTATGCCGGCGGTGCGCCGGCCGGCTTCGTCATCAGCCAGGAGTACGCCGATATCCCCGGCGTCCGCGAACTGTTCATCGCGACGCTCGGGACCCGCCTGGCGGCCCGGAAACAAGGCATCGGCTCGGCTCTGCTGTTCCGGGCGCTGGGCGAGGGCCGGGCGGCCGGGTGCACCCTGGCCTCGCTGGTGGTGGACGCCGGCTCCCCGACCGGCGCCCTGGGGCTCTACGAGCGGGCCGGGTTCACCGTGGACCACACCTCGGTCACCCAGTCCAAGTCGCTGCTGCCCAAGCCGCTGCTGCCGTGACCGCGGGGCCTAGTGCGGGATCCCGGAGATCAGGTCCCCCGCGCGGGCCAGCACCGAGGTGCGCGGCGACCGGCTCGCGGATTCCAGCTGGTCCGCCGTCCGGTACAGGGCGTACAGGCCGTGCACGCCGGCCCAGCGGGCGGGCTCGGGCTCCCAGCGCGGCCAGCGATGGCCGACCCAGGGCAGCCCGGTCAGCGGGCTGGGGACGCCGCGCACCAGGTCGGCCAGCGTGCGGCCGGCCAGGTTGGACGCGGCCACGCCATGACCGGTGTAGCCGCCTGCCCAGCCGAGGCCGGTGTCCGGGTCCAGGGTGACCGCGGCGCACCAGTCTCTGGGCACCCCGAGCACGCCGCACCAGGCGTGCTCGATCCCGGCCCCGGTCGCGGCGGGGAACATGCGGCGCAGGATCCGGCCGAGCTGCGCGATGGCCGACGTCGCGATCGCGCCGTCGTGGTCGATGCCGGAGCCGAAGCGGTAGGGGGCGCCGCGGCCGCCGAGCGCGATGCGGCCGTCCGGGGTGCGCTGTGCGTACATGTACGCGTGCGCCTCGTCGCCGAGCGTCTCGAAGCCGTCCCAGCCGATCGATTTCCACGCCTCGTCGCCGAGCGGGCCGGTGATGATCATGGAGCTGTTCATCGGCAGCAGCGTCCGGTGCTGCCCCGGCAGGTCCGCCGTGAACCCCTCGGTGCAGCGCAATATATAAGGCGCGCGCACGTCGCCGGCCGGCGTGCGGGCCCGCCCGGCGGAGATCGACGTCACCGGGGTGGTCTCGTACAGCTGCACCCCGGCCCGGGTGACGACGCCAGCCAGGCCGGCGGCCAGCTCGGCGGGCTGTATCCGGGCACAGTGCGGCGAGTACAGGGCGCCGACCGCTCCCGCCACCCGCAGGCGCTCGGCGAGGTCCTGTTTTTCTAGGTACCTGACGATCTCGGGACCATCGCCCCACGACCGTTCGTGCTCTAGCTGGCGGCGCAGCCGGGCCTCCTGGGCCGCCGAGGTCGCGACACTGAGCGTGCCGCCCTTGACCAGGCCCGCGTCGATTCCCTCAGCGGCGCAGACCCGGGCCACCTCGTCGACGGTGTCGCGGAGCTGGCGCTCGAGCTCGCGGACGCCGCCGCGGCCCTGTGGGCTCCTGGCGTACCGGTCCCGCGACCCGGGCAGGGCGGCCGTCACCCAGCCGCCGTTGCGGCCCGAGGCGCCGAAGCCGGCGAAGGCCGCCTCGAGCACCACCACCCGGAGCCCGGGGTCGGCCCGCTTGAGGTAGTAGGCGGTCCACAGGCCGGTGTAGCCCGCTCCGACGATGCACACATCGGCTTCGGCGCTGCCCGGCAGCGAAGGACGTCGCGGCGGGATGCCGCGAGCCTGCCACCAATACGACACCTCCCCGTTGCGCATGTAAGCCTCCTCGGGCCGGCGTGCTGCCCATTAGTTCGGAATAAATTATCTGGTAATTCACGAAAAATTCACTTATCGCGGACAGATACCAGGTCAGAGCCTGCGACCGGGCTTTTCTCACTAAATGACAGGGTAGCGTCGAAGGTATGCGACTTGGCGTGCTGGACGTGGGCTCGAACACGGTCCACTTGCTCGTAGTGGATGCGTACCCGGGGGCGCGGCCCATGCCGGCTTTCTCGCATAAGACCGAACTCAAGCTCGCGGCTCACCTGGAAGACGGCAGCTCGCTGTCCGCGCCGGGCGAGGCCAGCCTGCGCGGGCTGGTCGAGGAGGCACTGCGCATCGCGGAGGACAAGGGCGTCGAGGACATCATCGCGTTCGCCACCTCGGCCGTCCGGGAGGCCGTGAACGGCGAGCAGGTCCTGGCCAGGATCCGCGAGCACACCGGCGCGCAGATCAACGTGATGACCGGCCACGAGGAGGCCCGGCTTACCTTCCTGGCCGCGCGGCGCTGGTTCGGCTGGTCCTCGGGGCGGCTGCTGGTGATCGACATCGGCGGCGGCTCGCTCGAGGTGGCGTCGGGAATCGACGAGGAGCCGGAGGCGATGGCGTCGCTGCCGCTGGGCGCCGGTCGCCTCACCAGGGACTGGATCACCACCGACCCGCCCTCGCCGCAGGATGTGCGCCGCATGCGCAAGCATGTGCGGGCCGAGATCGCCCGTCAGACGGGCGGCATGATGCGCCACGGCCCCCCCGATCAGGTGGTGGGCACCTCGAAGACCTTCCGGCAGCTGGCCAGGATCGCGGGCGCGGCCGCGTCCGACGAGGGTCCCTACGTCAAGCGCGTCCTGCGGCACCCCGACGTGGCGGCCCAGGCCGAACGGCTGCCGACGATGACGCAGGCCGAGCGGTCCAAGCTGCCCGGCGTCTCGGCCGCCCGGGTGGCTCAGCTGCCGGCCGGAGCCATCGTGGCCGACGCCATCATGGACCTGCTGGGCATCGATCAGCTCGAACTGTGCCCGTGGGCCCTGCGCGAGGGCGTCATCCTGCGGCGCCTGGATATGCTCGCGCAGGGCCTGGGCGTGTAATCCGGCCTGGCGCGCCGCCTAGCCGTCGCTGCCCGGCATGAGGCGGACGCCCTCGGACGGCTCGTCGGGGTCGATGATCGCGGCGCGGGCCTGGACGTGCAGCTTGTCCTGCGGCTGGGCCGACGGGGACGAGCCCGGCGCAGACGAGGGCGACGCCGCGGGCCGGGCCGCAGGCGATGACGACGACGCGGCCGGGCGCGATCCCGCGGAACTCGCCGGCGCTGCGGACCCCGCCGGGCCGCCCGCGGCCGCGGGACGGCTGGCACCCGCTGACCCGGCGGCGCCGGCCAACGGCGCAGACCCTGCCGGACCCGCAGGCCCGGACGGACCCGCGGACTCCGTGGCCGGGCCGCCGTTGGCCGCGGCCGCCGCGCCGATCGCCTTGGCGGTGGCCTGGTCGACCTCGTCCTCGAGCGACATGCGGGCGGTTTCGGCGGCCACCAGGGCGGAGACGCCGTCCAGGATGTCGCTGAGCCGCTTGATCGTTTCGGCGTGCCTGGTGGACAGCAGGTTCAGGCGTCGCTCGGCGCCGTCGTGAATCGCGGTGGCCCGCGCCGTCGCCTCGTCGAGCGCCTTCTTGGCCTGTGCCTTCGCGCTGGCCAGCGCGCTCTCCGACTTCTTCCTCGCCTCGTTCGTGGTGCGCTCCGCCTCGGTGCGGGCGGCGGTGAGCGTCTTCTCCGCCTCGGCCCGCGCCGAGGTGATCGCCCGCTCGGCCTGTTCCTGGGCCGCGGTGAGCATGCGCTCGGCCTGCTCGCGCGCGTCCGAGCGGTACTTCTCCGCCTCCGCCTGCGCGTCGTTGCGCTGCCTGGCTAT
>Ga0335078_10009348_pt1 | contig 14538 bp, 10 predicted proteins | sample Lox_Sample_32_FD_206711 | JGI IMG/M metagenome (GOLD analysis project Ga0335078, IMG submission 206711) | Soil microbial communities from Loxahatchee National Wildlife Refuge, Florida, United States - Lox_Sample_3.2 | ecosystem: Environmental > Terrestrial > Soil > Wetlands | place: USA...
CGAACCTGGCGCTGAAAGCATGGGCCTCATCCAGGTCGACCTGAACTACGGGATCATCGCCCGCCTGTGCAGGAACATCCAGCTCGGCAAATCCGGCTACGTGTTCATCCTCAACCGTACCGGGGATATCGTGTATCATCCCCGGCAGCAGCTGATCTATGGAAACCTGAAGTCGGAGCGGATCCCTGAGATCCTTTCCCTCAATGGCGGCAACCTGAGCGCCGTGGTGGACGGCAGGGCAATCCTCTACACCGTGGCGAGCTCCCGGGAAACCGGGTGGGAGGTCGTGGCCGTTTCTTTCCTGGACGAGCTTTTCGGCGCCAGCCGTGAAGCGGAGTACTACTTCATCATGCTGTCCCTGCTGGTCTTTACGGGCGCCATCGGGCTGGCGTTTCTCATCTCCTCCAACATCTCCAAGCCCATCGAATCGCTCCGGCGGTCGATGCAGGCAGTGGAAAGCGGGAACTTCGACATCGACATCACCGTTCGAGCGCGCAACGAGGTATACCAGCTTGCCAGGGACTGTGACATCGCGGTGAAAAAAGTCCGGGACCTCATCGAGCAGAACAGGCGTGAGCAGGAGCTGAAACGCAAGCTCGAGCTGCGATCCCTTCAGGCGCAGATCAATCCCCATTTCCTCTACAATACGCTCGACTCGATCATCTGGATGATCGAGCTGGGAGAGAACGATCGGGCAATCGACATGACCTCCTCTCTCGCGAAGTTCTTTCGGATCGGGATCAGCCGGGGAAGCGAGACGATCAGCTTCAGGACCGAGATCGAGTACGTTCAGACATACCTGGAGATCCAGAAGCAGCGGTACAAGGACAAGCTCTCCTACGAGATCACCGTCGCTCCGGAGCTGTCCAGTCATCAGATACTCAAGCTCCTCATCCAGCCGCTCGTGGAAAATGCGATCTATCACGGGATCAAGAACATGGAGGGTCCGGGGCTCATCCGTATTTCGGGCGCCCTGGATGACCATGCAATCGTGATCCGCATCAGCGACAACGGCGTGGGAATGGAGCGCGAGCAGCTGGAAGCCCTGCGGGAAGGGCTGATCGAGCCCAATCAGGCCAACGGCGTGGGGGTTCGAAACGTCCAGGAACGGATCCACGTATACTTCGGGCTCGAGTACGGGGTGAGCTTCGAAAGCGCCCCCGGTGCGGGGACTGTGGCCACCGTACGGATTCCTGTGATTGCAGGGGACGTGACGTGAGAAGCCGTTCCGTTCTTCTCCTCCTTGGCGCGGCGATTCTTGCCGCGGCCAGCCTCACGCTCCTGTATCGCGGCACCAGGCTGCTCAGCTCGGGGCCTGAGACGCCCCGCAAGGTGGTCGTCATCTTCAAGACCGTCAACTACGGGACCTTCCCGTTCTGGAGCAGCGTCCGCGATGGGGTCCTGTCCGCGGGAAAAGACTTCGCCGTGGATGTCTCGATCCGGGGGCCGATCCTGGAAAGCGACATCCAGGGTCAGATCGATATCATACGGCAGGCACTCAACGAGAGGCCGGATGCCATCGTCCTGGCCGCCGCAGACTACAACCTGCTCGTTCCGCAGGCCAGGGAGATCAAGCAAAGAGGGATCCCCCTGGTCTGCATCGACTCCTTCATCAATTCGGATGACGCTGACGTGCGGATCGGGACGGACAGCTACGAGGGTGGCCAGAAATGCGCATCGGCGCTCATGCGCTGCGTGCGCCCCGGGGCTACGGTTGCGGTCATGAGCTACGTCAAGGGAAGCTCGACTGCCATAGATCGGGAGACGGGCGCCCGGGATTACCTTGCGGGGAAGGTGAGGCTTCTCGACACGCTGTACAGCAACGCAGATGCGGCACTTGCATATAGACAGGCCGCGAAGCTGATTGCCCATACGCCCCTGTTGCGCGGGATCGTCGCGTTGAACGACCCCACCGCCCTCGGGGCCGCCAGGGCTTTGAGCGAATCAGGAAAGCAGGGAACCATCGCCTTGATCGGATTCGACAATTCCTTTCCCGTTCTCAAGTACGTGGAGCGGGGCGTCGTCAGGGACACCGTCGTGCAGAAGCCGTTCAACATAGGCTACCTCGGGGTAAAGGCGGCGCGCGATCTCATCCGTGGGAAAAGGCTGCCGCGATTCATAAACACGGGCTCCGTCGACATCTCCCGAGACAACATGTTCCAACCGGAGAACCAGAAGCTGCTTTTCCCGGTGGCGGAAGGGCCGTAGCGGCGGGCAGACTCTTCTCTTGCGGGCGCGGGGGCAGGTCGTGGTATAGTCTATTCGATGCTGGTAGCCCGGAAAGCCGTCCTGCTGGTCCTGGCGATGGCCCTTGGAGCCGGTCTGACCGGCTGCGGCCCCTGGAAGAGCCCCGCCTCCGTTTCCCTGCCTCCCCGGAAGATCCAGGTCATGGCATCGGACGGCTGGATCTACGACGTCATGGGAGAGAATGCGAAGCTCTTCGAAAAAGAGACAGGCATCCAAGTCTCCTTCACGATCTACGCCCCCCATGTCTACTTCCGTGCGCTTCAGACCATGCTTGCGTCCGGGGAAGCGGCGGACGTGTTCCTCATGCAGTCCACCCGGTGGTACCTGGGCGGCGAGATCGACCCGGAAAAGTCGTGCATCGACCTGACCGGGGAGGAATGGACGAAACGCCTGAAGCCGGAATGGCTTCCCGCCGTCTCGTACAAGGGGCGTGTCTACGGCCTGATTATCTGGGACGATACCCTGGGATGGGTCTACACCTACAACGACAGGATCTTCCGGCGGCTGGGGCTTTCCGTGCCGCGGACCTACCAGGAGTTCGTGGCGGTCTGCGAGAGGATCAAGCGGGCCGGTATCATTCCCATCTACGAGCCCGGGGCCAGCCGCTGGCACACGTCGCTCACGTTCTTTGAGATGGGCTCCACGTTCGAGCAGAGCGACCCCGGCCTCTATGACCGGCTCAACAGGAACCGGCTGAAGTTCGCCGACTACGGACCGTTCCGCCAGGCGCTTGGCCAGATCCTGGCCGCGGCCAACCGCGGGTTTTTCGGCAGCGACTTCATGGCGAACACGATCGAAGGGTCGAAGACGGCGCTGATTTCGGGGGCCGCGGCGATGACGTTGAACAAGATCGGGTTCGCCCGGAGCGTGCTGAAGACCAATCCCGACTCCGGCGCCCAGAACTGGGGGATGTTCCCCATCCCCTGGCTCGACAACCGCACGGTAAGCATCGAGCGTTCCGCCCCTACCTGGTTCGGCAACGCGAAAAGCCGCGACCGCGCGGCGGTGCTCGAGTTCTTCCGATTCCTGACCCGGGAAGACAGCCTCTACCGCTACGCAGCCGGTCAGCCCGAGGGCACGAGCCTGTCGTTCCCGACCCGGCCGGTTCCCCTGCTGCCCAACGAGCAGTCCTTCCTGGGCTCCGCCCGGCTCGGGGGAGAGCCGTTCCAGGGCGGTGTGAAGTACATCATGGCGCAGTGGATGGAGCTGGAAGCCGATTTCGAGTCGATGCTGGTCGGGGCCATCAGCCCGGAGCAGTTTCTCTCCGGCGTGGACGCACGGCGGACCAACATCGCCACGGCCGCGCGGGACCCCGCGTGGCTTCAACCTATGGCCGAGCCATCGAGTCCCTGAAGGCGGAAGGGTTCTTTCCCGTTTCCTTCTTGAACAACCGGGAGAAGTACAGCGCATCCTCGTAACCCACTGCGGCGGCGACCTGCTTGATCTCCATCTGCGCATGCCCCACCAGCAGTCGTTTGGCCTTCTCGATGCGAAGGCGGATCAGATCCTGCGTCGGTGTGCATCCCTTGATCCGGCGGTACAGCCGCAGGAGATAGGCCGCTTTGCAGCCGAACGCGGCGGAAAGGCGCTCGAGGGAGTACGGCTGGCGGTAGTTTTCCTTGAGATACAGCTCGACGGCGCTCGCAAGGTCCGCCTCCCGGGCTCCGATCCGGTCCAGCCCGAACTCCGCGTCGATCGACCCGGCCAGCGCTTCGATGCGGATCCGGACTCGGCGCAGCGTCTCCCGAAGCGCCTGTGCATCGATGGGCTTCAGCAAATACTCGTCCACGCCGAGCTCGATGGCCCGCTTGGCGTATTCGAACTCGCTGTAGCCGGAGACGATGAGGATCCGCAGATCGGGATTCGTGCGGCGCAGCCGCTGGATCAGCTCCAGTCCCCCGAGCACCGGCATCTTGATGTCGGTGATCAGCAGATCGGGCAGATAACGCTCCACCAGCTCCACGGCTTCTTCCCCGTCGGCCGCCGTGCCGGCGCATTCCAGCGCCGGATCCAGTTCAGTGGTCTTGCGCGCCAGGTACTCCCTCATCCGCTCTTCGTCTTCGGCGACGACAAACGTGAGTTTCCTCTCATCCATGGAACGCCGCCCCCATTACGATGCGCGCCCCGCCGTCGGGACGGTTGGTAATCTCGAATACCGCCTCCTCGCCAAAGGCGAGCCGCAGCCTCTCGCAGGAATTGACGATCCCCATCCCCGAGATCGACATCGGGGACAGGCCGGCTCCCGCCTCGCGAGGAGCTGAGAGCCGCTCGGAGATTCGGGCCATGGTTCCCGCTGCGAATCCGGGCCCGTTGTCGAGGATCTCCAGGAACCACCGTCCGTCGGCGCAGTCTCCACGAATCTGGATGCGCCAGGGCGGACGGGCCGTGGTTGCGTACTTGAAGCAGTTCTCGATGAACGGCTGGAGAATGAGGCGAGGGACGACGATCCGCCTCATTTCGGGAGGGACTTCGATCGCGTACTCGAGGCTATCCGCGAATCTCGCCCTCATGCCGGCCAGGTAGCTTTCCGCATACTCGATCTCCGTTCCCAGCGTCGCCGTCGTCGACTCCGTGGAGGAGACGTAGCGGAGCATCCGGGCGAGATTCATTATCAGCTCCTGGATCGCCGCCGGTGACCCTTCTTCCGCCATGATTCCGATGGTCTGCAGCATGTTGTGGATGAAGTGAGGGTTCAGCTGCGACTGCAGCGCCACGAGCTGGGCCTCCTTCTCGTGCGCGCGCAGTGACACGGCCTCCTGGATGGATTCGTTGAGCTTTCGCCTCATGTCGCGGAAAGCCATGCGCAGCTCGTCGATCTCCCCAAGGTCGGACGTGTGGGTCCCGGCACCGATGTCGTCGAGGTTCCCGAGATCCAGCGCCTCGATGTCAGCGTGCAGCGCCTTGAGGGGGACCGTCACTCGGCGGGCGATGAAATAGGAGGCCGCCAGGGAGCAGGTAATGGCGATCAGGGCCAGGAGCGCGATCCGCACCGCGTATTGAAGGACACTGGCCGTGAGGCCGCCAGTCGGCTCGCCGATCAAGAGCGTCCACCCCGTGTCCCGCGAGGTGGCGATGGCAAAGATCTGCGGCTCGCGTCTCCCCGGGAGGACGCCGGTCACGATCGGACGCGAGGTCGCCTGAGCGGCCAGCCGGCGGAACGACGCCGTATCCACGGGGGAGCCATCATAGGGGTAGAGCTGGTTCCAGGCGTCGTCGAAGACGAAGAACGAGCCGGACCTGCCGTTCAGAAGGTCCAGCTCGCTGAACAGGGCGTCGCAGTACTGCTCGACCTCCACGATCCCCTGCGTAGACAGGAGAGCGTCCTGGAACGTCCTCACAAGGGAGACGTAGCGCTTGTCCTTGACGATGATCGACGTCTGCTCCAGGAGCGGATCCATATGGGGCGGCAGGATCACGCGCGCTCCGTCCGCTCCTGCCACTGCCGCGTACCAGGGTTCGCCCTTTACGTCCCGTTCGATGAGGCGGCTGTAGTAGCCCGCGCCGATCATCTCCCCTCGAAGATCGAACACGTTGGCCTGGGGAGCGGAGCGGTTGGGGCCCAGAATCGTCTCGCTGATCTCGATCAGCGCCTCTGCGTTCGAAAGCCGCGCAATCCTCTGTTCCGCCGTGGTCGGGTTGCGCGGAAGGGCCAGATGGCGGGCGAACAGGCCCTGAAACACCCGGGAATAGATGAGCGTCAGGCTCAGCCGGTTCATCTCGGCAACCTGGGCGTCCAGGTTCGTCATCACGGAACGCGAAAGCGTGTTCAGCGCCTCGGCGAACCGGTCCCGCGCCACACCGGAGGCGTAGTCGTACACCACCAGGGAGAAGACGATGAGCACGCATACGAGGAGCAGCGAGACGGCGAGGAAGACGGATCCGCGGACCGTGCGGCGGCGTTGTACCACGCCGCCATACTACCACGGAATTTATTCCATGTTCCCGCGCAATCCGGTCCATTTACGGCGTTCCGGCCCTGTCGGATACTGGACTGCGAACAAGTCCTGGAAGGAGGCACTCATGATGAAACGATCCATTCTCTGTCTCATTCTGGTTGCTCTCTGCGCGGCGGGCCTCGCCGCTCAGACCCTCACTGTGTGGGACTTCAAGTACGGTCCAAACGACGCCCAGAAGCCCATGCAGCAGATCGACGCGCTGTTCCAGCAGAAGAACCCCGGCGTCACGATCAACCATGTCGCGCAACCCGGCGAACCCCAGTACTACCAGATCATCCAGGCCGCGGCCAGCGCCAACCAGGGGCCGGACGTGGCGATGTTCCACCCCGGAGCCCGGGAGTACGGGTTTGCCGACATTCTCGTCGACCTGACCCCGTACATCCAGGATGTGAAGAGCCAGTTCACGGCCGCGAGCATCGCGATGGTCTCCATTGACGGCAAGGTCGGGGCACCGATCAAAGTCCTCCCCATGACCATGCAGGGGTTCGGCATTTACTATAATAAGGACTACTTCAGGAAAGCGGGCCTGGATCCCGAGCAGCCGCCCAAGAGCGCCGCGCAGTTCCTGGCGGCCTGTGAGAAGCTCAAGGCGGCGGGGATTGTTCCCATCACGGTCGGCCAGACCTACACCATCGACTTCCTCCTTCGCTGTCTCGTGGCGAACGCCTACGGGCCGAACGTCGCGGGCCTGAAGGATGGCTCCCAGAAGTATACGGACCCGCTGTTCAAGGAGAGCGTCGAGTTCATCAAGACGCTGGTGGACAAGGGGTATCTGGAAAAGGACGGTTTCTCCCGACCGTACTTCATGGACGGGATCATGAAGTTCGCCGCCGGAAGCGGCGGCATGTTCGTGGGCCTGCTGTCGGACGTCGGCAACTGGAAGGCGTTCTCCGACAAGCTCGGGGCAAAGAACATCGGCTACTTCCCCACCATCAACTTCCCCGACGGCAAGTACAAAGACCAGCAGGTTGCGCAGGGCGCGGGGATCGGCTATGGCGTGATGACGTGGTCCAAGAACCAGAAGCTGGCTGCCGCGTATACCAAGTTCTACGCCACGGGGGACGGCGCGCGCATCTACGCCAGCGCGACCGGCGCCCTGTCACCCAACACGGCGGTGGGCGGTTTCGAAGGCGCCTACCCGGCCCTGAAGACCATCCAGCAGTACCTCAAGGGAGCGCTGGCTTTGGACTACCTCCCCCTGTTCTACAACGGGTACGAGGATGATGCGAACCGGCTGTGCGACCGTGTGTTCGTGACCGGCGAGCTCACGACTGACCAGTTCATTGCCGAGTACCAGAAGCTCATCACGAAGTAGATCTCTCTGCAGGGGACGGGGCACACGCCCGTCCCCTGCATCCCGTTCGGCGGAGCATCTGAGATGCGCAATCGAGGGCTGGAACAAGACGGAATTGCCCCCTACCTTTTCCTGGCGCCGCTGCTGGTGCTCCTTGCCGCCTTCATTTTCTATCCCGTCCTCATGAACCTGGTCGCGAGTTTCACCGAGTGGAAGGGCTACGGGGCGATGAAATGGATTGGCCTGTCCAACTACCGCGCCATGGTGAGTGATGAGGCGTTCTGGACGTCGATCTCGAATACCGCGGTTCTGGTCTGCTACATCCCGGTGAGCACCGTCCTGACCGTATTTGTGGCCGCCCTCCTGCGGGAAGGGCTTCGGGGCTGGCAGGCCTACCGGGCCATCTTCTACATCCCGAATCTCCTCGGGCCCGTCATCATCGGCGTCGTCTTCTCCATCTACCTCCGGGATGACGGATCGCTCAACCTCCTGATCAAGCTTGCCGGAGGGTCGACCGTTCGTTTTCTTACCTCCCCCTCCGTTGCCATCAACTCGGTCGGCATGGTCCAGGTGGTCTGGGTTCATCTCGGATTCGGTCTCATCTACTTCCTGGCCGCCATGAACGGTATCGACCAGGGAGTCTACGAGGCCGCGCTCATCGACGGCGCCGGCTTCTTCCAGACGCTGTGGCGCGTTACGGTGCCGAGCATACGCTTCGCCATCGAGTTCTGGGTGGTGTTCAATTTCATCGAGGTGTTTGCCCGCATGTTCAGCTACATCTACACGCTCACCCGGGGCGGGCCCGGATACGGCACGTTCACGCTGGAGTACGGGATCTTTTCCCAGGGCTTCGAGAAGTTCCGCGTCGGGTACTCCAGCGCGTGGTCCATGGTCCTGTTCCTTTTCTGCGCCGCCATTTCGGTTGCGCAGATCCGCCTGATGCGGGCGAGGAGCTCATGAAGAAGGCCACCGCGGTCAGCGCGGGCGCCCGGGTGCTCGTGCAGGTGTTCCTGCTTGCACTGGTAGTCGGGTCGCTCCTTCCCCTTTACAACGTGGTCGTCGCCAGTCTCAAGTCCGCGGACGAGTTCGCGGTGAACCCCTTCCTTCCGCCGAGGTCCCCCATCAGCGACAACTTCGTGTACGCTGCCATGGCCGCGCACCTGCTCGCCTACGCCATCAACAGCATCATCCTGGTCCCGGTCGGCCTCGTGCTGTACCTCGCGGTGTGCATCACGGCGGGCTACGCATTCGGCAAGATGAGATTCCGCCTGAAGCGCCCCCTGTTCCTCCTGGTGCTCTTCCTCACGATCTTCCCGCAGCTTCTGCTTGCCACCCAGGTCTTTCGGCTGATCTCCCTGATGCGCCTTACGAACACAGCCCTGGGCGTCATCCTGACGTGGGTGGCCTACTTCTCACCATTCGGGACCTACATCATGACCACGTACTTCACCGACATGCCGTACGAGCTTGTGGAGGCGGCCCGCCTGGACGGCGCGTCTCCCGTGCGGATCCTGGTGAGCGTGATGACACCGATGGCCATGCCGATGATCGCCACCATCGCCATCATCGGCTTCCAGTCCATGTGGAACGAGCTGCCGTTCTCCCTGCTCATCCTCCAGAACCAGGCATCGAGAACGCTGACGCTCGGGATCGCCATGATGAGGGGAGAATATGGCATTGGCGTGCCGACACTGAGCGCTGCCCTGGTCATTGCCATGGCGGTGCCCCTGGTCATGTTCTTCATTTTCCAGCGCCGCATCACCCTCGGCGCTACGGCTGGCGCCATCAAGGGGTGATTCCATGATGCAGCACGACCGATTCCGCGAGGACATGCTCGACCTGGAGGACCCCGGCGCGGCGGGTGACATTGTCTATATTGCCGCCCCGGCCACCTTTGCCCGAGTGGAAGGCGATGTTGCCGTGCTTACCGTTCCCCTGGTCGCGCGAAAGCCATCTTCGTTCGAAGCCGATCCGTCTGCTGCGCCTCTCGTGGTGGAGCTTCACCTGCAGTCTTTCGGCGGTTGCATGGTGAGGGCGCGCATGGATTTCGGTGTTCCGGGCACGGCCAGGGAGGACCTCGACTCCAGCCCCATGATCGAGCGTGATGACACGCTTCATAGCGAGCAGCTCTTCCTCCTGGAGGGCGCCGGGGCCGGCGAATATGTGATCGGGGACGCGTCCGGCAGGGTGGTGCTCCGGACGCTGCCGCCCCGTCCTCCGTCGCACCCCTGGAGCCGGCAGCTGCCTGATCCGGATCCCGTTTTCGATGCGGTTGTCAGCCCGGACGGCGCTGCTGAAGTTCCGTTGATGGCCCACGACACGTTCTTCCCCGCCCACCGCGAGTCCATCGGTCTTGGGTGCGTCCTGCGCGGTGACCGCTCGCGTCTTTCTCTTTTCTCCCTGCACGCCCGTCCGGGAGAGCGCTTCCTGGGGACCGGCGAGCGATTCTCCCGCTTCGGTCTCGCCGGCTCGACAATCGTGCTGGAAAACACTGATGCCCTGGGGGTGTCCTCACGCCGGGCGTACAAGAACGTTCCATTCTACGTTTCCAGTGCCGGCTACGGTCTGTTCGTCCACACCTCATACCGCACGCGGCTGTCGTTTGCAGACGTTTCCTCGCGCGCGGTCCAGGGCGCCGTGGAGTCCTCTACCCTGGACCTTTTCTTCATTGGCGGAGGCTCCGTACGGTCGATCGTGCGAAACTACCGGCGCCTGACCGGCGTTCCCCGCAAGCCCCCGCTGTGGAGCTACGGAGCGTGGATGGCGCGCATGACCTACTTCTCGGCGAAGGAAGCGCTCGACGTGGCGAAAGGAATGCGCACGGGCGGTTTCCCGTGCGACGTGATCCATCTCGACACCGGGTGGTTCAGGACCGACTGGAGGTGCGAGTGGGAGTTCAGCCCGGAAAGGTTTCCAGACCCCGCGGGGTTTTTCCGCGAGATGAAGAGTCTCGGGTTCCGAGTCAGTCTCTGGCAATTGCCGCTGGTGACGGAAGGAACGAGCCTCTATTCGCTGGCCCGGGAGAAGCGGTACATCGCGCCGGGAACCATGCCTCCCCTGGAATCGAAATTCGATGATGCCCGAGGCTGCACCATCGACTTCACCAGCCCTCAGGCGGTGGAGTGGTACAAGGGCCTGCTTCGGAAGCTCTTGCGCATGGGGGCCGCGGCCATCAAGACGGACTTCGGAGAGACCATCGACATGCAGGCTTCCTACCATGGTATGAGCGCCGCGCGGCTTCGCAACATTTACTGCCTGCTCTATCACCGTGCCGCGTTCGAGGTGACGCGGGAAGTCTACCCGGACGGCATCATCTGGGCCCGGTCGGGATGGGCGGGAAGCCAGCGATACCCGGTTCCCTGGGGCGGGGACGCGGCGTGCACGTGGGACGGATTGGCCGCAACCATCCGCGGCGGACTTCAGATCGGTTTATCCGGTTTTGCGTTCTGGAGCCACGACGTTCCGGGATTCCACTCCCTTCCCAGCTTCATGAACGATCGTCCTTCCGACGAGCTGTTCGTCCGCTGGACGCAGGTCGGCGTGTTCACGTCCCACCTCCGATTCCATGGATCTTCCGCCCGCGAGCCGTGGGAATATCCGGGCGTGGCCGGGCTGGTGCGGGAATGGCTGAAGCTGCGCTACGCGCTCATTCCCTACCTTCACCGGGAGGGCGAGCAGGCGATCTCCAGCGGTCTGCCGGTCTTTCGCTCGCTGGTCTTCCATCATGAGGAAGATCCGGTTGCGTGGACCATCGAGGACGAGTTCTATTGCGGCGGGGCGTTCCTGGTCGCTCCGGTGCTGAATGCGGGCGGCACGAGAAGCGTGTATCTGCCAGCCGGCGAATGGATCGATTTCTGGACTGGGGAACGCATTCGGGGCCCGGTTGCCCTGGGCCGCGTGGAGGTTCCCCTGTCACGGGTGCCGCTCTTTGTCCGCAGCGGCACCACTATCCCGTTCTATCCCGAGCCGGTTGCCTGCACGGATGAAATGGATCTCACGCGGACCGCCGAGATGGTCTTCGATGAGAGTTACCGGGGTTTCCGTTCCTCTGCGCTCGCGAAGCACATTGAGCTCTGACCGAGGCGAGGGCAGGGCAACCTTCAGCGGCCGTTGTCCACCATGGCCAGGAACGCCTTCGCGTCCAGCGTTTCCACCTCGAGCAGCTTCCGGGCAACCTTCTCGAGTGTCTCCCTGTCTTTCTTCAGCACGGTGAGAGCACGCTCGTAGCTCTGGTTGATGAGACGCGCCGTCTCCTCATCCACATAGGTCTGGGTGCTCTCCGCGTATTCGCGGATGACGCCTGGCTCCGCGGCCGGCCCCAACAGGGGCGCCCGCTGCTGGGCCAGAACGACATTCTTGAACTTCTCGCTCATGCCGTACTCGGTGATCATCTTCTTGACGATGTCTGTGGCCTTGACGAGGTCGTTTGCCGCCCCCGTGGAGATCTCCCCGTAGATGACCTGCTCCGCGGCGCGTCCGCCGAGAAGCACGTCGACCCGTGCGGCCAGATCGTTGAATGTCAGGAGGAATCTCTCCTCGGCGGGCGTCTGTATGGTGTATCCCAGGGCTCCGAATCCGCGGGGAACGATCGAAATCTTCTGCACCGGGTCGGACCCCGGGGTGCGCGCCGCCACCAGAGCATGTCCGACTTCGTGGAAGGCAACCGCTTCACGCTCCTTCTTGTTGATGAGACGGTTCTTCTTTCTCAGGCCGGCGACATTCTTCTCGATCGCCTCCTCGAAGTCGGACTGCAGGATCCGATCCCGACCTTCTCGAACGGCCAGCAGGGCTGCCTCGTTCACGATATTTGCAAGGTCTGCACCGACGAGGCCGGGAGTCATGCGCGCGATCACCCGCAGGTCCACCGAGGAGTCGAGCTTTGCGGTGCGCGCGTGAATCTTGAGGATTTCCTCTCTCCCCTCGAGGTCGGGACGGTCCACCAGAACCGTTCGGTCGAACCGACCCGGTCGCAGAAGCGCAGGGTCGAGGATCTCGGGACGATTGGTCGCCGCCAGGATGATGACCCCGGTGGTTGAGTCGAAGCCGTCCATCTCAACGAGAAGCTGATTCAACGTCTGTTCCCGTTCATCGTTTGTCGCCATGACGTTCGATCGGCTCTTGCCAATGGCGTCCAGCTCGTCGACGAAGATGATGCAGGGGGCTTTCTCCCGGGCTTGCTTGAACAGGTCGCGCACCCGCGCCGCGCCCACCCCGACGAACATCTCCACGAAATCGGAACCGCTCATGCGAAAGAACGGTACGCCTGCCTCCCCGGCCACTGCTTTTGCAAGCAGCGTCTTGCCCGTCCCCGGAGCGCCGACGAGCAGGACGCCTTTCGGGATCTTCCCGCCGATGGCCGTGTATTTCGCCGGGGTCTTCAGAAACTCAACCACCTCCACGAGCTCCTGCTTTGCCTCCTCTACTCCTGCCACGTCGTCGAACCGGACCTTGACATCACCTTCCGCCACGATCTTTGACCTGTTCTGGCCGAAGCTGAGCACGTTGGATCCGACGTTCCCCATCCGCTGGGACATGAACCGCCAGATGACGGTCAGGATGACCACGGGGAGCACCATACGAAGCAGCAGGTCGAGGAAGGAAGAATCCTGCCTGGGGACTGCGTAGTACTCCACCCCTTTGCTGTCCATCAGGGCAATGAAGCCCGGGTCATCGACTCGTAATGTCTTGTATGCCGCGGGCGCCTGCCGCCCGTCAGCTTCGCGCAATTCTTTTGCAGTCCGTGTCAGCCCAAGATAAAACTCGGGATTCATTTCGACCCGCTTGATCTCCCCGGTTTCGATTCTCTGTTTGAAGTCGCTGAACTCGACCACCTTGTCCTGCGAGGCGAAGGACCGAAACAGGAAGACGTTGATCAGGAAGAAAATGAGCAGGCTGGCGATGATGTACCAGAACGAGAAATGAAACCTCCTGTTTTTGAAAGAAAAGAAGGGTTCCTGACTTTGGAGCCCCCCATCGTCCTTCTCCGGTTTTCTCCAGGGGCCCGTTTCTTTCGTGTAGGATTCCATGCCTTTACCTCCATTGTCACAGTTCGGGAATCATGCCAAGGCTCATCGACTTTCGACATCCTGTTGCCTTGCCGCACGAATATTGCCGAAAGGCGCCTCAGTCGTAACCGTACGAAAGTTTGGTTCTGGTAGGGATCCTCGGCTGGCGATCCTTCCCTGCCATGCCAGGAGCTTGCACCGAGGGACAGCAACGAATACCGCCACCAGAACCTTGCCGCCGCCAGTCCGAGCGCGGCCGGGACCGTCAGCCAGGCGAGACGCCTGCCAGTCAGTCCGTCACCAACGGTGATTTGCGGATGTACTTGCCATTTTCAATTTCATCCAGGATGAAGTGGGCAATTGTCGCCCGGGAGACCCTTCGACCCGACTTCCTGCCCAGGGAGCCCACCTGGTACTTTCCAGGATAGGGTGTGTCGGTGAGAATTGGTGCCCGGACGAGAGTCCACTCGACGGAACTACGGCGGACGTCTTCCGAAGCCTTCCGTTCGTCGTTCACCATGGAGCCAGCGAAGAGCTTCACGAGTCCTGCAAGGACCTTCTGCCCACCGGTCGGGTCATCGCCCTCCCCGGATACACCAAACGGAGCGCTGGCCAACCGAAGAAAACGTCTCACCTCTTTGCGCTGCATGATGGACAACAACAGCCTTGTTGACTTCACCTTGAGATCCGAAGACGAGCCTTTGGCCTGGCCAAGAAGACTGACGACCACATCGGCCCCCTCGGTCAGTTGTTGAAGGGAGCTCTCATCCATCGCGTCTCCCTGAATCATGGTCACACCCCGCGGGAAGTCCTGTTGTGCGTTGAAGTTTCGCGCCAGGGCCTTCACGGTATGGCCTCGTCTGACGGCTTCCTGAACAAAGATTCTCCCGGTACGCCCTGTGGCGCCCAACACCGCAATTGTGCTCATTGCATTCCTCCGGCATGAATATCGCTGAAAGGCGCCTCTGCCGTGACCGTACGAAAGTCCTGTTCTGGTATGGATGGGCGACCTGCCTGAAGTCCTTGCCCACCGATT
>Ga0335078_10009349_pt1 | contig 14536 bp, 11 predicted proteins | sample Lox_Sample_32_FD_206711 | JGI IMG/M metagenome (GOLD analysis project Ga0335078, IMG submission 206711) | Soil microbial communities from Loxahatchee National Wildlife Refuge, Florida, United States - Lox_Sample_3.2 | ecosystem: Environmental > Terrestrial > Soil > Wetlands | place: USA...
CTTGGCGTACGCCTCGACCAGCGCGACCTGCCCGGCCGGGCGGCCGGTGAGCCGCAGGTAGTCCAGCGTCTGCCCGTCGATCGGGAAGATCGCGCAGGTGGAGCCGAACTCCGGGCTCATGTTGCCGATCGTGGCCCGGTTGGCCAGCGGCACCGAGCCCACCCCGTCGCCGTGGAACTCCACGAACTTGCCCACCACGCCGTGCTTGCGCAGCAGCTCGGTGATGGTCAGCACCAGGTCGGTGGCGGTCACGCCGGACGGCAGCTGACCGGTCAGCCGGAAGCCGACCACCCGCGGGATCAGCATGCTGATCGGCTGGCCCAGCATGGCCGCCTCGGCCTCGATGCCGCCCACGCCCCAGCCCAGGACGCCCAGGCCGTTCTGCATGGTGGTGTGCGAGTCGGTGCCCACGCAGGTGTCCGGGTAGGCGGCGCCGTCGCGGTTCATCACCACCCGGGCCAGGTGCTCGATGTTCACCTGGTGCACGATGCCGGTGCCCGGCGGCACCACCTTGAACTGGCGGAACGCCTCCTGGCCCCAGCGCAGGAACTGGAACCGCTCGCGGTTGCGGCCGAACTCCAGCTCCACGTTCCGGTCGAACGCGTCCGGCCGGCCGAAGACGTCCGCCACCACCGAGTGGTCGATGACCAGCTCGGCGGGCACCAGCGGGTTGATCTTGGCCGGGTCGCCACCCAGGTCCCGCATGGCCTCCCGCATCGTGGCCAGGTCGACCACGGCCGGCACCCCGGTCAGGTCCTGCAGGATGACCCGGGCCGGGGTGAACTGGATCTCGGTGGATGGCTCGGCCGTGGGGTCCCACTGAGCCAGCGCGGTGACGTGGTCCGCGGTCACGTTGCGCCCGTCCTCGGTGCGCAGCAGGTTCTCCAGCAGGATCTTCAGGCTGAACGGAAGGCTCGCCGACCCGTCCACCGCGTCCAGCCGGTGTATCTGGTACTCAGTCCCGCCAACCCGCAGCGTGGCCAGGCTGCCAAAGCTGTTCGCGGTCATCAGGGTCCGCCTCCCGGTCGAAAGTATCTTGATATCGAGGTAAGTTCTTTATCCCACGTTATGATGCGCTTATCTCGACGTCAAGCTAGCCGGTGGGGGTGCCAGCCGCCGGTGGATCGGGCAGGATGTGCCGGGTGACGGAACACTCCGAGCGCCCCTGGGGTAGCTACACGGTCCTCGCCGAGGGCGGCACTTTCAAGGTCAAGACCATCGAGGTGCACCCCGGGCAGCGGCTCAGCTACCAGAAGCACGCCCGCCGGGCGGAGCACTGGTTCGTGGTGACCGGCACGGGCACCGTCACCCTGGACGGGGTGGATGTGCCGGTATCACGGGGCAGCACCATCGACGTCGGGCTGGGTGTGGCGCACCGGATGCACAACACCGGCACCGCGCCCCTGGTGTTCGTCGAGGTTCAGCACGGGGACTACTTCGGCGAGGATGACATCGTCCGGCTCGAAGACGATTACGGCCGTTTGAGCTAGACGCAGTCAACTAGCCCACGATGGAGCGCCGATGCCTGTGGGCCGCCATTGCCATCACTGCGCCGGCAACTGCTCCGGCGACTGCCTGCTACCCGGGGACACCGGCCTGTGCATCCATCGCCCCCTGCCCCGCCTGCCACTGCGGGCCCGGCTGCGCCTGATCGGCACCCGCCGGTTCTGGCGCCGCCTGCTGTGGGGGCCGGGGCCTGGTGCTTAGCTGACGATGATCACCCAGGCACGCTGGGGTCGCGCGCCGGCGCCGATGACTTCCGTGTGGGCAACAGGGCCTGGAACCAGGGGTCGGCGGCCTCGTTGCGCCGGTCCGGCTCGAAGTCGTACCTGGCCCGCTCGCGGACGAACTCATCGAACTCGCGAGAGCCGCGCAGCGACAGCAGGCCCGGGTCGTTAGCCACCCATTCGGCGGGTGCGTCGAGTTCGCACTGTGGGTGGCTGATCGCCAGCCGGAGCAACTGGACTGCCTCGCGGGCGACGCCGCCGTCCGGGTGGCACTCGGGCGGCGCCAGTGCGTGCAGGCACGCCGCGTTGTAGTACGCCTGCCAGCTCACCCGCTCATCGTTCGCGCGCCCTTGGCGGCGGCGCGGCAGCAGTGGCGGGCGCTCGCCGGGCAGCACCGGGCGGTGCAGCCGCCGCCGGGCCCGGCGCTGCGCCCTGCCCAGGTCGTACCTGGTGGCGTCCAGCCCGTTCTCCTGGATCGACAGCCGCAGGTCGATGATGTCCCGCACGAACTCCAGCGACCACAGCCGCCGGCGCAGGCGGCGCCACCAGTACGGCGTGTCGGTCAGCGCCAGCAGCGACACGCTGCGGACCCGTCGGGAGCAGAACGCGGTCCACAGCAGAACGCTGGCATGCCGCCGCCGCCAGCAGGCCTGGATCTCCCGGCGGGCCAGCCGCAGCAGGGCCATCTTGACCTGGCGGGGATCCTCGCCGCTGCGGAGCGCGTTGACCTGTGCGTCGCTGAGATGACGGAACAGGCCGGCGAACCCCAGCTGCCGGACCAGGCGCTCCCGCAGCTCGCTAGCTTCCTCGGCGCTGATCCGGGGCCGGACCACCAACTTTGCCTGACCATTCCATGGCGCCCCGCTGCCGGGAGCGCCGCCCGGGGCCGGCCACTGGAATCCGAACACCGGGCCGGCCAGCATGCTCAGGGACAGGGCCAGCCGGTACCGGCCGCGCAGGAACTGCGGGTACTGCTCCCGGTTGCCCAGGTGCAGCAGGAGCGCCCTGAGGTTGTCACAGTCCAGGTCGAACAGGCCAGCGAGTTCGTAGCCAACCACACCGCAGCCCGCATCGTCCGGGACCACCTGCTCCAGGACCCGCCGCCGGCCGCGACGGCACGCCCGCCACGCGTTATACGTCCCGCGCGCCGGGCGGATCATCCGGGTGAGCAGGTAGGCCGACAGATCTTCCCCATCCACTGAGCCCACCGCCCAGGCTGGCGTGGCCGGATCCTGCCGGAACACCTGACGCGCGGTGTAGCCCGCCACCCGCTCGGCCGCGTCCCGCGCGCTGCACACCCGCAGCCCTTGGACCGCGGTGCTCTGCCCGGTCCGCGCATCGCGCACCTCCACGGTCACCCGCAGCTTCGGGCCATTCGGGTTGAGGTTCCCGTTCTCCTGGCAGGACTCAGTGAATACCCGCACCTCGTAAGTGCGCGGCCGGGGCTGCACGGCCTGAGCCGCCTGGAGCATGGCACGGGCCAGACCGCTGCCCTGCACCCCTGACGCGGCGGCCAGGGAAGCGAGGCTGTCCACCGTCGTCGCCCCCGGCATCGACGCGGGCCTGCGCACATCCACCGCGGGCAGGACGAAGCGCAGCTTCTCGGTCAGCTCGCGCCGGTCGCTGACCGAACGCTGGTCACCCGGATCCTGAGGCCCGGCCGGCAGGTCAGGCGCCTCCGGGATGCTCACCCGCGGCTGCTCCCGGCGGGCCGACCAGGTGTCCAGGATCACCAGCACGGTGACCAGGACGACCAGCAGTGCGATCCAGCCCACCCGGCCGAGCGCGACCGATTGGCGGGCATGCAGCAGCGGGTTGAGCATGAACTGGGCCAGCTTGTCCCCGCCCCGCACAAAGGCGCGGAAGTAGTTGTCTGGCCTGCTCTTCAGCTGCAAGCCGCGCCAGGTCACGAAGAGAACGAGGGCGGTCCCCACCCCGACCGCGGCGATCCGGTACACCCGCCGGTTGAAATTGACCGCGAGCAGCCAGAGCACCAACAGGATGACGCCGAGCACGGCCCAGTCCAGATAGTGATTACCCATGGCACACCTATAAAGCTCAAAGTAATCGCGAAGTTACTTATAGTAACCCATGGTGTGCCGAACTTCACCTCCGCCCCCGCGCGGCCAGGGTCAGGCCTGCCGCGGTACGGGCCGGGTGCGCAGCGTCGCGGCGACCAGGGTGGCCAGGCCGGCCGCGACGGCACCGGCCAGCATCGCGGCCCGGTCTCCGCTGACCCCGGCGGCGGACCCGCCGTGGCTCACGGTCAGCGCGATCGCGGGCAGCAGCGCCGCGCCGACCCCCGCGCCGATCTGGCGGCCGGTGTTGATCACCCCGCCGACGAAACCCTGGTCACCGTCGGCCACGCCCTTGGTCGCGGTGACCATCGAGCCGAACGCCGTCCCGGCCGTGCCGAAGCCCACGAACGTGACCGCGGCCAGCAGCGGGCTGTACCCGCCGGTGGCGGGCAGCTGGGTCAGCACCAGGAAGCCGAGCATGGCCACGCCGTTGGTGAGCACCAGCAGCCGGTGCAGGCCCAGCCGGCCCGCGAGCCGGGCGCCCAGCGCCCCGGCGGCGAAGCCCACCATGCCCTGCGGCGCGATGGCCAGCCCGGTCAGCAGCGGCGAGTCGTGCAGCACCTGCTGGAAGTACAGCGACAGCACCAGCATCTCGCCGCCGTTCCAGATACCCACCAGCATGATCAGCGCGCCGCTCTTGCGCAGCGAGCGCAGGCGGAGCAGGTCACCACGGACCAGCGGGTCCGGGTGCCTGCGCTCGGTCACCGCGAACCCGGCCAGGGCCAGCGCGGCCACCGCCGCGGCACCCAGCACCCAGGGTGAGGTCCAGCCGACCGCGCCGCCCTCGGACACGGCGAACACCATGCTGGCCACGGCCAGGGTGATCAGTGCGGCCCCGCCGGCGTCCAGCCGCCGCCGGGTGCGCGCTTCGTGGCCCCGGCCGAGCAGCCGGGGGGCCAGCAGCACGGCGGCCAGGCCGACCGGCACGTTGACCAGGAACACCGCCCGCCAGCTGGTGAACTCGACCAGCACACCGCCGAGAACCTGGCCGGCCACGAAACCGACCGACGCGGTGGCCCCGTACAGGCCCAGCGCCCGGGTGCGCTGCGGCCCCTCCGGGAATCCCGTGGTGATCAGGGACAGCGCGGCCGGGGCGACCAGCGCCGCGCCGGCCCCCTGCACGGCCCGCGCCGCCACCAGCAGCACCGGGTCCTGAGCCAGCCCGCCGGCCAGCGAGGCGATGGAGAACACCATGAGCCCGGTGAGGAACATGCGGCGGCGCCCGAACAGGTCGGCCGCCCGGCCGCCCAGGATGAGCAGCCCACCGAAGGTGATCGCGTAGCCGGTGACCACCCACTGCCCGGCCGCGGCCGGGAAGCCCAGCTCGCGCTGGATGGAGGCCAGGGCCACGTTCACGATGCTGAAGTCCAGCACCACCATGAACGCGGCGGCCAGGATGAGGATCAGCGCGGCCGGAGTGTAGCCGGCCCGGGCCGCCCGGGCGGGCACGGCCGGGGATGCCGATGCGGCCGGCCCCTGGTCCGGCCCGGCGGGGGTGCGGGCGGACCGGGGACCGCAGACCGCGCGCAGCGGCCGCGGCCCCAGGACCAGCGCACGCTCCCGGGTGGTCACCTCGTGGGTCCGGGAGCGTGCGGGGCGGTTCCGGGTGGGGGTACTGCTCGGGGTCACAGTATATCCGATACGTTTAGTTTCGTTTATAGCTGTGTCAACCAGCCGGGCGGCCCGGCTATTCCCGGGCTGGCTAGCGGCGGCGGGCGGCCGGGGTCAGCGCGGCCGTACTGCCGTGCCACATGTTGTCGGCCACGTTGATGGTGGTCCCCGGGGGCACGATCTCGTCGATGCGGTCGAGCACGTCGCCCGGCAGCGAGACGCCGTCGGCGGCCAGGTAGGACTCCAGGTGGTCCATGGTGCGCGGGCCGACGATGGCCGCGGTGACCGCCGGGTGACGGGTCACGAAGGCGATGGCCAGCTGGACCAGGGTCAGCCCGGACTGGTCGGCCAGCGCGCCGAGGGCGTCGGCGGCGTCGAGCTTGGCCGCGTTGGCTGGATTGGCGCTGTCGTAGACGCCGGGGAAAAGCCGCCCGCGGGCGGCCGAAGTCGGCCCGCTGACGTGCTGGCCCTTGCGGTAGCGGCCGGACAGCCAGCCGCCGGCCAGCGGGCTGTAGGTCAGCACGCCCATGCCGTGGCGCAGGCAGCTGGGCAGCACGTCGTACTCGATGGCGCGGGTCAGCATGGAGTAGGGCGGCTGCTCGGTGCGGAACCGCTCGCGGCCACCGCGCTCCGCGGTCCAATGCGCCTCGGCGATCTGGGATCCGGCGCGGTTCGAGGCGCCGAAGGCCCGGATCTTCCCCGCGTGAACCAGGTCCGACAGCGCGCCCAGGGTCTCGTCGACGTCGGTGCCGGGGTCGAGGCGGTGCACCTGGTACAGGTCGATCCAGTCGGTGCCCAGCCGGCGCAGCGAGGCGTCGACCGCTTGCGTAATCCACCGCCGCGAGGTGCCCCGCTGGTTCGGATCCTGGCCGAACGGCAGGCCGACCTTGGTGGCCACCACCACGTTGCCGCGCCGTCCCCCGGCCAGCGCCTGGCCGACGATCTGCTCCGACTCCCCGGTGGAGTAGACGTCGGCGGTGTCGATGAAATTGATCCCGGCGTCCAGGGCACGGTGGATGATCTTGACCGAGTCGTCGTGGTCCGGGTTGCCGGCGGCACCGAACATCATCGCGCCCAGGCAGAGCTGGCTGACCGAGACGCCGCTGCGTCCTAGCGGGCGGTATTCCATGGAGATGTCCTCCGGTCGGGACAGAAACGGATAGCCTGTCCGTTCACTGTACCGGACACCCTCTCCGCTTAGGCGTGCCGACCGGCCCGCGCTGGGGTGAGTGTGGGCCGGCGGCTAGCTGTCCTCCGAGGCGCGCAGCCCGCGCAGCACGCGCAGCCAGTCTTCCTCGGAGTCCGGGTTCCACCCAGGAGCGGGCCCGCTGCGGCGGCGCGGCGCTGGCGGCCGCAGGATCGGGTCCTGTTCAGCCTGGTCATCGACGGGCTCTAGCCGGCCGGCCACTGGTTCAGCCGGCTGCGGCTGCGCGGGCCGCAGATCACGGTCGGGCAGGAGGTCGGCGTCACGCATCCGGGCCGCCGTGTGCTGCACCCAGTCGCGGGTGCCGGGTGTGCTGGCGGGCTGATCCGGGTCCGCCGCGAGTGGGGCCGCTGGATCGGCGGCTGCGGTCTCCGCAGGCCCAGTGCCAGGGGGCGCCGGGCCGGCGGGTGAAGCCGCCGGGCCGTCATGTGGTGCGGCGGCCGGATCGCGCCGCCCCCACACGTTGAACGCGGACTCGACCCGGCGTGGCAGCTCGTCCGGGTCGTCGCCCTCGGCCGGCGGCTCAGCCGCCGGGCTGGCCGGGGTTTCGGCGGGCAGTGCGGCTTCCTGCCCGGGCCAGAGGTTCAGCGCCGGCGGGCGGGCGGGCGGCAGTCCCGGGTCGGCGGCCGGCTCCGGCCCGGCTTCCAGATCAGCCCCGGGCTCGCGCACCGTCCACTCGCCCTGGCCGAGCACCGCCCCGGGCCGCAGGCCGGCATCGCCCGAGGCCCAGCCGTCAGCCGCGACGGCGTCGTGCGGTGTGGCCCCGTTGTCCGGCCCGGCCCACCCGGGCGCGAAACCCGGCTCGCCGCCGGCCGGCGGGTCCGGCCAGTCCGCCAGTTCTGGCCCGGCGTCGGCCCACCCTGGCAGGATCTGCTCAGACCCGGTGCGGACCTCAGTACCGCCCGGCTGCTCCAGCCCGGACGCGGTCCACGTCCCCGTCAGCTGCCCGGCATCCGGCGACGGCCTGGCATCCGGCGGCATTCCGGGGTCAGGCGGCTCACCTGGGCCAGACCGGCGCGGTCCCGCCGACGGAGACGGCCCCCCCGGCGGGACGGTGGGTGGGCCAGCAGGCGGCACGCGTGGGCCGGGACGGGGCGGCCCGGGCCGCTGGGCGCCGGGCGGGAGCGGGCCGCGCTGGGGTGGGCCGGCGGGCCAGGACGGCTCGGCTGGTTCCGCGTTCCGGCCGGCCGAGCCGAGCAGCACCACGATCATGAGCACGCCGCAGCAGGCACCCGCCGTGATCAGGGCGACTGCGGCCAGCCAGGCCACCGTGTGCGCGGAGTGCGGGATCGCGTGGCTCAGCGCGCTGACCGCCCAGATACCGAGCCCGGCCGTCAGCATCAGTGAGCCAGCCACCGCTAGCCCTACCGACAGGCGCGCGGTGCGGCGGTCAACCAGCGGAGATCCCACCCGGCACACCATACGGGACGTTCGCCCGGCTTGCTCGGCTCCTGCTTACCCCGGTTGTCCGTGCTGCCTTGTGTGAATGCGGTGCATTATGTGCCATGACACACCCGTCTGTACTAGAGGCCGACGCCGCGGGCACCGCATCGGTGAAAGTCTGGTGCACACCGGTGTGCAGGAAGGCTTCACCCACGTGTTCACGGCCGGGGAATGGCGGTCGCTCGCGGCGGGGCTGATGGGCTGCGGAGTCAGGCGAGCCCGATCTGAATCGGGCCTGCGGCCGGGTCGGCGTGGGCGGCCCAGGCGCCGGGCAGGTGCACCGGGCGGCTGGGGATCAGCCGGCCGGTGCGCGAACTGGCCAGCAGGCGGCCGTCCTGGCGGACCTCGATCCGGGCGGGCGGGTGGAACGAATCGCAGCGCAGCAGGAACCGGCCGTCCGGTGGCAGGAGAGGCGGGCGGACCGCGCTGGGTGAGATCCAGCGCAGCGGCGGCACGACGGCCAGCGGGACGCGCGGCCCGGGCGGCGCCTGGCCGCCGGGCGCGGCGGGCGCGGCTAGCGCGGCGGCGATGTGCCGGGCGGCGTGCCGTCCGCTCAGCGCGGCCACGTCCGCGGTCTCGGCCGGGTGGATCAGGTTGCCGGCCGCGAACACCAGCGGCGCGCCGGTCTCCAGCGCGGGGTCCACGGCCGGCCCGCGGGTGCCCGGGTCGAGCGGCACCTGGCCGGCCCGGGCCAGCTCATGGTCGGGAATCCAGTCGCCGGTGAAGACGAGCAGATCGCAGCGCTCGAACCGGGTCAGCCCCGACGACGTGTCGGTCACCTCGACCCCGGCCAGCCCGGTGTCCGGGGCCGCGGCCACGCGGCTGACGCTGCTGTTCGCCCAGACAGGCGCGCGCCAGCGCAGCCGGGCGGCCAGCGCGAACGCCCGGTAGCTCTGCTGCTCCGGGTACCCGGTGACCAGCCCGGCCACCGTGGCCCCGGCGTGCGCCAGGGTGACCACGGCCGAGAAACTGACGTGCTCCGCGCCGACGATGACGGCCCGGCCGGGCAGCCGCTGGCCGTGCAGGTACACCCGCTGCTGCAGCTCGCCGGTGGTCATGATGCCGGGCACCCGGCTGCCCGGGACCAGCCGGGCCGGCCGTGGCCGCTCCCGGCAGCCGGTGGCCAGCAGCACCGCGCCGGCCCGCACCGTCTCGAGGCCACCCGGGCTGGTCAGCGTCAGCTCCCGGTCCCCGGTCCAGCCGGTGACGGTGGTCCCGGTGCGGATGTCCGCGCCGGCCCGGGCGGCGGCCGCGGCGTACCGCCGCGCGTAAGCCGGGCCGGTCAGCGGCCGGTGCAGGTCGCGCAGCCCGAACCCGGTGTGCTGGCAGTGCCGGGGCACACCGCCGGCCACCTGCTCGCGGTCGGCTACCACGACCCGGTCCACCCCGGCCCGGCGCAGCCCGATGGCGGCGGCCAGCCCGGCCGGCCCGGCCCCGACGACCAGCACGTCCACGTTCACGGTGCGCCATCCGCTGACGGCGCGGGCCCAGGCGGCCCGCCCCCCAGCATTTCCGACACCGCGGCCGCGCAGTAGAAGCCCTGGCAGCGGCCGTTGCCGGCGCGGGTGCGGCGGCGCAGGCCGTCCAGGTCGGCCGGCGGCAGCGTGCTGGCCAGCGCGTCGCGGATCTCGCCGCGGGTGACCCGCTCGCAGTGGCAGACGATGCGGCCGTACTCCGGGTCGGCCGCGATCCGCGCCGCGTCCTGGTACGGACGCGGCCCGGCCTGGCCGAGGTAGGGCATGGCCGGCGGCCCCGCGGTCGCACGGGCGGCCAGCTTCAGTCCCGCCGCGCCGAGCTGGCCGGCCAGGTACTCGGCGATGCCCAGCGAGGCGGACAGGCCCGTGGACCGGATCCCGCCCGCGCACGCGTAACGCAGCGGCCCGTCCACCCGGATCTGGTAGTCCCGGTGCTCGGTGGCCGCGCGCAATCCCGCATAGGTAGCCGTGACTTCCTCGGCCACCAGCTCGGGCACCAGGCGGCGGCCCGCGTCCAGCAGCCCGGTCAGCCCGGCCGCGGTGGTCGCCGTGTCGGTGCGGTCGGCCACGTCCTCGGCGGTCGGGCCGAGCAGCACGTTGCCGTACACGGTGGGCGCGACCAGCACACCCTTGGTCCTCGCGGTCGGCACTGGCAGCAGGACGGCCGACAGCAGGGGCCGGGCCAGCTTGTCGAACACGATCAGCTCGCCGCGCCGCGGCGTGATCGTGAACGACCCGCCGCCGAGCATCTGGTCGATCTGGTCGCTGTACAGGCCGGCCGCGTTGATCAGCCAGCGGCAGCGCAGCGGGCCGCGGGAGGTGCGCACCAGGTGCTGCTCCGGGCCGGGCAGCACGTCCAGCACCTGGGTGCGCAGCAGCAGCCGCACCCCGGCCCGCACCGCCTCGGTGGCGTAGGCCAGCGTGGTGGTCCACGGGCAGATGATGCTCTCCCCCGGGATCAGCAGGCCCGCCCGGGCGCCCGGGCCGAGATGCGGTTCGGCCTGGTAAAGCTGGGCGCTGGTGCGCGGCCTCACGTCCGTGACCCCGTTCCGGCGGGCCTTGTCCGCGATGCCGGGCAGCGCCGCCTCCTGCTCCGGGGTCCAGGCGACCAGCAGCGCGCGGGTGTCCTCGACGGGGATGCCCGCCTGCCGGGCGTAGTCCCGCAGCAGCAGGCTGCCCCGGCGCAGCAGCTGGCTCTCCAGGCTGCCCGGCTCGGCGTCGAACCCGGTATGCAGGATCGCCGTGTTGGCTTTGCTGGTCCCGGTGCCGACGTCGCTGGCCGCATCCACCAGCACGCAGCTGAGCTGGTAGCCGGCCAGCGTACGGGCGATGGCCGCGCCGACCACACCGGCCCCGATGATGAGCACGTCGGCGACGCCGTCCGGCCATCCGGGGCCGGTCATGGCCGGTCCGGCAGCGCGCCCAGGAGGGCCGAGTCGAAGGCGGCTAGTCGTTCGGCAGCGTGATCGCTGGAAATGGACGGGTCGATGGTCGCTTCCACCGGTAGCTGGCCGACCGCCTCGGCCAGCGTGCCCGCCGCGCCGGTGCCCAGCCGGGCCAGGGCCGCAGCGCCCAGCGCGGTCGCGTCGGCCGCCGCGCACACCTGCACCGGCACCTGGAGCAGGTCAGCCTGGGCCTGGACCAGCAGCCGGGACCGGGTCAGCCCGCCGTCGGCCCGCAGGACCCGCAGCGGGGCCCCGAGGTCCGCGGCCGCGGCCCGGGCTAGCAGGGCGACCGAGGCGGCGATGCCCTCGGCCACGGCCCGGGCCAGGTGAGCGCGGGTGGTGCCGAGGCCCAGGCCCAGGAACGCGCCGCGGGCATCGGGCCGCCAGTGCGGCGCGCCCAGGCCGGCCAGCGCGGGCAGGAACGTGACGCCGCCGGTGCCGGGCACGCTGCCGCCCAGCTGGTCCAGGCTGGCCGCGCCGTCGAGCAGGCCCACCTCGGTCAGCCAGCGCACCGCGGCGCCCGCCGTGTACACCTGGCCATCCAGGCAGTACGCGGTGGCCCCGGGCAGCTGCCAGGCCACCGAGGCGGACAGCCCGTGGCCCGAGCGCACCGCGGTAGGCCCGATGGTGACCAGCAGGAACGCACCGGTGCCGTAGGTGCATTTGGCCTCCCCCGGGGCCAGGCAGCCCTCGGCCAGCAGCGCCGCCTGCTGGTCCACGGCCAGGCCGGCCACCGGGACCGGGGCGCCGAACGCGGCCGTCTCGCCGCTGACCCCGGCGCAGCTGGCCACCGCGGGCAGGTCCGCCGGGTCCAGGCCGAACGCCGCGCACGCGGCCGGGGACCAGGCCACCGTGTCCAGGTCGAGCAGCAACGTACGGGACGCGGTGGTGGCGTCGGTCAGGTACCCGGCGCCGAGCCGGGCCAGCAGCCAGCTGTCGGTGGTGGTGACCACCCCGTCGCGGGTCAGGTTCTCCCGCAGCCAGGTCATCTTGGGCGCGGCGAAGTACGGGTCGAGCGGCAGCCCGGTGGTCGCGGCCAGCTCATCCGCCTGGCCGGCCAGCCGGGCGCACACCCCGGCCGACCGGCGGTCCTGCCAGACGATGGCCGGGGTGAGCGGCTGGCCGGTGCGCCGGTCCCAGGCCAGCACGGTCTCGCCCTGGTTGGCCAGGGCCAGCGCGTGGGCCGGGGCCCGGGCCGCGGCCAGCGCGCCGCGGCCCGCCGCCAGCACCGACTCCAGCAGCTCGGCCGGATCCTGCTCGACGCCGCCATCGGGCAGGCCGCGCGGGTGCACCGGCACCTCGGCGGCGCCGAGCACCGTCCCATCCGGGGCCACGAGCAGCGCCTTGGTGGCCGAGGTGCCCTGGTCGATGGCGAGGACGTTCACCCGGCGGCCGGCGCCCCTTCCCCGCCCGCGCTGGGCTCGTCCACCAGCGCGGCGGCCCCGTGCGCGCCTTCCTCGCGGCGCATCGCGCCCGGTTCCAGCAGCCACTGGCCGGCGTAGAAGATCACGCCCAGGCCGAGCGAGCCCAGCACGTAATACTGCGCGTCGCGGAACTCGGCCGGCCCGATCAGCACGATCAGCTCGTAAGCGACCCAGATCAGCGCGCCCACGATGACCGGGATCTCCCAGGCCCCGAGGGAGAAGTGCCCGCGCTGGCCGCGCCGCCGCCGGGCCGCGAACAGGTACAGCAGCACGGTCGAGCCGTACAGCAGAGCCGGCATGATGGTGGACGCGGTGAACAGGGTGACCAGCGCGGCCGTGTGGGTGCGCAGCACCAGCGTGATGGCCGCGCCCAGCACGGCGGCCAGCACCGTGGCCCAGGCCGGGCCGCCGGTGGCCCGTGGGACCTGGCGCCACAGCTGGTAGCCGGGCAGCCGCTTGTCCCGGGACATGGACCAGATCAGCCGTCCGTTGGTGACCATGATGACCAGGCCGCACGCGAAGATCGACACGCAGACGAAGATGAGGAAGATCTTCTGCACCACGCTGCCCAGCACGTCCTGGACGATGAACGCGACCGGTGCGCTGCTGGCCGACGCGCCCTTGATGTCGCTGTACGCGCCGAGCAGCGTGGCCAGCATGAACGGGCCGAGCCAGGCGTAGTAGCCGGCGTGCGGCACCACCCCGGTGGAGACCAGGTTGGACCAGTGCCCCTTGGACCGGATCGCGGCCACCACGATCAGCAGCACGGTCAGCCCGACGATGCCGATCACCTCGGTGGCCACCGCGGTGTTGTTCACCCGGGTGGTGGCCCTGGTCGAGAAGATGATCAGCGCCGCCTGCAGGGCCAGCACGACCAGCGTCTCCAGCGCGGCGCTGGTCGGCGTGTACGTCTCGCCGATCAGCGGCTGGAACGCCACCTGGACCAGGCCGTAGTCGACCGACACGGTGACGATGGTGAGGAACGCGAACGACATCCAGCCGAGCCACCAGCCGACGTGCACGTTGGCCAGCCGGGAGGCCCACTGGTAGGAGTAGCCGGACAGCGGCACCCGGGCCGCCAGCGCGCCGTAGACCAGCGCTACCAGGGACTGGCCGGCCACCACGATGAGCCAGGTCCAGATGCTCCGCGGCCCGCCGGTGGCCAGCGCGAACGCGAACGTGGTGAAGATCCCGGTGGTGATCGAGATGAACGAGAACGCCACCGCGAACGACTCGAAGTTGCGCAGCGAGCGGACGAACTGCTGCCGGTAGCCGTACTGGCTGAGCTGGGCGTCGTCGTCGTGCTGGGTGACAGTGGTCACCGGCCTCACATCCCTTGCGTGTGATCCGTGCTGGCTAGGCGCAGCTCGGCGCCGGCCGCCTGGAGGGCCTGGCAGGCCTGCGGGCCGGCCGCGTCGTCGGTGAGGACCGCGGTGACGCGGTCCAGCGGGCAGACCCGGTGCACGGCGATGGCCCCGAGTTTGCTGGAGTCGGCCAGCACGTAGCAGGCCGCGGTGTGCGCGATGATGGTGCGCCGCACCACCACCTCGGCCGGGTAGTAGTCGGTCAGGCCGGCCTCGGGGTGGACGCCGCCGGAGCCGAGGAACGCCCGGTCGGCGTAGAACTCCTCGAAGAACGCCTGCGCGGTCGGGCCGGAGCAGGCCGCGTCGCCGCCGCGCACCTGCCCGCCGCACAGCAGGACCTCGACGTGGTCGCGGCCGGACAGCTCCAGCGCGGCCGGCACCGAGTTGGTCAGCACCCGGCCGTGGAACGCTCCCGGCAGAGCCCGGGCCACCTCCAGCGCGGTGGTGCCGACGTCGATGATGATCGAGTGGCGCGGGCCCGCTGGCCGAGCTGGGTTACTTCACGTGGTTGGTGTTGATCTGGTCGAAGTCACCGACGCCATTGGTGAGGCCGCCACCGCCGGACCACTGCCACATGACCGCGTGCACGCTGGACTCGGTCACCCCGCCGAAGAAGCGCGCGCAGGTCGAGGTGTTCGGCACGCACCAGCCGATGGGCGGCGGGTTGATGTTCCGGGTGCCGGTGCTGTAGGTCCACTCGTCGATGTTCGGGATGGACGAGGCGCTGCCGGTGCCGAAGATCGAGCTCCAGATCAGCGGGGAGGA